>TARA_R100000655_G_scaffold42527_2_pt1 | contig 13080 bp, 12 predicted proteins | sample TARA_R100000655 | Tara Oceans TARA_R100000655 (sample SAMEA2622497) | marine metagenome | biome: marine biome (ENVO:00000447); feature: deep chlorophyll maximum layer (ENVO:xxxxxxxx); material: "saline water (ENVO:00002010), including plankton (ENVO:xxxxxxxx)" | depth 90 m
TAAAAAAGTAGTCCCATCAAGAGACGTTGAGGCAGGAACACCCATAGGAAAATCACTTCAAAAAAATGGTATAACAATTGAAAAGCTTAGAGAAATAAACTCTGAGCAATTTGTTGCAGACCTGCCAGCAGGTGCTTTAACTATGATACTTGAGGTTAGAGATAAGAATGGCAATAGAGTTAAGGATTTATACGATGATATTAACACAAAATATGATAACAAAGAAATAAATCCAGATACAGGGAAACCATATACAAAGAAAGATGTAGAAAAAATAATAAAGCAAATAAAAGAAGATGCTATAGTAACACCAGAGCAGCAAAAAAAAGAAGATCTGCCAACTCATCCAAATTACGATGTATATGTAAGGGGAGAGGCGGTTGCTATGCTCAATGAAACAACGTCATTTTGGAATGTAATTAAAGATGCTGCCAGTAGAATAGAGAAGGGGATAGTTGGTATATTAAGAGCAAGGACAGGTAAACCTAAAGCAGATTTAAGCACAGCAGAGGTTAGTGTCTATGATGGTATGCAAGAGTCTAAGGTAGACAAAGGTAAAACATTGTCTGAAAAGAAGGATATAATAAAGGGGTTGCTTAAGAAAGATGCAAAAAAAATAGAGCAGCTAGATGAGAATGGCAAACCAGTGAAGGCAGATGTTATTAAGAAGCTAAAGGAAGCGTTACAACAAACCTCTAAAACTAATTTTAATGATATAATAAACGATGCCTTAACTCCATTTGCTGAGACAAGAAAAAAGACAGCTAGGGGAGCAAGAGCAAATGAGATGAGATCAGCAGAGATGACAGCCTCTGTTTCTAAAGATGTAGACACTCCTGTGAAGACAAGGTATCAGATGTTTGTTGAGAAAATAACTAAAGCGTTCCCAGGTGTTGAGGTTGTAACATCTCAAAAAGAATTTGACACGTTACTTACAGATTTAAATGCAAAGAAACTAGCTACTAAAGACCAAAAAATATATGGTGCAGTATACGAAGGCAAACTATACCTAAACCCCTCGTTAGAGAACTTTAATACCCCTATCCATGAGTTTGGTCATATATGGTTAAACACTGCAAAGGCAATGAAGTCTGAGCTGTACAACAAGGGTATAGACCTAATTAAAAAATCTGATTATGTAAAGCAGATAAAAGAGAACAAGGACTATCAGCGTGTAATAGACCAGATGCGAAAAGAGGGTGTTCCAGAAACTGAGATAGACCAATATATTTTAGAGGAGGCTTTAGCCACTGCCATTGGAGATAAGGGAGAGTCATTTGCAACAGCAGCTCAACAAAGAAACTTCAAAGCGTGGTTGACTGACCTATTTAATTTTGTAAAAAAACTTACAGGTATATCTAAGCTAACAGCGAATGAGGTACAGAACCTAAATTTGGATCAGTTCCTTCAGGCGGTTGTGGTAGATATAATGTCAGAGAACCCACTATTTAAAAAGGCAGAGGTAAGCAACTTCTCCAACCAACTCCAGCTTATGTCTTCCGATGGCACGAAGCATACAATGGATGAGATAATTGCTATAGGTAGGCAAAATGGTTTTCCAGATTCAGCTATCAAGACAGTATTAAAGGCTGAAGGGTTTAAGACCACTGCCATCAACAAGGCAATGGCAATACAGGTTGACATGAACACGCAGATGCCAGATGCTTTTGCTAATGTAAAAAATGGCTTTCAATTATTTAGTGAAATACAACAAGGGCTTGACAATTGGCTCAAGACAAGGTGGGGTAAAGGCAAGTCTTTTACAGAGTATCGTGCAAAGGCAATGGAGCTTTTAAAAGAAAATAAGATCTTCCAAAAACAAAGTAAGTTAAACAAGAACCAGCTTATTGTTGCAATGGACACTGTCATTGGAAGGAAAAAAATCAAAGATGTAAACGCTCCAATAAACGCAATAAGAAAAACCCTTGAGTTGTTAAAGAAAAACAATTGGAAGGGCAATTTAAAGGCAATCAAAAAAAGCATAAACACAGCAGTAAAGCCTTTAAAACAAACTAAGATACATGGGAAAAATCTCAAAAAAATATATGCTGTACTCAAAACAATTACTACTGAAAATTTTGAGCAAAAGATAGATGAAATAGATAACATATTTAAACAAATAACTAAAGATAACACCGCTTTTAATAAAAACTTAAACAAGGATATAAAACAACTTGCAGATGATATTGCAAAGCAGTTAGAGAAAAAAGATCCTGCGACAAACAAAGAAATTGGTGATATAATAAAATTAGTTCAACTAATAAAAAGTAAAGAGCCTATTAAAAACATAGGTCCTATAAAGGAAATGCTACGTGCAGTTAAGGGCATAACAAAAAAGAATGTTGATGAGAAATTAAATCAATTAATAAATGCTGTTACTGACCTGGTTAATAAACAAGAGTTGGATAGAAACCAAATCAATGGACTAAAGAATACTGTTTTAAACTTAAAAGAACAAATAAAACAAAGTAATGCCCAAGCTAAAAATTTAAAAAATATAAAGCTCAAGGTTGCTCAACATATTAGACAGGCAACAATGGCTCTAAGAGATCTTGGTGTTAAACAATACACCTATTCAGAGGTGCAAAATCTAGTTTATAACGTAAAGAATGCTACTGAAAAAACGATTATATCAGAGATAGAGAAAATTGAGAAGACGTTAAAGGCGGCAGAGGAGAGACAACGAAAAGTTAAACTAAGGCAAACAATTAAGCTAATAAATAAATATGCAGCTAAAAAGAAAACAGATAGCAAAAGGGTTAAGTCTACTGCTACTGTAGATGCTGCTGGTCAAGAGTTTTTTCAAGCTGCAAGAGATTTTGTCAATTTTATATTTGACAAAAAAATGAAGAGGGTGGTTTCTAAGCAGGATTTTTTACGAGCAAATGAAGTTAGAAGCGAATTAAAGAATATGTCAAAAGAAGATGCTGAGGCAACTTTTGAATTGATAAAAAAACAAGAACCTAATGTTGCAGAAATAATTAAGAAGCTAGATAAGATACTTGTAAATGAGAAATCAAATCCACTAGTAGCGGCTGCACTTGATAAGCTCATAGACATGGACTCAATGTCATTAGAGCAGTTAAATGAACTATACCTTGATTTAAATAAAGATAGACTAGACTTTGCTCAAGCACTTGCAAATAAAAAGGAAGCAGAGAAGAAGTTTATTGAGGAAAAAAACAAAGAGGCAGCAGAGCAGATACAAAATGGAGAATATTCTATGTTGTATGAGGAGAAAGAAGTAGAGGAAAATGGGAAAATTGTAATAAAAAAAGTGCCTATTCATCCTAATACAATACCGCCTACTTTGATAGAGGTCTTAACACAAAAGGGTCTAAAAGCTGCGTTGCAAAAAATGCGTGAGTCATTTAAAACAAGCAAGATAGCTGTAAGATTTATGGGGCATCTAGGAACTATTACAAATACTCTTGACAATATACCAGCAGGGAAGAATTTCTTTACAGAGAATGTGTATAATAGACTAAACAGGGCTATCAGAAGACACATAGAAGGGATGCAAAGACAAATCGAAAAGCTTGATGATATAGCTGCAAGTATAAACCCAAATCTTACATATGATAAAATAAAAACAAAAATATTTGAAGCTAGTACTATGAGCCTTCCTGCGAGGACTAAGGATCGTTTATTTTCCTCAAAAGACCAAATTCCTGACTCGTTAAAAAACAAAGAGGGAGTGGTTATAGAAGAAACAGAGGCTGGGAATTTTAAAGTAATAGAACCTATATATGAAGAAGGGTTTACAGGAGACTCACAGATGCGTATATATGCTTTGTCTAAAAATGAGATTCAAAGGGAGAAGCTAAGAAATATGGGATACACTGATCAGGTGCTTTTAGATATTGAAAATAATCTAGACCCTGAAGTAAAAGCATTTGCTGATAAAATTGTTGAGTACCTAAGTGAAGAGAATTATGATAGATTAAACAATGTATATAGAGATGTAAATAATGTAGGCTTAAATAAAGTCTTTAACTACTTCCCTACTAAAACAATATCTAAACGTGGTAATAAAAAAGATGGCATTAACAACCTTACTGCTTATGCACAAGGAAACTTTCAAAAAGGATTTGATGCTCAACATGAAAGCTTCTTAAAGGATAGAGTTGATCTTACTGGAGAAATTCAATTAATAGATCCTAATAACAATAATCAAATAGGTTTTACCTCTGAGTTAGACAACCACTTAGATGGTGTTGAAAGGTATATTGCCTTTGCACAAGATGTTAAGATATTAAATAGACTATTCAAGTCTGAAGACATCTCAAACTTGTTACAAAAAACAAAGTTAAATAAATTAACACATCAATTAGTAAATAATGTTATAAACCCTGTTCCAGCTTCAGGCATGGGCTTTAGGAAAATAATATCAAATTTTGTAGCATTTAAAATTGGCTATAAACTTTGGCAGATACCTAAGCAGGCATCATCCTTTGTAATGTCCTTCCCTGAATATACAAACGCAAAGACAAGCCACTTGCCTAGAGGAGCTGAGATTGCTGCTAATATTCCATTATATATTGCAGACCAAATCGCAGTAATGGCTACGTTTAGGTCTTCATTAAAGGAAGCAATGGCTACATCTCCTATGCTCAGAGAAAGGATAATGTCCTTTAAACGAGCTGGCTTTGGATCGTTAGAGACATCTATTGATGAGGGAGACATATCAAAAGTTAATAGTATATTTACAAAAATAAATAAAGTAGGGGGATACCCTACTTATCTAGGAGATTTACTTGGCGTAATGGGATATTGGGCGGTATACAAAAGAGATATTGAGAATGGCATGGACCCAACTAAAGCTCTTGAGAAATTTGAGAACTATAATAAAACTCAGCAGTCTAGAAGGGCAACAGACATTAATGTATGGCAACTACAGTCTAAAGAAAACCCTATATTATTAACAGTTACCACTTTTGCGAGTATGCCATTGTTGCTTACCAACCAAGTAATGACATCATCAAATAATATGGCTAAAATTATTGCAGAGGCAGATAGTTTTCCAAAGGGAGTTGTTGAAGCTTTAGGTAGTCCTGATGGGCTTCGGTTCTTCTTTGCATTAGGATTAGGCAATGCACTATTTGTTGCAGCATCAAATATGTTTAAACTTTATGGGGGAGATGAGGAGGACAGAGAGGAAGCTTGGGGTGATATTAAAGCAGCAATGTTTGGATGGAATAACTTAACAAGTATACCATTTCTTAAAAGTTCAGTAGAAAAAGCTTTTGATATATTTGATATTAAAAAGCAAAAATATGGAAGAAGTGAACTAATGAATCCTTACTATGAAGCAACAAAAGATGTCGGTAAATTACTTAAATTATTTGAATCAAAGGGATTTACAGAGGGAGCGTTAGAGGCAACGAGACTAGCTGCTGGGTATTCAAAAGGAATAAACCTAGAGCCAATTATAAGTCTATTATATTACCAAGATTTATATGGAGCAATGGGAGTTTCTAAGAGTTATAGACCATCAAAATAATAACTATGCCAAGAAAAACAATGACATACTACAAGTCAGCGAAGGGCAGGAAGAGCTACAAGAAGAAGCTCAAGGCTGACGTTGAGCGTAGTACAAGTAAAGCTGGATTAAAAAAGAGAGCAGAGCTTAAACGCATCCGTAGGAAAGCTGAGAAGGAAGGCAAGGATATAAAGGGTAAAGACTATGACCATGCAACAGGAAGGTTTGTAAAGCCATCCAAGAACAGGGGTCGCAAGGGAGAGGGTGGAAGAAAGTCTAAGAGATAAACTTCGTGAACCTTGCTATCTGTCCTTCAAAAGGGTGATGTACAAAAGCTTCCATAGCACGAGGTGAATGATATCCATACTTATGGTGGTATGAGTCTGCTGCGCTAATAGATCTTAGGTACTGTACTTGAACTTTATCTTTTATCTCTTTAGTGTTGCCACGTATTATTGTTACGTCACCATAGTCTTTACCTATTATCTTGTGGTTTTGTTTTCGGATGTGGTGGTGGAAGTGTCCTAAATACCAATAGCCAAATTTTGAGTTACTCCAAGCTGACTTAGCTTCTTGTTTCATTAGGTCTACCAAAATATTATCCTTTGCTCCATCTGCGTGGCTAAACCCTAAAAGATTATTCTCATAGTGTACATATTTCCTATGTGCAGGAGAACAATTGAATTTAATATTTTTATGGCTTTGATAATAGGCTTCTAATGCCTTTGAAAAGAACCAGCCACTATAGTAGTCGTGGTTGCTCATACAGTGAACATACATAACGTCAGCGACCTCTAAGAGCCTATTGATTGCTGCTATATAAGATGTAAATGCCATATTGAATATATCATACCACATCCCATCAACATCCTGTGGAGTCCCTTTAGTTGTTTTGTTAAACATATCAGTATGTAGAACGTCATTACCGCCTACAATAATAATCTTTTCAATGGAGTAATTCTCTGCATATTTAATCAGTCCATTTACCCCTTCAAAGAAATTATCTCGTGCTATATCTAGGGTATACTCTTCACCAGTCTCATAGGCTCTTGCGAGTTTACCAAAGTGTGCATCTGTAGGTGATATACAGTAGAGGAATTTTTCTTTTTGTGGTTGGCGAGTTATTGTTTTAAATGTAGGGGCTTCGTCTCTAATTGACTGTATTAATGTTTCGGTGAGTTTGTTAAAGTCTTCTTTATTTTTTTTGGCAAAAATAGAATAGTTTTTACCTTTATACCAATAGTGACTAACATCTTTGGGATTGATCCCATTTGATAATGCTTCTTGAATCATTCCCTCTTTTGTGTGCATCCACGCTTCAAACTCATCTTCACTAAAATTTGTGCGAAAAAAACTAGCATATTGGGGGGTAAACCATCGAGGCATTCGAGGTCTATTTTGTCTACTCATATAGATTCTTTTATTTCTTCCAGGGATTTTATAAGTTTGTTTATTTCCTTAATTGTGTCAGAGTATTCTTTGTCAACTAGATTTTCAGATATATTATCTAGTAGATCATAAAGCTCGTCCATCGTATAGTTAATATACTTTAGTCGCTCTCTCTCATAAGCTGTTATTTTTTGTTTCACCTGGTCGGTTTAAAATTGTTTTCTCAAGCAAGATATAATCTAAATAATCATCTGCACTTATCTCCTGTATATCAAGAAAGAAGGGGGGATGTTTTTTTTCTTTTAGCACACTTATTTCAAAAAACTTTGGTGTAGGGTCAACAGAAACACCTCCAAAGAATTGTATTTCATTTTTGACATCACCAATTGATTTGCACAAAGTGTTCATTTGTTTCAGTATATCATCTACATAGTCTGAGCCAATGAATTGTAGGTCTTCAAAAAAAGTCTCTTCTATTTCAAAGACCACATTATCCTCTGTATACTTCAGTTCTAAAGCCATGTTTATCAAGTTCTTTAAGCCTATGTTGTTGAAGCTTAGATAGTTTGCCATTCTTTGTTTTTATTTCACTAAATAAGATGCAATCGTCTTTCAATGCAACTAGGTCTGGTATTCCATTTTTATTTGTCTGTATCAATTTAATGACATAGAACCCTTCTTTTTCCAGTTGCTTAATTCTCTTGGCTTGTATTTTTTGTTCTGTCATCCCTACAAATTTAATAAATCTTTGCGAAAATGGTTTAAGGTGTAACTCTTCTTTTTTGAAACAGCTCCGTATATCTTATCCTCTATGCCATCTTTAGAGAAGATCCAGTATATCTCATTCTCCAATCTCTCCTTAGTTGTCATCCTGTCTCTGCTCTGCCAATATGATGTGGCACTGAAGTCTATGTTGTAGTAAACCAAGTACTTAGCCTCCTTCAGACTTATGCCCTCTCGCCCTGAGACTATCTGCAATGCAATTGACTTGTCAGTAGTTTTAAACTCCTCAAGCTCTGTGGTTAGCTCATCTTTGAACACATCCTTCAATGCGTTAAGTTCTTCTTTGAACTTATAGAATATACCAATCTTCTTATCTTTGAAATGGTTTTTAATAAAGATTGCCTTGCTATGGTCTAACACTGTTGACGATCCATCCTCAAACTTAACTGTGCCTGAGTACATCTGATGCAGTTTTTGCATTAGCTTCACAGGGGTGTCAGCCAAGACCACGTTTTGGTCAAGTTCCAAAACCCTATCATCTTTTAACGTCTTTGCGTGTTCATAGGTTTCGTTATCCATCGGAACGTGTAGTACGTGTTCCTTTATTGTGGATGTAAATCCAGCTTCTTTTTGTGAATAAGTTATCGTGTGCTGTGATAACTTATTCACTATGTCCATTTTACCATTACTGTAGTCGTTGATCATAAACCCATTTATCTTCTTCTGTGTTTTGTCTACGTACCTATCTGCAAACCTATAGAAGTTCCTATAGTTAGCAAAAGGGTTATTGGGTATTGCGTATACTTGGTGATACAATTGTGAATAGCTTTCAGGTGTTGGTGTTCCTGACATCAGTATCACTCGTGGCCTGCACTTGCGTATAAGGTTACCTACGTTCTTTGCTCTACCACTTGGTTTTGGGAATGCTCCCATAGAGTGAGCTTCATCCACTATAATGAAGTCCCACTTTACATTTGGTATCTTGTGTAGCGATTCATAGTTTATTACAAACGTAACAAACGATGGACACAACTTATTAAGATCGTCTGTGATTGAGGAGATGGCTTTCTTTTTTGTAATAAACAAAAGATTTTCAGCTCCAATTTTTTCAGCAATCCCTAAAGAGGTAAGGGTCTTTCCAGTCCTTACTTGCATAGCAAGGTACAAGAACCCATCTCTTCTTATCATCTGAGTTCCCTTATCTATAATCTGTTTTTGATATTCTCTAAATTCCATCTTTATTTAGTTTTAAGTTATATAAAATCATCTTTACACCATATAGGTGTATGTTCGCCTACATAGGCAGACTCCATGTTATATCCAAAATAATCCCATGCATCTTCACTGGTCATGCCTTCGCTGACTAGTATCGCTATGACCTTGCTAACTGAATAGATTAATCGAAAATTAACAGAGTCTATTCCAATAATAGCATCATCGAATCCATCGGCTTTTAATATTCCACAATCTTCGTAAGCTTCAATAATTTCTTCTAGCATAATATTAAGTTTTAATTGTTATCCATCTCCCCTGAAGATCTCTACCTTCTTCAGGAGTTTTATTTGTTTTAAATAAAGCATAAGCATATAGCCATTTATAAAACTTAGTGCGAGATATACTCATCTTTGACTTAGGCGCATAATCAGGGTACTCTGTTGTAAACTCCCCATAAAGGTATTGTTTATTTAATCTATGATTTTCCTTCAATAAGTCTGTACCTTTTTGTCCCTCAATTAGACCACACCACTCGATAAAGTCATGGCACGTTTCAGCAGACAATTGACGAACCTTTAAGTTAACAAACTCACTTTCTTGTAAACCATTGCCGATATAAAACTGTAAGCACTTGATCATATAATTGTCAAACTTACACCAATCTTTTTCTGTCCAATCCCCAAACATCAATCTACCAAACTCATCCAAAGGAGTGAAGTGTTTACTATAGTATTGGTGTAGCTCAAGTTCCCACTTGCGCCTAGCAAAAGAATTACCTGAGCCTCTAATAGCATAGTTGGTTGTTATGCCAATCTTAGGAGACTTTTCAAAGGGTATCTTGATAGCATCTTTGTTCTTCTTCTCTAATGTCAGACCTTCTGTTATTACACTGAACAGTCGTTCAAAATTAAAATTCTTTCTAACATCATCAAAGACTAATATCTGAGTGTCAGCAGACACCAATTGATATGCGAATGACTTCTCAAAATTAAAAGACTTACCATCGATTGTAACTACCTTTTTCATTTGACTTAAAGCATTGATAAATAATCCCTTGCCTGTACCTCCTTCAGCATTGTCAGATATCTTCTCATCACATAGAATTGAAGCTGGGCAGAATGACTTGTTCTTATATCCATGTAACATAAATCCAATAGTTGATTCCATAGATGTTACCCTGGTCTCATCACCTGCACAGATGTTACTAATAAAGGTCTTATACTCACAATCTCCTACCTTACATTTGTTATAGTTTCTAGGGATGACATGGTCTTTCCATACATAACCCCCAAGATCTATATAGTTAAGTGTAGTTATTTTATTTTTGGTAATGGTCACTGCACAGTTTCTGTAGTATAGATATGCTGTATCTTTAGTATCCTCAATAAAGTATATATCTATTGTAGATAACAAGGATAAGAAGTCTTCCTTAAAGAATCTTGTCTTGTCAGCAAAGTAATTATACACGTAGCTATCTCCTAAGTCTAATAGATATTTAAGAACGAAATCTTTAATCTCTTTTTCACTCGTGTGGTCCACTAAATTATTGGTTACCTTAACAAAGATATAGTTGCGGCTGCCTTCAGGACAGTACTTATGAAAGCCATGCTCCTCTAAAAACTCTTTGAATGCTATATGAACAATTGATAGCTTGCCATCCTTACTGAATCTCCAAAAACTTTTACTGGAGTTGTCTTCCTTTATCCTATCTACCACTGAATCGATTACATCAGGGTCTATATCTTTGGTTTTAAATTCTTTTCTTACTTCTCTATTAGTCGCACCCTTTCGCACCATCTCTCTGACCTTGCTAATTGCCTCGTCATCCTCATAGTATTTAGTTCCGAAGTTCTGTTTATTCTTATATGCAGAGTCTATTACTTTATCTATCTCTCTTTTGCTAAATCCATTAGATGAATATTGATGTAGCATAAATTGTGCAACAGTCTTGTTGACACCATAATCATTGAGTGCCATTGCTAATACATAAGCATTATGATTCCTCATCCCTTCAGACATAGGATACTTTTTTAGCCACCAGGTATGTAGTATATCCACTATCTTATTCTCATCACTAATTGGGATAGTGACTGGATCTTCTTGGTCTACTTCCTTGTACTCTATATCTGCATATATATCCCATGTTACGCTATTCTCATTGATGTGTATCTGTGGGTCATAAGATTGGTAACAAACTCTGCTTATGTCCTTACAATTTTTGTCAAAGTAAGGTGAGTCAAAATGTGATTGCAATGCTTTGAAATAGTTCACATGGCAATCGGGGTCAGGTGGAATTTTAACGATTACTTTTAGACCATTCCCTGATGGACTAATGAAGCAAGAGAAGACGTATGTATCTTTACAAAATCTTTCCTTGTCATGTAATAAATCTTTTTTGTTTGCATATCCATCAAAGTCAAGACAGATAAAACCAGAGTGTTGTTGAAGAGACTCTGCGTTTCTTTTAAGAAATTTACCACTGAAACAAATAGATGGTAGATTCTTTTTTAGTTCATTGCGCTCTTGCTTGTCTGTTACCTTTCTGATTTTATTTATGAGGTCTTTGCTCTTACCGTTCTTTATTCGGTCTAAAATAAATAGTATATCTTTATGAAAGGGGGTGGTTGTTTCACGTATGTTTTTATAGATTGTGACGATTTTTGTCATTGTATTCCAATTTTTAACTAGATTATGTAATTGACTATCAACTATATGTCGATTATGTCGATTTTTTCTTGCGTGAGATTAAAAAAGAAAAATAAAAAAGAGAATATATATATATGTAAAATTAGAGAAAAAAATCGGCAGGATCGGAATCCTGCCTTTGATTTATTAAAACGGAAGCTCATCATTATCTGCTTCTGTCTCTGTATTTACAACCTCTTTTTCTACTTTTAAATCAGTTCCAGTGGTTTCATATCTCCATACCTCAATGCTGTTGAAGTAGATGGTTTCTCCTTTCTTATTTTCCCAAGCTCTACCTCTGAGATTGAAGAACCATTTGGCTTTTGTTCCCACTGGAAGTTCATCAAACTTCTCGCACTTATCTTGTGTCACTTGCATCTTAATTAATTGAGGGTAATTTTCATCCTCTGTCTTGATAACAAATTCCATCTTTCTGAATGATGCTCCATGCGTAGTAATATCAAACTTCTTTTTTAGTGTTCCTTCGATTTGTAATTCCATTTGTTTAAAATTTTAATAATCTTTAAAAATAATTTTTCCTTTCTTTAGTGTGTTGATTAGGGCTTCGTTTATTTCAGCGTTCCTGATATACTCACCCCCCATGAACACGTTGACCTTCTTGATTATAAGCTGGTTTTTTTCCACACTCATTTCCCTGAGTGTTAATTCTAATTTATTTTCCTTATCCATAAGAATTGATTTTAAGCAACTTTTTTTGCAAAGTGGACACATCATACCACTGAGAGTATGAAAGTCCTTTAAATCGCAATTTAAAGCTCTTCTGTGATATAATAAGTGTTTATGTCCTCCATTGGGTTTTCGCCAAAGAATCTTTTGTAGACTTCAACTGCTCTCTCTACCTTCTCTCTACCCCCATCTACAAAGTTTTCTGTGCATACAAACTTACCAGTCTGAAGAGTCTCCTTGCATACAACAAGGAAGGTCATTGCCTTGCCGAATAATTCTTGGTAGATGTAGGCTTGACTATCGTAGTTATATTTACGAGCTGACCACTTAAACTCGTGTATATTTCGTGTGGTCTTTAGGTCGTACACATCATGCTCTGTAACGATGTCAGCCTTGCCTTTAAATGGAACACCAAATAATTCACCGATGACTGGAACTTCATGTTCTGATCCTTCGATAATATTAAAGAAGTCAAAGTTGCTATTGACAGCATGAACGTAAGACATCACATCATCTACTTCTTTATTCAATAAAGCAAATGTCCCTAACTCAGCGACAAACTCTTTATACTTCTTGGTGTTCCGACTGCTTACATCTATTATAGGAAAGTCGTTAGCCTTCTCTGGCTCAAGTAGTAGCTGATGGAACAATCTACCCTTTGCTAAGTTCACATCGTCTTCTCTTGATACACCAAATAGCTTAGGGTTTTTTAATAGGTTACCTATGTCTGAATTACTGATGTACTGCTTACCAATACCATTGTAATACTCATCATTGTTTTTTAGTTTTTCAATTATTGCATTCATTTTCAATATGTTTTTTTAAGTTTGGTGTAATAATATACCCTTGACCTAGAGTGTTAACAATTTCATCTTTAGACTTGGTGGATTTCATTTTCT
>TARA_R100000655_G_scaffold25868_2_pt1 | contig 13026 bp, 13 predicted proteins | sample TARA_R100000655 | Tara Oceans TARA_R100000655 (sample SAMEA2622497) | marine metagenome | biome: marine biome (ENVO:00000447); feature: deep chlorophyll maximum layer (ENVO:xxxxxxxx); material: "saline water (ENVO:00002010), including plankton (ENVO:xxxxxxxx)" | depth 90 m
AAAAAAACCAGATAAAAGATTTAAAGTAACTATGAAAGGATTTCCAAATATGGAAGATCATTCTCATCACTTTGCATCAAAATCTGGTAAAACATTTATAGATTCACGCTCTCAAAAAGAAAAAGATGCTTGGTTTGCAAGACATAAAAAAGATAAAGGATTTAATAGCATTCATTCTGGAATATATTATAGTAAAAATTTATTATGGGGTGATAATAAATCATTATCCAAAAATATAAAAGATTTAGAAAAAAAATTAGATGCTAAAATAATTAATAAAATATAATCCCCACTAATTTGTAAAAATAGTATTTTAAAGAAATCTCAAAAAGACAAAAATTCCCCACCGATTTGTATCAAAATTATAATATGTCCTCAAAATGTCGGCGTATTTCATAGTTCTCTTCACCTTATAAAATCTAATAATGAAAAAATAACTTGTATTTTCTCAATATTTTAAATTTCTTTTTTTAACAATATTATGTGAAATTAAGTTTAATATACATTATTAATAAAATAATATATATTAAATGTCATCAATAGGATATATATATAAAATTATTTGTAGTTCATATAATAATTTTTGTTATATTGGTTCTACATATAAAGGTTTAAATCAAAGATGGAAACAACATAAAGAAGATTATAGTAAATGGATTAAAAATAAACATAATAAACATAGCAATATATCTATTTATCCATACTTTTTCAAATATGGAATTCATAATTTTAAAATTATTTTAATAAAAAGTTATGAAATTGTAAGAACACATCAAACAGATTTTAAACATTTACATGCATATGAATTATTATGGATTAATAACACTAAAAATTGTGTTAATAAATATTTACCATTTAATCCATTAAAAAAAAATAAATTATATAAAAAATATTATTATCAAAAAAATAAAGAAAAATATAAAGATTATAACGATAAAATTATTGAAAAAAATAAAGAAAAATATACTTGCATTTGTGGTTCAACATTAACAATTGGTTTTTTTAAATCAGGACATAAAAAAACAAAAAAACATATTGATTATATACAAAATTTAAATTAAACCTTCATATGGATTTTTTATAACTGGTTTTTGTTCTATTTTTGCTTGTTCTTCCTTTTGTAATTGTTCTTTTAACTGTTCTTTTTGTAGAGCATTTTGCTTCTTTAATTCTGCTAATTCATCAATTACATCTTTTACATTTTCTTTATTTTTAAGTTTCTGTTCTTCTTCTTTCTTCTTTTTTTTTGATTCATTTCTTAATTTATTATTTTCAACAAATTTTCTTCTTGCTTCCAATTGTCTTTCAGTAGGTGCTTTAGTCTGGCGTTTATCAACATTACCTTTTTTAGTACCTCTTATTCTTTTACCAGAAACTGCTTCTAATTCTGCTATTTTTTGTTGTAATTCTAACATTTTTAAATCTTTTGCTGATAATTTTTCTTTTTTTGGTTTATTTATAATTACTTGTTCTATATTACCATTATCTTCATCAACTGTATCTCCATCATCATCTACATATTGAACTATTGGTTTTTGTTTTTTAGGTCTGCCTTTGGTCTTTTTTTGTTTGACAATAACTTTTTGTTCTGGTATAGCATTCTGTTCTACTAAATCCTCCATATAAATTACTATTGGTTTAGTAATGTTTTTTTTGGTAGATCTTGATTTTTTTATTATAATTTCATTTCCACAATCTGTTTTTAATTTTTTAATAGTATCGGTATTTGATAATTCTGGTTTTTCTGTTTCTACCTCAATATTTTCTTCATCAGTTTCATTATCACTAATTTGATTATCTTCTTTAATTAATCCCATTTTATTTATAATATAAATATAGAAAATAATTTTAAAATAAATTACATTTTTAATATTTATAAAAAAAATAATTAATTTAAATTAATAAAAAATTTAAATAAAGACATTTTTCAAATATTTAAAGTTATTTTTTTCTTTATATATTATATATAATGAAAGTTGAAAAAGTAGAAGCATTTAAAATTACAAAAGATAATATATATTTTTTCTGTCCTTATTGTGAAGATAAAAATTTAGTTGATCCATATAGAAAATATTGTGATATTCATATACATGGTAGTAATAATAATTTATTTAATAGAATTGAATATAGATCACCCCACTGTACTATAAAAAAATGTGATGAATTTGAAATACATATTACTGATAGAACTTTTAGATGTTAACATAATTTTTTTTTAATATTAAATTTAATTTGTTTTAAAAATAAAATCTTATATATAATTGTAATACGGAAAGTTGTATTACAATATAAGGAACTTTGATTTGTTAGACATAATTATAATTAATCCACCAAACGGCATTTATTAAACCTTTCATATTTATCAAACATAAATCAAAAGCACCTCCCAGAGGTATGCGACTTAAAAGGGTATTTGATTTTGATAAATAAAATATTTCAAATAAAGATAAAATTCATACTATATTTTAAATATTTATTTTTATAATTAACCATTAGTCATTATTTTATATAAATAAATACTTTTTCCAATAATTATATATTCATATGTGACTCTAAATAATAATTAAATTAGTTTTTATAAAAAGTATTATAATTAATAATTTTTTTATTATTTTTTTTTTCAAAACGGTGGGGTGATTAATTTTTAATATAAATTGAATATAAATATTTTTTTTTAAAATTTTCAATATAAAATTCAATATAAATTATTTTTATAAAAAAATGATTTGACTAAAATTGATTTATATATATATCACAATTATCAAGATGAAAAATAATAATTTAAATAATTTAATTAATTTAATTAATTTAAAAAATTTGAATTTATATATTTATAATTTAATTAAAGTATTTAAAGATAATTTCTCATTATATAAATATAGTATGAAAAAGGTGAATTCAAATGAAAAAAAAATAAATCATAATTTTATAATGAATGATAAAAATAGTATATTTAAAACTTGTATGAAAGTCCCAGTTTATAAAGGAACAAAAATACCTATGATAATTGCTGGTAAATTTCAACAAGAATATTTAAATATTACGCCAACTCACGGTAATAATGCTATTGGAACAGTTGATACTTATGTTTCATTTCAAAAAATTACAGAAAAAGATGATAAAGGTAAAGATATTATAACTGGATATAAAAATATCAAAAAAGATAATAAATATAATTTAAATAAAGTAAATTATGCTATATTGACTGGTAGTCCTAATAAATTATATGTTGTTGATTTAGATACTCATAAATGGAATAATAATAATAATCATATATTTATTAAATTTTATAGTGAAAAATTAAATATTAAAATTACTGATGATTTTGATACTAATATGAATAATATTATTGATAAAATTGATACATTTACTGTAAAAACTCCATCTAATGGATTTCATTTGTATTTTCATTACACAACAAACACAAATTTAGCAAAATTTAGTAAATGTGAAATAGATTTTCTTGCTGAAAAAACACAAGTTATTGGATTTGATAGTTTTGTTAGAAATAAAGGAAAATATGAAGTAATAAAAAATACTAATATTAAAGAATTTACAAAAGTTCATAATGATTTTATTGATGAATTACAATATTTTGGACTTGATGAAAAGACTAAAAATAAAAAAATAAAAAGCAAAAATAAAATTAAATCTCAAAATTTTCAAATGGATATGACATTATGGGAATATTATTTTGATGAAACTTTATATAATAATATTTACAAAAAAGTAAAATTAAATGAAAAATATTTTGATAAAGATAATGAAGAATATTCTTTTGATAATTTTCTAAAAATTGCTACATTCTTTAAATTTGTTTCTCAAAAATATAAATGTGTAAAAAAAGATTTTGATAAAATCTGTAAAAAATATGCTGGTTATGATAAAGAAAATAATGATAAAATTTATAATAATATTGATATTAATAAAGTCATTAATAAATATCAACCCAAATGTATCATATCTATTATCTTATATGAAATTGGACTATATCATTTATTATCTTCTATTAAATATCGTTCTTTAATTCCTAATACAATTGAACCAGATGAAATAATAAACTCTACTGGAAAAAAAGGAATTAGTGAAGTATTTACACCAGAAAAAAATAAAAATTATGTAATAAAATCTGGAACAAATACTGGTAAGACTTATATGATGAATGAATATCATCATAAAACAAAAACACCTATGATTATAATTTGTTCTCGTGTAAGTTTAGCAAAAGAATTCAAAGAAAAATTTTCACAAAAAAATATTGAATATGATTTTGAAAGTGATGATAGTGATATTAGTGAATATGATGATGAAAATAAAGAATATTCACACGAATACATACTATATGATGATTACAGAAATCTAAAAGATTTTAATCAATTTGAAGGTAGTAGTATAATTATTCAAGTTGATAGTTTATTAAAAATAAAATATTTTGATTTTAGTCAATATATTGTTTTTATAGATGAACTCCAAAGTGTATATCAATATATGGATACATCAACTACATTAGATAAAAAAAGAATAGATATTGATATGTGTCTTAAAGATTGTCTTAGAACTTGTAAGCAATTTATAGGTTGTGATGCTGATATTATGGACGATGTATTATATTATTTACAACCAAAAAATTATGATGGAGCAGAATTTGAAAATGCTTCACCAAATTTAGAATATACTTACATACAAAATATTTATTGTCCTTATAAAGATGTTGTAGCAGAGGAAATATTTGATTATAATGTATTTATGGATTTAGTGAAAAAAGAAGAAAAATTTATGGTGTGTAGTGATAGTGCTACTGAAATAAGAAATTTATCTAATTATTTAAAAAAAATGTATAAAGAAGATGAATATAATATTACATTAGAGGAAGACCTTGATATTACTCTTATTGATAGATTATATAATGGTGATATTAATTTAGATAAAATTAATAGATTAATGTTTTCACCAAAAGTAATTTATGGAAATGATAGTGTGATGAGTAGAAAGGTATTTTGTCTTTATAAAGGTCATACTATTTCTGCTAAAAATATGCTTCAACAAGTTTCAAGATGTAGAAATATAGAATATATTTACTTTCATTTTATAAATAAAGAGACAATTTTAAGAGATTTTGAATTCAATAGTCCAGCAGATGTAATTGAAAGAGTAAATTATTTAGATAAATATAGTAATCTTTTATATAATGATGATGATATACAAATCTCATTAGACCAAAAATTTTATAATAAAAGAATGTCTTATCATTTATTTAATAGTGATAGTGATAGAACAAATAAATATTTACAATTTAAATTAGGTTTAATTTCTATGGGTTGTAAAATTGTTGATAAAAGGATTGAAAAAACTATTAATCTTAAAAAATCAACAAAAAAAATAATAAAAGAAATGACTGATAAACAATTAATAGACCATTTTACAGAAAATATAGAAAGTGAATATTACACAAGAATGAATGAAATAATAAAAATACCAGATGATAAAAAAGAAGATTATAGTGAATTATTTATCAATCCACAAAAAATTCATCAACATTTTAATTTTACATATTTATTTATAAAAAGCAAAGAAAAAGGGTTCAAAAAGACAAAAGAATGCTATAAAGAAAATTATGCTGTAAATGTGTCGTGGAGTGATGAAAATAAAATAGTGTGGTTGAAAAATATCTGTGATGAACTTAAAATAAATTTTGATGAAAAATTTGAAATAAATGAAGAATTAAGTAAAGAAAAAATTATAAAATATCAAGATGAATATAAAAAATTATTCCGTGTTGATAGAAAAAATTTTAGTTTTGATGATAAAAAATTATTATTAGAATGTATAAAAACTCAACTATGTTCTCTATGTGGTGAAAAAGATTTATTTAAGAAAAAATCAAGGGAAAAAACAATTAATAAGCAAAGATATAGATGGACTGAATATATATTAAATAAACCTATATATGAATATCATAAACAAATATATTCTTATCGTTGTAAAAAAAAAGAAACTAATGAATGTTTAATTACTGATGATGATTATTAGATATACCATATTTTTATGGATTTATTATAATTTTAATACAATTTGGTGGGGAGATTATTTTATATTTTTTTTATAAATATAAAAAGAATAAATTACTTAAAATAATATTATTATATATATATAGATTATGCTGTCTAACAAAGAAAAACAAAGAAAAAAAATTATTCAAAAAAATAATATTGATGATATGTTAGATATTATAGAAAATGAAAAAGAACACTTTGAAAAAGAAATAAATTATATAAAATTAATGAATTGTTTAAAAAATGTAAAGTTGCAAATTGATACATTTTTAGAAATTAATAAAGAATTAGCAATTACAATAGAAAAATTATCATATTGTGTATAATAATATAATAATTTATATTAATTTAATTTAATTACTTAAAGATTATTTTCTTATTATAATATATAATATGAAAAGAGGACAAAATAAATCATTTTTTCATTATAAAGTTGAAACTTATGATGATAATGAAGAATTACTTTTATCAAAATTATATAAAACAAGAGATGAAATAAGTAATGAATATGATTGTAGTATTAGAAATATTGCTTATAATATTGATAAAGGAATTAAAAAAAAAGGCAAACTTAAAAATATTAGTATTTTATATCATAAAGAACCAATATATAATTATGAAATTAGATCAGATATTATTTTTGATTGTAATGTTGATTAGTGTAATGTTGATTAGTTTATTGTTCTAAATTTTCCTCTTCATCTTTTACTGTTCTGTTGCATTCCATGCAACAACATTTAATATAGGTACATCTACTATTATATAGATAATTCAAAAAAGGAGTTAGTAACGCTGAACTGATTACTGTAATTAAAATAACTGTTTCACTCATTTTTTTTATATTATATACTTAAATTATTTTTTATTAATAAAATATCTGCTTCTAAATTAGATATTTTATTTTTTAATTCTGTATTTTCTTGACTCAATTCTTGTATTGCAGCAACTGCATAAGTAAAAATAGAATTATAATTTATTGTGTATATTTTATTTTCATTTCCTACTTTTATATAGTCTTTTAACTCATTTATCTGTTCTACTTCTTGTGCTATAAATCCTGCTTCTTTCATAAAATCACTTGCTGAATAATTATCTAAATCCCAGTCAATTTCATCGGTTGATGTAAAATTATCAAGACCAATATTTGTAGGTGGGTTTTTTTTATATAAAATTTGCTTTACTTTATCATAAGTTTCACACGATAATTTATTAATAATATTTAAAGCATTTGTTATTTTAGTTTCATTTTTTTTTAATCTATCATCACTTGATGGATCAAAAGAACTCGCTTTCACAGTCCCATTTACATCTAATTTTTCATCACAAACTGCATGTCCTATACCTACTTCTCCATTAACTAATACCAAAGTATTTGCGTCAATTTCGCTCCCATCAGATCCTAAATAATTTTGGAAGTGTAATTTACCATTATTATTATGAACTTGAAATGCATCAAAAGTAGAATTTAGTATCGCACCTGTTGATAAATTTCGGTTAAATCCTAATGCTCCCATAAAATTTGCAGAATTACCGAAAACTTGAAAATATGGAAAATTAACTTGTCCTGTTGATAATATTAAATTATTTGATAATGTCACATCACCACCAGTCCCTACAACTAATTTATAAGAATTTCCTATACCTAAATTAAGAACTTGTCCTGCTTTACTATTTATAAATGTAGCACCAGTATTTTGTTGTAATAAAGCATAATCATTATCAGCACTTAAAGAACTATTCCTTAACATAGAAAAATCAGCAGAAGCAGTCCAATTACCAATTGTTAAATTACCTATTGTGCTTCTATTACTTGCTACTTTAACTAAACTACTATCATTTGATAAATTAGCAGATGATATTTGAGTTCCATTTATTTTATAATTCTTACCAGTTGCTATATTTATATCTCCAGTATGAGATAAAATATTTGTAGAACTATCAAATGTTATATTTGAACCATAAATAATTCTCCTACCATTTACGGTTGCTGTTCTTGTAAATAATATACTATTTGCAGTTGCTTCAGGAGTAGTATCAAACAAACTACCTCCAAAATGTCCTGTTGATAAATTCATAGAACCACCTGACCCAGTAACTAAATTAGTCGTTAATGTATTTATAGTAGTTGCATTTATTGTTCCTCCTTCAACCTTATCACCGCTAATTTGATTATCTGCTAATGTTAATGTTCCAGCACTTACATTTAATGTCTTTCCAGAACCAACTGTAATATCACACCCATCAATAGTCCCAGCATTTATATCAGTTGTTGTTAAAACTGAACTACCTAATGTTATTATACCAGTAGAATTTGCTATTGAACCACATGATGTTCCATCTAATGCTTTTAAATTTGTAAGTTGTAAATTAGTTACATTTACTGTTCCAACATTAAAAGTTCCATTAGTAACATCTAATGTTTTACCAGTCCCAACTGTAATATCACATCCATCAATAGTTCCACCATTTATATCAGTTGTTGTTAAAACTGAACTATCTATTGTAAAAACACCAGTAGAATTTGCTATTGAACCACATGATGTTCCATCTAATGCTTTTAAATTTGTAAGTTCTAAATTAGTTGCATCTATTGTCGTACATGTTAATTTACTATTAACTATATCAAAATGAAATTTTTCAACAGAACCGCCTTCATTTCTAATAGTAAAATTAGTTTTAACATTAAAAAGAATATCACTACAATTAACACTATTTGTATTTCTAATAATTTGCATAGGTGTATCAGCAGCAGCATGACTATCACTATAATTTTTTACTATAAATGAACCATCACTATTTACAATTTCAACAAATTTTTGGTCTGTTGGTGCATTACTATCATTAAATGATAATCTAACATCGTTAATATTTTCAAGTTCATATCTATTACTAACATTTATTGTAAATTTTCTAAAACCATCACCAGCATTTAATGTAATTTTTCTATTGTCTTGATCTAATTCAATTTTTGCATCTTGTGTAGTATCACTTGTATTTTCAGTAGAAATAGTCATAACAGCATTATCATTTTTTTCTTTAATAGAAAAGGTTGCATTATTATTTAATATATTACCTATTGTATGTGTTCCACTTGCATTTATATTTGTGGAATGTAATGTATTTGTTGATGGATTAAATGTAAGATTTGAATTTCTTAATAAATTTTGATTTCTATTATCATCAAATTCTATAAATGTTATAGGTTGATTTGTATTATTTGTATTACTGTCATAAGATTCTATATTAAATCTATATAATCCTAAAATATTATTTTTATCATTCATATTATTAATATTATAAAATATAAAATTTTAAAATATTTTTTTATAAAAAAATTATATTATAATAATATAAATATAATGTGTAATCCAAATTTCAAAATATTTAGAGTGTCTAATAGAGGATCTAATGTAAATGAAACAATTGCAAATCAAGAATACCGTGTTAATATACCAAGTGAATTAAGAATTCCTAATAAAATTATAAAAGTAGAAGTAATTAGTGGTTCTATGACTATAAATACTGACAGTACATTTGATACACTTGCTGAAATAGGTGTTATTAGCAATTTACCTAATGGTTTTGATAGTGAGGTTGTGAGTGGTTCTTTTAATTGTGGAAATTATAATTTACTTTATACAATAGATACAAGTCCTTATGATAAACAAAATGTTGAAAGAATTTGTTTTCAAAAAGCATCATGCAATTTTCAATTTTTAACTTCAAGTATTCCAGAAAAATTAATATTTCAATCTGTTGGAACTACTGGTGCTGGTGTATTAGCACCTCTTACAACTGATAGTTATATTTCATTTGTATTAAAATTAACTTATTTTGATAAAGAGTAATTTATATTTAATACATCGCCATTTTGTTTTGTAGCATATTTATAATTTTGATACAAATCGGTGGGGAATTTAAAAAATATATAAATAATTAAATTTATTACATTTTTTTATATAATAATATTATAATATGGAAAGAAACAGAAAAGAAGAAAAGAAGAAAAATTTAGAAAATAGTTCTAATCTTGAAACCAAAAAAAATAATATAAATATATCTGTAAATATAGGTAATAGTGATAATAAAAATTATGATGAAAGTGTTTCTATTAAAGAACAAAAAAAAGAAAAAGAACAAATAAAAGATAAAATTGATGATACAGATATATTAATACAACAATTAAAAGATTTAATTAAAGAATTGAATAAAAAAAAACAGAATCTAATAGATGAAAAAATTGATATTCCTAATTCCTTATTTGATTTACCAGATTTTGAATTAAATTCAAGAGAAGAAATTATAAATCTTATAGACATAATAAAAGATAAAATATCACAAGTTGATAAAATATTATTAAATAGAATTCCTTTAAAATCTCAAGAAATTATTCCACAACAAATTGCACCACAGCAAATTTTACCATCTTTAAGAAATCAACCATTTAATGTAAATGCTAATGTTAGAAATATTCCTTTTGGATTTAATGTAAATCAAAGAACACCATTTAATCAACCACCAGTAATAAGAATTCCTCCAAAAGGTCAAGAACCTCCAAAACAAGAACAACCACCAAAAGCAGATGAACCAGACCAACAACAAGAACAACCACCAAAAGCAGATGAACCAGACCAACAACAAAAACCAGAAGATGAAGATAAACCAGAAGATAAACCAGAACAAGAAGAACTTCCTAAACAAGAACAACCACCAAAAGCAGATCAAGCAGATGATGTATCACCTCTACCAGAAGAAGAAGATCAACCTATGGAAAAACCACCAAAACCACCAGAATTAACAGAAGAACAAAAATTACAATTTCAAAAAGATAGAATAGATAGAAGATATAATACCCTTGTAAAATATTTATTAAATTTAAGAAGTAAAAGAACTTCAAGGGGAATGAGAGGATTTAATATTTTAGAAAGAGAACTAAATGAAATGATAAATAGATTAAACCAAGCAAAAAATCAAAATGAAAATAAAAAACTTTTAACACAAGAAGAATTAGATTTTGCTACACAAGATACGGTGACTATGGATAATTCCGTTGGAATGGTTGAACCAGCGAAAGCATATTTTCAAGCAAGAGGCGAACAATTAGGATTAAGTGATGTATTAACATTAGTAAGAGCAGAAGAAAAAGAAATAGTTGAAGGTGGAAGACCAGCATTTAAATTATTTTTAAATGGTATTCAATTAATAAATATAAAAGATAATTTACCTTTACTATATAATAGTGATGGTAATTTATATATAGAGGAAAAGGATAATGTCCCACAAACAGCAAATGAACCAGTTGTGGGAATACCAATTGGAGAACCAGAAAAAGATGCTGGAACACCAGCAGAAAAAAGACCAGATATAGAAGAACCACCACCACCACCACCTCCTCCACCTCCTCCAACAGAAAATTTAAGAGAACAACAATTATTAGAATATAGAAGAAATTTATATAATACAACAAGACCAAATCAAATAAATATTGTTGATAGTCTAAATGAAGAAATTAGTCAAGCATTAATTGAAGATAAATTAATAACATTAGATGTATTAAATATTCCAAGTGCTATTGCTTATAAAAGAACCAGCATGAGAGACCCAATAAATATTATTAATAAACAAAATAGTGGTTTAGTAGAAAGTCCTATTGATAAACCAGCAGATCCTGCAAAAATGGTCTATTTGTTATATATAAATGGAACTTTACAATTAGATAATATATACGAACAACAATTATTATTTAATGAATTTGGTGACATATATGATACAGAAGATTTTCAAGGAGAAGATGAAAATATTACATTTCCATATAGACCAACATCAAGACAAGATTTATCTGTTGAAGAAGAACCACCTCGTAGATTTCAAGAAGAAGATGAAGAAGATGATGAGGAAGATTTTGATTTAGATCAAATACCTACACAAGGTTTTAGAACAGCATCAAATATAAATCAACAAGTTATGCCTACACCACCAACTAAAAGACCAAAAAAAAAACCAATTATAAATCCAATTTCAACTATAGTAGGTTCTACAAGGACAACTACAGGATTGACACAAGATATAACAGGTAAAAGTGAAAGAGGGTTTTTTAGTAATATGATTAATTATATAGAAGCATTATATGAAGATGGAATTGAAAAAGATAATGCTTTGCAGAGGATTGATCCATAAAATTATATATAATATTATTATATGGATATTATTGAAGATAAAAAAGTAAAAAATAGACCACTTTTTCCTTATGGTTATAAAAAAAAGAAAAAAAGGAAAATAAAAAAAAATGCTATAAAATATGATGAAAAAATAGATAAAATACAGTTTCATTTTGGTAAAATTATAGTTGAATTTTAAATCACCGAAATTTTTTAGGATTTTTAAAGTGATAATACAAAATAATGGGGAATATAAATTTTTTTTTTATATGTAAAATATATATGGAATTAGAAATTAGTAAAATAAATTATGATACAATTGAAGAAAATATTGAAGATAATTTTAAATTTAAAATAGATTTATTAAAAGATCTACCTATTGAAATGCAAATTGAAAAAGATAATATTTTAAATACATTTAATAATTTATATACATGGTATATTCATAATAATGATATAGTTTCAAAAATACCAGAACCTTTTTATACAGATTATGTTTTAATAAAAAGTCTTACTTGTATAAATTTATTAAATACACGAGATTTGAATGCAGAATTATTAAATAAATTTGAAAAAAATATATAATTAGATAATATATATATGGATAAAATACCAGTTGTTAAATTAAAAAAAGGATTATCAAAAATTAAAAAAACTTTAAATTCAAAAGTTGGTAAAGTTTGGGATTTAAAAAAAAATCAAGTTATAAATAAATTAGAAGATCTAAAATATTCTTATGATGATAAAAAAAAAAGTTTAGTAGCATCAAAACAATCTGCTATGATTAGAAAACCAACAGTAATTAAATTATAAAT
>TARA_R100000655_G_scaffold19085_5_pt1 | contig 13014 bp, 9 predicted proteins | sample TARA_R100000655 | Tara Oceans TARA_R100000655 (sample SAMEA2622497) | marine metagenome | biome: marine biome (ENVO:00000447); feature: deep chlorophyll maximum layer (ENVO:xxxxxxxx); material: "saline water (ENVO:00002010), including plankton (ENVO:xxxxxxxx)" | depth 90 m
GTGTAACCTAACCGTGCATTATAGTTGTTAGGTTGTTCTTCCTTAAATAATCTTTGCCCAGAAAATGAAAGAATACCTGGCCCAACAGGAGCCTCTACAGATCCTGAAACCATACGATCAGACCTGTTTGGTTCAAAATACTGAAATCTAGCTCTGGGAGCGTTGTCTTCAAACATACCTCTTAGAATTTGACCTTCTCCTCCTATTCCTCTTAATATGTTTGTATTGACAATGTTTTCTTTAAAAGGAGTAGTAACTTCCTGTTTCGATTGACCATAAGAAACATTAACCTTTTCTGGTCTTAAAACTCTTTCCATAAACTTAGGCAACACCTTTCTAGGTAAATGGGCCGCTATCCCAACATTATATGAAGACTCATCTATTTTTAAATTTTCTACAGGAGTTCCTCTTTCTTGCATAAACTTTATAAATTCTGAAGGCATTCCTAAAGCTTCAGGAGTTCTTTCAGAAGAACCTGAAAAATAATTTCCTGAAAAAGTAAGAGGTCCTACAGGCAAACCCTCTCCTGGAGTTCGAATGTCAAATCGGGACTCTTTAGTGCCATCTTGATTTAAAGAAGAGAAACCTCCTATTCTTTCAGCCATTAGAAAGGAACTCCCTGACAGCAATCACCGTCCGTGATTGATTTACAATTAACGCACTGATAGTGTCCATGGACAAAGATCTTTGATTCACGGCACCCACAACTAGGACAACGATTCCCAAGTTCGTCCATCAAACCGCTTTGAATCTTTTCTGTTTCTGTCTTCAACATAACTACAATGCACCCATCCTGAGTCTGGCACATCCTTCTTATAAAATTCTAATATCAACTGGTCATAATCTAAATTATCTTTTACCCACATTGCAAGTTCAAGATTAGGAACACCAGGTATTTCAAAATCAACAGCTTGACCTTGTATATGCTGTGATTTACTGGAAGATCCAATTTCCGTGTTTAAAGGTAAAGAACGGAAACCACTCGAAGGTGTAAACGGTATACCGTAATGAACCCTAACGGGTTCCAGTATGTTCTCGCATACCCTTTTTAAATTTTCTATTTCTCTTTCGTTAGGTTCGTTTTTAATACCCTTACGAACTGCTGTCTCGGATCTAGTCAGTTCTTTTAAAGAGAAGTGTGTTGAAAGTCTTATCATTGTATCCCCATTAATTTTTTAATTTCTTCATTACGCAACATTTCTTGAGGTTTTTGTTGTTTAAAGATACTAGGCACACCTCCTTGAAGGTTTTTTCTTGTTGGATCAAATAAATTAGGACTAATTATAGGTGTTCTAGTAAATACACGTTCAGGATCAGCTAAACTTTCTTTAGCTGCTCTACTAAATTGAATATTTTCTTGTTCTACAGCTTTCCGTCCTTCACCTCCTATCTCTGCTAAAATTCCGCTTCCAGCCAAAAGAGATGCTTCAGAGGCAAAAATAGACCCTAGTCGGTTAAGATTGTAAATATATTTTCCTTGAGATTTAACAGAATTTAAATCAGGCAAATTAGCTCCTAATTTAATAGCCTCTTCATATTCTTTTTTTCTTAATCTTGGAGAAGTAAGAAGTTTTAGAACACTATTATTTCTCATAAATCTAGATAGACCTACGATAGTAGCCAAACTGGTCCCAGCAGTTATAAGAGATCCTTTCACGGCAAGAGCTATTAAAGCTATAGCCGCAGGAGCAGCAGCAATACCACCAAAACCTTTAATTGGAATATCTGAAACTTTAATAGCATCGTCAGATAACTTATTAAGATTAGATACTACGTCATCTCCAAGTATAGTGCTAAGAGCTCCATTTTTGTTTTGTTTTAATATTACGTCTTTTAATGCTCTTCCCCATTCACCTCCTTGAATAGTAGCCTCATTGAAACCTGGTTTAGCAAGGGAACCACGGATAAGGTTATTCATAACCATATCTTTTACGCCACCTGCTTTTTCTAACTCATCAATTCCAACAACAGTTTTTAATCTATTATAAGAATTAGGGTTGTCTAACAACCCAGATACTAACTTAGAAGGTGTATCTATCCTACCTGATCTGATAGAAGATAAAACAGCATCTTTAGACTCTAAAGTTGCTCTTTCTGTAATTTCTTTTAAAGTGTTTACTTGAGCTTTTAAAGATTGATTTGTTAAAGTAGGCAACGCTTCAAAAAGTTGAGCCGCTGTATTTTCGTCAAGAGAATTTACTTGAAACGCTTCCATAGCCTCTCTCATAGATTGAGCGTTGGCTTTTCCAAATAGTGTGTTCTGAAGATCATCTCCTAAAGACGTAAACTTTGAAGCAAAATCAGAAGGATTAAATTTTTTTAAACTATCTGTGGCTGAACTTTTAGTTTTAGCTATCCAAGTTTTAGCTAAAGAATTTCTAACAGACTCTCTCATTAATTGAGGATTAATTCCTGATTCAGCTAGTTGAGATAAATTATCTAACTCTTTAAGATAAGCTTTTTTCTGAGATACTCTAAAAACATCTTCTGCAGGAAGATCATCCATAAAACCTCTGATTTTAGGTATTATACCGTCTAAACCAGAACCTGCTACAAGTTCTTCCGCTGCAGTAAATTTATCTGCTTCTACTAATTGTTTAACATTATTTATTAAATTGTTTGCACCAGGAGAAGCTAGTTTTTGAGTCATATTTTTTGTTGGGGTTACAGCGTTTAAATACATTGCTAATTTAGGAGCGTTACCTGGTTGGACAATTGAATTTAACACATCAATATTACTAGTAAAAAATTTGTCTTTTGCTTGTTTAAGAATAGTATTTACAGCCGTATTATTAAAAGTTTCTTGTCCTTCTCTAAAAAATTTATTTGATTTAGACCACTCATCTAGACCTTTTCTAAGATCTGCTAATTCAGTTGGTCCCATGTCAACTTTATAATACTGTCCCCCTATCTTATTTCCAGCAGAGTCAACAGCTCCCACAGGATGCTTTAAAGTTTGAAAACCATCAACGGATGCTTTAGCTAATTCAATTTGTTTTGCATCCATTAATTCATCGACAGAATTAATGACTCTTCCAATTCCTCCTTGAGCAGCACTAGAAACAAGATCAGTATCTCCTCGAGCTGATCTAAGAGCAGATCTTAACTGTTGTAATTCTCCAATTCCCATTCCCCCTTCTGAAGCTCTTTTTTTAATTGTATCGAATAAAGCACCACCATATTGAACAAAAGGATTATCTTTAGCTAAATTATCAATTGTGTCAACTATGGGTTTAATATCAAATATTGCTTTACCACCAATAGTTTTTTCAGCAACATCATATAAATTATTAGCCTCTGTTTTAAATAACGTAGCGGCAAGTTGAAGATTGTCGGTAAATAACTCTGGCACTTTTTTAGAGGGGACAAATCTTGCTTCATATTCAGCAAGTTCTTTTTTTACAATGTCATTAAGATGTTTTTGTGATAGTTTAAAAGCTTTATCTGGATCAGCCAACTCCGAAGCAATATTTCTTGCTATAGCAGAGTTATTGTCAGCTAACATTTTTAAAGCTTGTTCTTCGCTTAATATTCCTTTATCTAATTTTTTTAAAGTATCTTGCACATAGCCAAAATTAGCTCTACCAACATTAGGATTAGGAGCTATTTTTTCATTTACAGCTAAAGTTCTAGCCGCCAAAGATTTGCCCGTAGCAGCTTGTATCGTAGGTTTTGCACCTTCTGATATTAATCTAGAAAAATCAGCAGAAGCTTCCTCTCTTGCAGCTTGTTTTGCCGTAACACCTGGTTCAAAAAAAGAACTTTTAAATTTTCCTGACTCTTCTAATTCTTTTAATCTTGCTGCTGAAATTTCAGGTCCTGGACCTTTAATTAAGCGACCTATTCCTTTAGCTAGTAAACGTCCTCCTCCTTCAAAAAGAGCATTTGAAACAGCACTTGTTGCAATCATACCTGCAACTTCGCCAGCAGATTGACGATTTAATCCTTGTGAATATTCAATAAGTTCATCAACAGCTTTTGTAGCTCCAGCCGCCGCTCCTACTATAAGCATTCCAGGAATTATTCCAACTCCTGTAGATGCTAAACTAGCACCTATTGCCGTAGCAACTTCAGGACCAGCCTCTCCTCCAAAATCTATAAGGTCATTAAAAGTAAAACCTGGTTCATCTAGGTAAATTCTACCCGTATCAGAAAACCCATATCTTTCTCGTATTTCAGGACTTACTTTTGATTGATCAATTACAAAAGTGTCTTGAGAAACTCTTTCGGTAGTTCCTTCTCCTAATAATTGATTTAAAAGATTTTGTTTTTCTTCATCATTGTCCATTCGAGCAACTTGAAAACGAAGTTTTGCACTTTGTGCTTCTCCAACAGGTTCAGGAAGAGTTTCTTGTTCCATTGTCTCTGATTGACCTATTATGTCATAGTTAAAACCTTGTCCAGATGAATCTGGGTAAGCTTGTTTTATTTTATCTAATTCATCGGATGTAGGAACATCCCCGCTGATACGAACTCTTTTTAAGCCATTAGGTGTTTTTATACTAATTACACTCATTTCTACAGACCTTGCGTCAAATCTAAATCTACAACATCAATTTTTCTTTTTGCTTGATTAGCCTTTACTTCATCTTTCATTTCAGAAAGTCGTTCTTTAGAAACACTCTGTAATATTTGGCTGGTCTGTTCATCAGTAATTCTACCATACTTAATCATAGCCTGTTGCATCTCACTATCTCCTAGTTCGATGTACCTATTGATTACACCCGTAATTTCTTTTAATGCAGCTTTTATTTGTTCAGGACTTGTTAGTAAATTACTATCAAACCCTGTAATATACATTACACCGTCCTCTAAGCTTGCTTCATAGCCTAAAGATTTAGCCACTCGGACTCTATCTGTATCGGATATAGTCCTTCCACTCTCCCCTAGTATAAAGGGAGCAATTTCCGCCAAAACAAGTCTAGCATTTACATCAAATACACCACCTGCTGATAACTTTTCATTATCTAATAGTGCATCTGCAAATTTTTTAGCATATTTAAGATTTCCTAAACCTCTTAGGCTATCACCAATTCGCCCTCTCAAACCTTTTACACCTGTAAGTTTTCCAGATCTAGCTGCATCGTATAAAACATTAAGTTTGTCACCGAGTCTTTCAAATTTCTTACGATAGTCCCTATACTTTAAAAATATAGAAGACCATTGTTGGTCACTCATGAAGGGGTCAGTAATATTTCTTGATAAACCTAACGCTGTCGGAAGATAATAATCTGCTTTTATTCCAGCCTCTGATCCAAATTTAAAAAGTTCAGTCTTTTCTGTTTTAAGAAGCTTGTTAATTTCTGTAGGTGATAAACCTTTAAGGCCAGACGCTGGCGTAGTACTGGCAAGAAGATCACCTATTTCAAAAGAAGGTTTTCCAACTTCAAATATAGGTATGCCCATTCCTTGAAGACGTTGTGCCTCTCCTTTTGATATATTCATTTTTGTGTTAAAAGGTATATTAACGACACTATTTTCTGGAGCTTTAGGATCAAAACTTTTTCCTGGAAGAGTAGTATTTCTAACCACCATGTAATTTCCAGTTACTCTATCTTCTCTTTCTTTAGCTATTCTATCAGCCTCACTAGCTTTAAATAGATCAATAGAAATACCTCTCTTCTGAGCTTCTAAATCTTTAATATCTTTTCTTCTTTCACCTTCTCTAGATAATTTTGTTTCAATAGCAAGTTTAGCAATCGTCATATTTCTAGCATCTTGTTTTTCTTTTTGTTTATTTTTAAAATTAAGTAAAGCGGGCATACTTTGAGTAAGACCTGAACTTATATTTTTAAGAGGATTTTCGCTAGTACCTCCAGCTATAGAAGCACCTAACATTGCTATTAATAACCCCTCCATTTGAGGATCTTCTTTTGTTTCAGGCAACAAATCTTCAATTTCATTTTTAAATTTATTAACATCAAATTTTTCACCCTTAAGAGATTTAAAAGCATCTGAAAAAATAGAATCTATACTATTATTAACAACATCTTTGGGAGCTGTTTTAGTAGATTTATCTGGATTTTGTTTTAGCCAATCGCTTAAGTTAAAAGTATTATCTTTTTTAATACTCGAATCATCTCCAAGATCTACATTTTCTTGTTTTACTAATTCATCATCAGTATTCATTCCAACTTGAGTAACATCACCTCCAAGATTTTCAGCATCTATGTCTCTTCTTGACCTAAAAGATGGTGTTCCTGTCAAATCTGTAGAAAGAGGCTGTTCTGTAGAAGGAGGCTGTGCACCACTTTCTTCTCTTTCTTGCGGTTGCGTCCTAAAAGCTCCTGAGTCAATCATTTTATTAAATCTTTCAACAGAAGATTTAAAATTAGGAAGAAAGGACATATCCGTAGGCGGAGGAGCTGTTTCAATAACAGTTTCGGCTACGGTAGGTTGCGTTCTAAAAGCTCCTGAATCAATCATTTTATTAAATCTTTCAACAGAAGATTTAAAATCAGGAAGAAAGGACATATCCATATCAGGAGCTTGACCCAAACTAATAGCACCACCGCCACGCTGAAAACGTGCAATACCACCTTGGGCCATGGGCATTGCACCGCCCGTCATTGGTGCAAGGATCTCCTGAGAAACAGCGTCTATCAACGGTTCTGAAGAGGCTAATATTCCCGAAGGTTCTTTTTTCATAGGAGTGCTTATAGGTAGCATACCACCACCCGCAAACATTTTACGTTCCGCTAAAACAGACCTAACTGGTGATCTTCTTCTCATGTTTATGATCCAAACAATCCACCTAATGGGTTTTCTAAAGCTTTATTTATACCAAGAGCACCAATACCTAATCCTATAGCCTGTGATAAAGGACTTGGCTGTGGTGCTGTACCCACAGCTAATGTAGATGCAGAAGAACCTATCTGAGGCTTGAATATATCACTCATAAAACCAATACGCTGAAACGGTTCATAAGCCTGTTGAAGCTGTGTTTGTCTGGCAGCATCAAGCTGTCTTTGTGCTTGAGTCTGACCTAGAGCTCCTAATTGTGATTCAAGTTGCGCTTGTTGCGACAAAAGATTTGCACCTGCACTACCTAAGTTAGCTTGAGCTGTACCTAATCCAGCAATACCGCCTCCCAAACGAACAGCTTCTGTTCCTCGAGCAGATCCTAAACCACCTAGCAATTGAGAAACTCCTTGTTGCCTACGCTGTTGATTTTCAAAGGCAGTCTGGGCAGCATTTTGTGCCTGATTGTAATTACGACTTAAATCTTCAAAAATTCTACGGCTTTGTATATCTGCTAGGTTTCTTCCTAATTCAGCTTCCTGAAGAGCAAAACGACTTCCACGTGTGGGGCTTACCTGATCAGCTCTGTCTCTTAAAGCCCTACGCTGTATTTCTGCTTGTCGATTCATTTCTGCAAGAGCATTTTGTGTAACAGCTTGCTGATAAGGATCCATAAAAGAAGCAATGCCCGTTGGGTCAAAAGTCTGTGCTGTTCCAGCCGCTTGAGTTGCAGCATCTGTGAACAGTTGATCAACACCTGACCCTACATTTTGCAGAGTGCTTAATCCTGTGCCAATGGTTCCTCTAGCATCTGTTATATAATCTTGAAAGGAACCGATACCCCCAGCCGTTGCCATGGCCTGTTGCGTTAAAGGATCAAGAGAAGCTACTTGAACAGCGGGTATGTCTACAGGTGTTTCTCCACGAGCAAAACTCGACTCCAATAGTTTCTTTTGAAACTCTTCCAGAAAAGGAGCTTGGCGTACAATTTGTTCTGTTACAGTGTCAGCCATTATGCTGTTCCTTTCTCAAACCTATTCATCATATCATACATTCTTGCGGCTCCTAAGTCTCTATCTCCATTTCCAGCATTTCTCACTGCTTTTGCTGTCATTACAAATTCACCATCAGAAAGCATTGCAGGAATACTATCCGAAGTACCTGTTCCTGGTCCTACGATTTCTCCTCCACCCGCTACCTCTGTTATGTTAGATAGAGGATTCGCATTAAACATACTTTTTAATTGAGGAGCACTGTAATTAGGTGTGCCATACCAAAGACTTTTTAATGATTGTGCGGCAGGAGAACTCTTATCCTGTATACCTTTCCATTGTTCATAAGCTCTTCTTTTTGGACTATCTGGTAACCTCTCAAGCTGTTCTGCTACACTTAATTCATCAGGAGTTAAAGCATCTGCAGCTAAATAGGCTCCTATACCAAGAGCTCCTGCTCCAGCTAAACTTGCAGGTGTTCCTGTTAATTTATCCCCTGTTATAAAACTGCCAAAACGCTCTAACAAACCTTTTTCAGTTGCTTCTTTAGTTGCTTCTTGAGCTTTCTTTAATGATGGAATAGATGAAGTAGATGGTGCTATTTTTTCATAAGCTAGTGTTGATCCACCTCCTCTTGTTGGTTCTAAAGGTGTAGATAATCTTTGAGATTCTAGCGTGGGATAGAAAGGTGTAGAGAATCTTTGAGATTCTAGCGTGGGATAGAAAGGTTTTCTAACTTGAAGACGACTAAGGTTTTCAGCAGACATCCCTCCTGTAGGAGGAAATAATCTAGAACCAAGATTATCAGTAGCACCACCAGAACCACCAGAACCAATCAAAGTACCGCCAGAACTACCACTAATAATACCACCTGATGAACCTATGGGAGTAGAACCAAATAATGCAGGACCAAAGATGCCCTGTGCCAACGGATTTGAAGGGCCAGAAGAAGCAAGATTACTTAACGCAGTAAAAGGTTCTGTAAAACCTTTACTAAGACCACCTAGAAAAGTGCCTGTAGGACTCCTTGCACCCGAAACTCCTTGACCAAGAGCTCCGAGACCATAACTAAGAGCCATGGATTTAAGAACGTCTGATGCAGAACCACCTGTTAAAGAAGTGGTTAATCCTGATGCAATAATGCCACCAATACCAGGAGCAATCGCATTACCTATGAATGGAGCCGCAACAGGTAAAATCTTTTTAGCAACCTTTTTAACGGCTTTAAATATTTTTTTAAAGAAAAACTCAGGCTGACCTGTTATAGGATTGATTGAATTAAGTTGATTGCCCACCACATAACGATCTGGGTTTTTAATACCCATTGTTATCATTTGTTTAAACAAATCCTCTTTTAAACCCGGATTTGCATCTAATACTTCTTTGGGTACAACAGTTTCACCTTCTGCAGCGTGAACCATATAGTTATCACCATAACGGCCTAAAGTAGCTAAACCATTAGCTAAAACTTGTGCATTAGGTTCACCTGAAAACTTGGGAGAAGTATCTGTCATCATAGTTAAGAAATCTCCAAAACGCTGGCGAAGGCATTAATCTTCGAAGCTGTATCACAGTTTAATTTCAGCGTATCACCAGACTCTAAAACAAAAGGTCCGGAGAGAGACGTATCAGCATCTGCGGCAATACTAGCTTTTTCTAATATAGCAGTTGCCGATGCAGAACTATCAGTTATCTTAGGAAATACCACAATAGTTCCAGAATGACTATTATAAAGATTTAAGTTCTTAATCAAAGCTGTTGTTGCTGTCGGACAAGTATAAATTGTGACATCTCCTGTCGATCCAACTACTGTTGCTACATTTTTATAGATATTAGCCATTATTCCATAAACCAAGTTAAACTATTATTGTCATCTTGACTCGTAATTTGTTCTGGAAACTCTATTTTTGTTAATGCCATCTCTAAATCTCTTAAAATCCTTACAAAAGTAACTGAATCATACTCTGAAGGAGCTAAAGGCATTGATTGTTCTAAAAGTTTTACCATTAACGTCTGCCATCTGGACGAATATTTAGGCGTAAATCACCCAATGTCCATGTTAAATCTGTTACATTACTTTCAATTCTAACAACAGCTTGTCTTGATCTGCTACGAATAAACGATTGTTGAGTTGTTGAAGTAATTTCGTTAGTTGAGGTTGTTGAAAGACTGTCTCCTGGAAAGTTTCTTGTCTTTAAAATATAATTGACAGAAGCAGTTGAATCTGAACTTGTAATATCAATATCGGGTATGAGACGATCTACAAACATAAACTGTTCTCCATCTCCAAGATCAAAATCAGAAGACTCAATAAAAGAAGTCATTGCTGATCCGTCATCATTGTTACCGCTTTCATGAACATACACAAAATTTGTACCGCTTGAGTTTTGTCCACAGGCTCTAGGATTATCATGTAGACCATAGTCAACCCAAGCAGTTCGAGATAAAGTTCCCAAATCCCAAGTATTTTCTGTAAAGTTATACTTTACATAGCGATCTATCTCTAATGAACTAGCACTGGGATAAAACCAAAAAACCTCATCGAACATTTTATTAGAAGCGGCAAAACATTTAAAGTTTTGTTCAAGATTTATGTCATCAAAAACATATCTCAAAAGAGTGCATGGAATTGTTTGAACGCTACCTGTATAAGCGTAAAAGTTTTCACGATCAATCCAGAATACTTTATCTCCAACAGTTGTTGCTGCATTTGGTCCTAATATGGAAACGTTATTTGCAACCATATTCAGAGAAAATACATTTTCCCCTCCTACATGAGCTAAAGAATGAAGAGATGTATCTGTCCAAATTAAAACTTCCTGACGAGTTTTTTGTGCCGTTATAATTTCAGAACCAGATGAAACGTGTAAATCTCCCGCATTTCCTGTAACAGTAGGGGTCCAATCAAAAATATTGTCATTGACAGTATTAGACCAGCGAACAAGTAACATGTCCTGATCGGATCCTCCTAAAGGATTACAAGCAAAACAAAGAACATGCTGTTTTGGTCCAACCATTATTCTTCTTGTTATAGTAGGAGCATCAGAAGCACCAGATTGAGAAGCAAGGCTGGAAGCACGATTACCCACACCTAATGTTTGATCCCAAAAATAAGGTGTTCCATCAAAGGCATTAAATAATAAATCTTCTTCATAATTATCTTGTGACCACAAACGAATATTAGATCCAACTTCTGCTGAAGTAGAAGAAGCATCTCCCCATCCAATAAAGTCATTTGCCTCTTTAACAACTACTCCGTCACTATGAGATACGGCTGTAGTTCCTCGAACTCCTCTAACAACTCCTGCATCAATCGTATTAGATGATTTGCCTGTATACTGAATTAATTCATCATCAATTAATATGAGACCAACAAAAGTAACCGTATCACCGCTAGATGAACTAGCGGCGGTGGTCCCATCATCTCCTCTTATTATATCACCAAATATATTGTTAACATTACTTCCATATCGAATGTTCTCACTACCTATTTTAATGGTGCCTTTACTAGGAAAACCTGAAGAATCCGCAACAGGTATTGTAGTATCAGATGCTGTTCGATTAGAAGATGTTGTTGTGCTTGCTGTTTCGAAGTTTGAAGCACTTGTTAAAGTAAAAGAAGTATCAGAATTACTAATTCCACCAGAATCATTTAAGGTAGTCTGAGAATACCCTGTAGAATATCCTGACCAAGAACCTGCACCCCAACCATTTCCTGCTATAACAGTTTCAAGACCTGTGTTTATCTGATAAACAGCTACCACAGAAGAACCACCACCCGCAGTGCTACCTGAAGAAGCTGATCCTGTTGTAGATATAGTATAAGAATCAGAATTAATAAGAGTTATTTGATGTTCAGCGTTTATTAAAGATGCATTTATGCCATCTGTTGTAGTGGCACCGCTAAGAGTCACAAAATCTCCGTTAACAGCTCCATGTGATGGAGCAGAAACTGTAATTACACCACTACCCGCAGAACCTGTCGTAAGAGGATTTGATCCTAATGCAGTTGTTGCTCTAATAGGAGTTATATCGTTATATCCACCACCTTGTTCTATATAAAATTTAAACTGAGTGCCTAAACCCATAAATTTAGCACCCGCAAAAGAAGACCACACATGAAGAGATCTTCCTATCCCTTCAATAAGATTACTGCTAAGACGAACCCACCCGCCTAACTTTTCAGGTCGTCCTTTTCTAAAGCGAATTAAATTTGAATTAAACCAGCCATTTTCAGAGGCATAACTAGTAGTTTCTCTATTAACGCCTGGTCTAAAGTTTATTTTAGCTAATGGCATTTACCTACCCATTCTAGATTAACGTTTGCATCTAGCTTGGCTCAGTAGGCCATGTTATGGTCCCCTGAACACTTGTATCATCATATTTTGAAGGCAGATCCCTGAGTTCCTGACGATAGGTTTTCCAGTTGTCAGGTAAAGACAAATCACTGCAAGCTCTCCAATCGCAATCTGCTAATTTTTGATCTCTTTGAGTCCGAAGTGAGACCCAAGCCCTAGTGTGCGCTTCATCGTTATACGATTTTATCTCCGCGTCACGAGCGGCTTGTTCTGCATCTGTTAATTCAATTTCGACACCATTTACAACTTTTTTATCATTTGCCATTTGATTACCTATGCCGCTTTTAATCTATAAAAATAAACGTTACCTGTTGCAATATTAGCAGAAGCAAAAAATATTTTTACCGCTGTATTCGCCTCTGCCGTTGATCTAAAGCCAACAAAATTTTGTTCAATCATAGTACCACTATGGTCTTTTCCACCAACGTTTCCATACAATATAGTTCGTTCACTTGTAGCAGGATTTAAGATATGAAGATCACAAAATATTTGTTCTCCAGTTGTAGTTCCTCCTCCCTGACCGATCACTCGAAACTGACTAGCAGATGTAGATGTTTCTTTTGTAAGATTTGTTCCTAAAAATCCACCAACTATGTACTGATAACCAGATGTTGCATAACTTGGTCCAGAAGTACCTACTTGTACGTAAAGGTCCTGATTATTGCTTGCTGGAACCAAATTACTTGCAATGAGACGATAATGGTAACCTGATTCCATTGTTTCTAAAGATACAAGAGAAGTTCCACTACAAGTCGTTGCGCTTAAAAGTTCGTAGCCACTTCCACCACTAGCAGCCGCCCATTTTAAACCAGATGCCTCAGAAGAATCCGCTGTCAATACAGTATCATTAGCACCTACTGCTAATTCAACAGGATCTGTTGCACCATCTCCTGCAACGATACTACCTTTTGCTAAAGCAGACA
>TARA_R100000655_G_scaffold27759_2_pt1 | contig 12959 bp, 14 predicted proteins | sample TARA_R100000655 | Tara Oceans TARA_R100000655 (sample SAMEA2622497) | marine metagenome | biome: marine biome (ENVO:00000447); feature: deep chlorophyll maximum layer (ENVO:xxxxxxxx); material: "saline water (ENVO:00002010), including plankton (ENVO:xxxxxxxx)" | depth 90 m
TGACTTATCTCTCAAGGACGGCGATGGGACAGAGTTCCTGCGTCTTGATGATGGCGACGATCAGACTGTTGCATCAAAAGACATCCGTTTCCAAGACAGCGTCAAAGCGAGGTTCGGCAGCAACTCTGACGGACATCTCCGGCACGACGACAGCGACTTCTTCCTGCAAAACGAAAAGGGTGATCTTTTCATACAGAACCTCGCAGACGGAAAGGACATCTTGCTTAGGTCGGACGACGGCAGCGGTGGTCTTGCTACCTACATGACCATAGACGGTAGCGGCACCAGAACGAATTTCCACAAGAACGTAAAGATCGAGGATAGCGTCACGCTAGGGGTCGGAAACGGATTTGATCTTTCTCTGCTCCACGACGGGACGAACTCGTTTGTGCAAAATGCAAACGGCGACCTGACCTTCATTCAAAACGCCGACTCCAAAGACATCATTTTCCAGTCGGACGACGGCAGCGGCGGCGCGGCTGAATACTTCAAACTGGACGGGTCAGCAGCCGGTTCTGGAGGTTCTGGAAACCTGTTCACCATCTTTCCTGATAACAGCTACATCGTACTTGGTAGTAATGGCTCGGGTGACTTTATCATGGCCCATAACGGGACCAACACGACGTTTTCTAACTACACTGGAAATCTGGAAATTAGCAATAACACCGACGACGGGGACATTGTGTTCCGGTGTGATGACGGCTCCGGCGGCATCACTCCTTACCTGACCCTCGACGGTGGAGCACAAACTATTAAAGCCGATAAAAAAGTGCGGTTTAGCAATGACGTTGAGGCGATTTTTGGTTCAGGGTCGCCTTCGCGCATTGAACACACCGGAAGCACCTTCAGGCTCTCCAGTGATGTTGGCGACATGACCTTTAGGCAAAGAGCTACAGATGGTAATATGATATTCTTTGCAGACGACGGCGGAGGAAATCTTGGGACAACAGAATACTTCCGTTTGGACGGTGGCCTTGGTTACAACGTAGCGTCTAAAGCTCTCCGCTTTAATGATGGTGTATATCTTTACATGGGGTCGGACAACGACTTCGACGCGAGGCACAACGGCACCGACTTTCAGGCTAGATGCACGACCGGTGCAATGAACTTCCTCCAAGCGTCTGCGGACCAAGACCTAACCCTGCAAGCGGACAACGGGAGCGGAGCCCCGACGCCTTACATCACCCTTGACGGTAGCGAAGAAGAGGTCGTCGTCAGCAAGAAGATGAGAGCCACAGCTATCATCCAAAGCCCGTCATCAAGCATAACACCAGCAAACAATGGCGAGCTTGTTGTTGAAGCTACGACCAACAGCAAAATTACTTTTAAGTTGAAAGGGACCGATGGCACCGTTAGAAGTGCTATAATTACCTTATCTTAAATAGGAGAAAATAGTTGAACCCCGATCTTTTTCCCCCTACGTTGACCCGCGTATGGCTAACATCGAACTATCCGACGAAGAACGTCGCGCTCTCGCGCAACTCATTGACATCGCTGTGAAAGCAGGCGGCATCAACGTGGCTAAAGCTGCCACCCACCTATTCGATAAGATTGCGGTTGAAGAACCACAGCTTGAAGCGGTTGAAGCCCCTGAAGGGGAGGATTCATAGGGTTAAGCACCACGCTTAACCACTTGAAATCTAGCCCTGTTTGAATATACTCGACAGGTGCCTGTATCTAGGAATCAGCCCAGCCCGCAGCGGCAGTCGGTCCTCTCTTTCGTTTCGCCGAAGGTAGCGGACCTTCTGTTTTTTGAGACGGTTGACGCGCAAAAAGTGGGCAAGACACCCCCCGTCTACGGGACACCGCACCCTGATACAGAAAACTTTAAAGACCACAAATTGTGCTTCGTCAAGCAGGCCGATGCGAATGGCCTGATGTATGAGTATTACTACGCGGCAGACCGCGCATCTCAAGACGATTACAATTTTGAGTATGCCCAAGCCGACCTTGGGGGTAACAAATACGACACAGTAACGAGGACATACGTTACCTTACGTTCTTCTTTTAGTGACACCGGCGGGTCTGCAGCAGGAGATGCGATGCCTGATCCAACGAGTCAGTTCAACGCGGAGGATGTGCTGACGCATGACAATGTCTACGTTGGCGGCGTTGATGAAGTGGACGACGTTAGCACGGATTATATTTTTTACAGTAGGCAGCAAAAAAGAATCGGAGACAAAGAGCTCGACGGATTATTTGTTGTCGAGCAGAAGCTGTATTTCCGGAGAGTAGACATTGTTACTCAGCGCCTCGACCCAACTACCGAGGGGTCTTTGAAGACGGTAGTTAAATTAATCCGACGGGGCGAGACGTTCAAAACCCCCACTCCGTCTCTCAATGGCAGCGTAACTGATCGCATAGCCGGATCTAAACAGTGGATTGATAAACAAAACTGGGGGCTCATGGACACGGGCCAGAACATAGACTGCCGCCAGCTGAGCCATGATTGGTGGCAATTGACTATTCAAGATGTAATCCCACAAGGACTGGATGACGATTCTACGCACAGCACTACTGGCAAAGTATTACGAACCTACACAACGTATAAAAATTACACATGGCCCTCTGTTGTCGGCGGTTTAGTTTTTACTACGGTTGAGAAAAAAGACGGCTCTCGAAAAACAGTAGTCACTGTAAAAAACAAAGAAGGCAAAGACGGATTCAGTGGCCCAACAAAAATGACTGTAACGCAGATATGGAAGCGGACAGCCATGACCCCTCCTGCTCCAGTAATATTTAAAACCGTGAGCGGCGCGTATGCTGGTGTGCAGTTTTCTGTGCGCGTAAGCAACGTCTTGACTGAAGCAATTACGCTTACCGACTTTATCGGAACGAATGATCCGGTTTACAAACTAGGAGAATACGGTTTCCCAAAACCATTTGTTGGTCCGTCAACTCCAACGGATTGGGCGAATCTTGCTAATCCTTTTATTGGTGCCGCTAGTCAGCGCCCATTTAGGGGAGGCTATCTCCTTGAGATTGTGCAAATCCACCATCCTTCTTGATGGAAGAAAATATTCCAGACGTTCTATCTGACCAGATTGACGACCCGAATCTTCCAGATGGAGGATCTATTGGGAGCCTCGATTGTGCTAACGTCGATTACGACGACCCACATTTGTATCGCCCCCACGCATTTGCTTTGCGTCACGGAGACGACGGGGCGCAGATTGCTTACGGGGAACTGCACTGGCGGGTAGATACGATTACCTTACAGTTCCAGAAAAAAACGGTCGCCGTAGATCCGCATCCTGATCACGCCCACGAACACGACCACACTCACTCTATTTCGGGGTCTACTGGATCGGGGCCAACTGGAAGTGGGTCCGATACAGTTACGACTGCTATCAATGACGCGACTACCGGAAATGTAAATGCGGGTTCTGGCACGGTGACTACAAGCCAGCCAGATGACGCGACTACCGGCACCGACGTTGCGGCGGTTTCTGGTTATGGTTCTACGTCGTCTCAAACTCCTTCAACATCCGGTGTCCAAAGTGGTAGTGGGTATGGAGATCACACACATGATATAGCTCATGGCCATGATGTGGCGATGTCACACACCCACGAACATGACCACACCCACACCGCTGGAGTAGGGTCACACACCCACGAACACGACCACACCCACACCATCCCCGCGCACCAGCACTCCCTTAGTTTAAATACCGGTCAACCTAACGAAGCTACAACATCAGGGGTGAAAGAGACTGATGGAAGTTCTTCCAGTGGCCTAACCCACACGGTCACAGGATTAGAAGGAGCAGGCAACGTGATCACTTATTGTGACGGGGCCGGACAGAGTGCGATCAATAATATCACGCAACAAGTTCCCAAGATTAATGAAAAAGATGGGGAAGCGATGGATTCAAAACTCGACGGAGTTCACACGTTTCATCAGCTTGATGGCTACGGCGAAGTATATTTGTGTTGGGAAGTAGACTTTGAAGAATCGCCTAATGTTCAAAAATGTTGGGTGCAAATAGGGGTGCCGTCTGGCAGCGTTACGGGAGCTGTATCAATTGGTAACGACACAACGGGAAGATTAACAGATCCTCCTAATGAATATGCAGTTAGCACCTACCATGCCCACATTGGCACTGTTAATCTTAACGAGCGTGTTGTTCAAAAGATTTCTAGTGACGTGTCGTGGCAACCAATTGTAATGGACAGGGTTCGGGTTTAATCCCTGTTTCTTGACCCTTAACTCAAAATTTGTTAGCGTGGGTTATGGCCACGTTGACTGCCCAAGGGGTAACTGACGCCCTTCAATCTGTGTGCGGATCACCCGCAGCGCAAGGTGTTGAAGGTGCCCCACAGTTTAGAAAAGAACTGAACCTCGCCCTACCCCGCCTCTACAACATGGGGCTATGGCGAGACCTTTTGTTTGAGCATGTTGTTTCTACTTCCGACGGGACATTCACAATCCCAGCTCATGCCGAGTCTATTGTTGCGGCTCTTCTCGACCCGACTGGGGATAGTGTAGATTACTCATACCCGCAAAAAATACGCTCTCAGTTTCACGATTACAATATCGTAGGACGAAACGATCGCGACGGCGAGAACACGCTGGCTTCGTTCGGCATTGTAGACGACGGTTATTCGCCAACTATTGAAGAGATCACAGCCCCGAGTGGCTTTACAGGGTATCAAATAGCTGTTTACCCTATTTTCCCAAATGTTGCAGTCCCTACTGTTGCCGGAACAGAAAACTTAATTATCAATTACAGCGTTTTAGCAGGAGCTAAAACAGCTACTTTGAGCTTAGGAGGAGAATCGGTTGTAAATGTTGGGGATTTTGATGTTCAAAATGTGTCGCAGATAAAAGTAGGTGGGGTCTCTTTGGGAGAAGACGTAGACGTTGTTGTAGTCCCTCGCGGATATGGAGGTTCTGTTGGCAGTGCCGTAAACGATTCACACCCGTCGCTGACTCTTGCTGGAACTACCTTCACTCAGTCAGCAAATGTAATTACGGTTCCTGTTACGGACGCTAGTGGAGTTGCGGTGGGAGACATTATAAATATAAATGGGTTCCCAAATTCTACCGGAGGAGTAAACGCAAATACAGAATACCGTGTTACCGGAGTCGATAAGACTAACAACAAAGTTTTCTTATACAGATCCGTATCAGCCACCGATACATGGACAGCGAACAGTAGTAGCAAAGTATTTCATTACCCTGTAACAAAATTAGCTGTTGTAAACGCAGCAGGCACCGTTAGTCGGTTTAGACGCTATCGTGTTGATGTGAATAATAAAAAAGCGTCGCTTAGGCTTTTGTTAAAAAGAAAATTTGTAACCCTTGTAGACGAGAATGATGTTATTCATGTCTCAAGCCTAAGCGCAATCAAGCACGCGATGCTCGGCAATATTGCCGAAGAGAACGCAGACCTTGAAAGAGCTAACTACCATTGGAGCGTCTGCCGAGGAGTCCTCGACGAACAACTCGACGCCCATCGTGGGGCTGCAAAGCCCGCCGTTCGTTTTGACCCCGCTGGCTCTGGTGGAACTGTTTTAAATATCATGTAACTTTTACCCCTATGATCGAATACATTACAGAAAACGTAGACAGCTTGTTGCAGATTGCAGCAAGCGTCATCGCCGTAGCTTCTCTTGTAGCTACATTGACTCCAAACGAGAGTGATAACAAGTGGGTCTCCCGCGTCTCAGCAGTCATTTCATGGCTCGCCCTTAACGTGGGTAAGGCCAAGAGTAAGTGAGCGCATTCATCAGACTCCTGACTGCCGCCCTCAATGCCTACATCGAGAACATCCGACTCAAACGTGACTCCCGCCTCGACGATCTTCAAGATGAGCTTGATAGGCTGGCCGCTGATGGCTCTCCTTTTAGCAAGTTGCGGCTCGAGCGGGTGGCACAACGAATCAAGCGCGAACGCGAGCGCCTTATTCGATCCCCCGACCATCACCTTGATTGAAGGGGAGCTGTATCACTTCTGTGAAGGCAGCTTAGTCGGTCGTCCGAACCATAAATTCCACAGCGACTACTCTTACCGTAGAGCAATTATTATTGGAGACAAATGATAAACACCCGCATTTTTGATTCTTTAATAGGGATGGCCGCACCTGTCATAGGGTTGGTCACAAGCATGCAGGAACAATTTGAGTATTGGTTACGAGTGGGATCTCTCGTTGTTGGCATAGCGGTAGGAATAGCATCTCTTTATCGTTTAGTTAAGAAATGAAGATTGGGTTAGCAGTAGGGCATTCTCGTCAAGGAGACGAAGGGGCCATGACTTCTCGTGAGTCTGGCTATTCTATTTCAGAGTTCATGTTCAACTCTGATCTAGTCCGTAGGATAGCCCCTGCTCTTACTATGGATTATGTGATCTACAACGACTACAAAGACCCTACTTATGTCGGTGCGGTTGATTACCTAGCCCAGAAACTAATTGAGGATGAGATAGACGCGGTCGTCGAGTTGCACTTCAACGCGGCCACTCCACAAGCTGAAGGGCATGAGTGGCTTTATTGGCACGCCAGCAAAGGGGGCAGTAAGTTAGCTTACGCTCTGAAAGAAGAGATGGATAAATCTTATCCTGATATGAAATCGAGAGGGGCGAAGCCTAGAGCAGCAAAGCAACGCGGCTCATACCTGCTCCGCAAAGTGCGCCCTATAGCGGTCATCGCGGAACCGTTTTTCGGGAGCAACTGCAAAGAGTGGATGATGATTAACAACAATCGTGGGAAACTAGCTGGGGTTTACGCTAGAGCCTTAAACAAATTTTCAGCCGGATGACTCTCCCCAAATCAATCCACATAGCCGGAGTTCCGGTTAAGATTATCAGAGAAGATCTAAGCGATGAGAACAATCGCTCAAAAGGATATTACGGATATTACTCACACGAACGTAAAACGATAGTCATTGATCAAAATTTAAAACCCGCAGACGTGAAAACAACTGTTCGACATGAGATGCTCCACGCTTGCCTTGCATTTAGCGGACTCGATAGATTGGATTCCTTCGAGGAGGAAAGTTTGGTAGTATGTATTGAAGAGCTGTTCTTCCCAGCGTGGGAAAGATTCTGCAAACGGTTCAAAGTATAATGTCTAAAAAGAAAAAATCTAAATCCCGCGTCAACGAAGCTGGTAACTATACCAAACCTGCTATGCGAAAGCGGCTGTTTCAGCGAATTAAAGCGGGATCAAAAGGTGGACCTCGTGGAGTGTGGTCGGCGCGTAAAGCGCAGTTGCTAAGTTTGAAATATAAAAAAGCTGGTGGAGGATACCGTAATTAAAAATTATGGCTTTACGAAAATCACAACAATCCCTCCGCAATTGGACAAAGCAAAAGTGGAGAACCAAATCAGGCAAGAAGTCTTCGAAAACAGGAGAACGATATTTGCCAGACGCCGCGATAAAATCTTTGTCTGCTGCAGAATATGCAGCAGGAACTAAGAGGAAACGTAAAGCTAAAGCCAGTGGGAAGACTCGCGCTAAATATACTGAAGCGGAGCGAAGAGCATTTTTAAGGGCGTCTGGTAAGTCGCCATCTAAACGAAAACGTAAAACCAAAAAATAAACAGATATGAAAGGACCTAAAAGTGAGAAGGACTTCAAACCGCATATGATGTATTCCCCTGACGGGAAAAAAGCGGTCATGACAAAAACATTCAAAGAGCATCTTGCTCTAAAGAATAAAGGGTTTAGTCACAAAAAAATGGCTAAAAAGAAAAAAGGAAAAATGATGGGCGGCAGTGGCTACTAAACGATTCAAACGCTTGCCCTCTGGCCGGATCTCGTATCTCGGCGAAACTTTTGCTGGGTTCAACAAACCAAAACGAGCTCCAAAAGGGAGTAAGAAGAAGTTTGTTGTCCTCGGCAAACAAGGGGACAAAATCAAAAAAGTGTCTTACGGACATCGAGATTATTCTGATTTCCGAAAGCACAAGAACCCAAAACGTCGCGCAAACTTTCGTGCCCGCCATAACTGCGCTACCGCTAAAGATAAAACCACAGCGCGGTATTGGGCGTGCAAGCACCTCTGGTAGATGAAGAAAAAACTGCCCCGCCAATTTTCAAAAGAAGGGCGGAGCAAACTCATTAAGTTCACCCCGAACTCTGAAAACGTCAAGCAGGCCTTCGAGAGAAGCCAAAATCTTGGGGTGCTTCCTAATTCATTCACCCGTGGAGCTGGTCGAATGACTGGCTTCTTGGGTGAGATTGGGTTTGAGCTTCTTTTCCCAGAGTCAAAGTATGTGGGAAATTTTTCCCTCACGCATGACTACTTACTTGGAAATAGAAAAATCGACGTAAAGTCCAAGACATGCTGCGACAAACCCCGCCCACACTACACCGCTTCTGTAGTTTGTCCTGAAGGCAAGCCCCTCAAGGCAAGCCATTATTTTTTCGTCCGCGTCCGTAAGGACCTCACCCGAGCGTGGATGCTAGGCTGGGTCACAAAAAATAGACTCATTGCTGAAGGAGAGTTCAAGCGTAAAGGAGAAGAAGACGATTACGGATTCAAATACAAAGTTTCAGGATATCATATTCCGATCTCAGCTTTACGATCCCCATCTTCTTTATGAGACTGTAGCCGGAAGAATATCATATTTCTCTTCAACGCTTATCGTCCACACCTTCCCACCTCCTTGCCCCACAGATTTCACGGGCCGTATGTTACTGTTAGCTTTGCCAGCTTCTTCCAAGGCAGACATCCCCCGTCGAACAAACTCAAGATTGTTGGACATACCGACGTTCCTTCCGTTGTTAAAATCGTGGAGGGTTACTTGAAACTCTGTAAGTGTCCCCTCCCACGTTCTTAACGTGTCGTTAAGCCCTCGGCATTTCTTTGCAAAGAACTCGACCAGTTCTGCGACGGCAGACCGGCTTGAGTTATCGTAAGCTGCAGAAGAAACCGACACGTCAATAAAACTCGTCACGCCAAACCGTCCATAAGACTCGATTTCTTGAGGGACTTTCCAATCAAGAAGCCATTTACCAAAGTGAGGCAGCTCAGATTTAATTGTCGCTTCCAACATTTTGTTTGGGGGAAAGTTGCTAGTAGCGTTGTCACTAACACGCAGGGCCATTAGTTTATCGCGATTACTGCTATCAAGTGCGGGAATGACAGACAGGCTATTAGCGTCCATATTCAACGACATGATAACTCGGCCCGCCCATGGGATTGAAATAGAATCGGCATACTTAGCCATATACTCGATGCGTGGGTTTGCGACAGCCCTCTTAATTAGCTCAGTTGCTTTACGTTGATCTTGGAAAGAACTCGCACTGGTGGTGTCATCAATAACCCACGACGCGACTCGACCAAGGTCTTTATTAAATTTTGTGTGGCCCGATAGGTAGTCAGATGCGTCAGAAAAACCCCCTACAAGACCAGAAATAACTCGGTTAGATAGTAAACTTTTACCTTTATTTGTCGGCCCTACTAAAATCAGCGCCTGTCCCTGTCTTGTTTCTCTTTCTAGTATCGCTTCATAAAATCTTTTTAGCCACGCAAAGAAGTATTCTACCGTGGGGCGAGACGTAGAGTTCTCAAAAAGTTGGTGCAGCCATGCGTGAATGAACGGCCAATATTGTGGGTCTCCATCTTCAGCAGGCTCGACTGGTTCTACGGTTGAAGTATTGAGTATCCGATTTCCACTTTCTTCTACAATTCTCTCTTTCGAGAAGACTACCGGAGCAATTTCAGTAATCCTGTTCTGATTGCTTACTACTAGAATAGCTGCTTCTACTTCCGATAATGGTTTGCCTTTCTTTTGCTTAGGGCAAAATCCCATTTGTCTAAGTTCTAATACGAGTTGTTCTCTGGGTATTTCGACCGCGATATTGTCTAGCAGCTTGAAAAACTTTTTGCCGTTGAACCAATACTCATCGAGTAAAGACCCCATCTTCTTTTGTTCGTAGGCCGATACAAAATTTTGCCCAAATATATCCGCCCAAGACATAAAGCCTCTTCCGGCCCTATCGGAGTAGCATATCATGCCCTCTTCTGAGACCTGACACCCTTCTCTATCAATGCCATCGTCGATCCAGAATAGGGGACCGCGAGCCCCAATATCAAAGTCTCCGACCCATCTGTGGCCGTAGTCAGAAAGAACCTTATCTGAAACAACATCTATTGGGATAAGCGTGTCGCCGGACTGAGGGGGCGATTTTTCTGCTGCTTTCAACAGGGCTGTAGTGAACACTGCTTTTGGCAGCGGGGGGCCAATCTTTGTCCAGTCAACCCCCAGTTCAAAATACTGGGACGGGTTCAATGAAGTTTCGTCAAACCCTGCAGTAATTTTTTTAAGGTTAAGAATAGATTTTATCTGTTTAGAAAACTCCCCAAACATCTCCGGCGAAATAGGAAGGGGCGATTCAAACTCCCACACAAGACGAAGGTATCCGCTGTATGTTTTAGTCCTCCATGTTGGGAGATTATTACCGCACATAGCGGCGATCTTAACATCAATTCCATTCCAGTTCACAGGTGCGTCATAATCAGCTACGATGCCGTGAACTTTGTTCACTGGATTTTCTCCAGATATTCTTTTAGACGGAGCTCTTCCTTCTAAGGCGCTGTAAAAAACATGATCCGTATTTATGTTCGCGCACCAAGAACGATACTCTGCCTTTGTTTTAAAGGCTGGGATAGGGTGAGAAAGTTTAGACAAGTCAGATGACTTGTGAGCATCAGAGTTGCGTAGATTTTTAATATATCGGTATGTCATTTAGTGTATCGAGTTAAGATTGCCCCATCAGCAGCAAGAGGGATATCAGTAATCCAATCCGGAGGAGTAGACATAATATCCAATAGTTCTGATAAAACAGTTTCTGCTTTATCAGCATCAGCTTCGACAACGATTTCATCGTGAACGTGCATGATAATTTTATGGCCTGCTGCATTCACTCTGACAAGCATGTCCGAAAAAATATCTCTGGCTAACGCTTGCGATGCGTTCTCTGCGACAAATCCTCCCCATAGTTTTATCGGAATCATCTTCGCCCCTTTTGGAAAATGAGCGGCGTATTGTAACCTTCCCCCCTCAACTTTATCCGCTGATATTAGTCCATAGTCTAGCGATCGTCCGCTCGGAAGATCGACAGTAAAAGGAGTCGGCACACTTTGATCTGACAAAGTGTAAGCCCCCCTTATATCAGAATTATAATCCTGCCATAAGCGAGTAACTGTTTCCATTGACGCCCGATACAAGTCAACAGCTGCGTCAGCTTCTTTTTGAGTCATGCCGGACATTTCCGCGAAACGCTTTTTGCCCGCGCCATACCCGCACCCCAACACCATAGCTTTAACTTTGTGCCGAAGTTTAGGGTCTTGTTTCAAAGATCCTTTTTCTTTGTCCCACCTACCAAAACGAATAGCAAACGCTTCGTATATGTCTTCGGTCTCTTCAATTTCAGCCAGCATCTGTTTGTCTCCTGCCAGCCAACAAAGAGTCCGGACTTCAATCTGGCTCAAGTCGGCCACGACTAAGCGCTTGTCTTCTTTTGTTGATATTAAGTGGCGAAGGTTCGCCCCAAACATTTCTTCTCTAGGAAGATTCTGTAGGTTCAGATTGCCACCACTTCCACTGAAACGTCCGGTGTGCGCTCCGAAATACATGAAGCCCCCGTAATACCGTTCGTCTGGCATTGTAGCGACATCAAAAGATTCTATCTTCTTTTTGAGCGCGTTGATTCTTCTCCAGTTTTGGGTGGCTTCTATCCAATCGTGTTTTCGACTATTGAAGTCTATCCACTTTTGACTTTCTGGATTAGTCTTTGCCAGACTAGCTGGGGGCTCAATACCTACCTTTTGGCACTCTTCGTCAAATGCAGCACGGCTTAACAATGGCTTATTGCCGAGCCAAGGAATTGCTGCTTCCGCTTCAAACAGCTTTTCTTTGACTACCTCTAGTTGCTGTTTGAGGAGGCACGTATCTATCGGGATACCTCCTTGAGATATTTTTCGGTTAAGAATACTTATCTCTCTTTCATGGTCGGGCCATTGATCACTAAATTCTTCCCATAAACGAAGGCATAGTTCGGCATCTACCATAGCATAACGACTTACCTCTTCGCGGAACTCGTCGGTCATGTTCTCCCAACGCTTGCCGCTCATATTGTCGCGTGTGCTTTTATCTACTTCGATCCCAAATGCTTTATTAGTCGCACCTTTAAGAGAGCGAGGAAGCCGAACATACGCTGCCAAGTCGGCCGTGCAGTGCCATTCGAGGGGCTTAACTTCCGGCCACCATCCTTCGGTAGCTCCATGTAGATATAAGGTTTCATCAAAAGCAGCGTTGTGACTAATCGCTCTATTACGAATTAATAAATCCCAGTTAAACTCCTTGGGGTGCCCAACAAATTCTGTCCCGTCAGTCCCTTTGACTGTGAGCATGTAGGCGTCAAAATCTGGGTGGGTAAAGTAACCCATGGGCCCGAGCGTCCGTATGCTACAGCGCTTGTCATAATAAGTCTCGTAATCGAGTGCATAAGTTTTCATGTCTTAAAAAGACCCCCTACTGGAAAAAGTAAAAACCAGTAGGGGGCAAGCTGCCGCCGCTTTTATGTGGTTACGGCGAGGGCGATGCTGATGACCAGACCTAACAACTAGTCCGCCACAATACCCGAATGGTTACTCGCTTCCTATTTCGGTTTCTTTTCCGTCTACAACAAAAGTCAGACTCAACTGATCTTTGTCTTCAACTTTCAATTCCTCTCCGATCGAAGAAGCAAGAGCTGCTCGAATGTTAATGAGCTTAATCCTTCCCTGTTTCGTTTGCTCCAATTGGTCATCAAGTTCGGCGATCATGCTAGTCAGCATTTTGATCTCCTCCTCAATTGTGATGTGGTCAAAATCTGCCATTATCTTGAAAAGTTATTGGCAAATTTCTGCACGGCCTCACTCGTTTCCTTTTCGGTAAACGTGAGAGATGGAGCATACCATGAATACTTGCCCCGAGAGATGAGAGCGGACGTAAAGTCCCAGTATCT
>TARA_R100000655_G_scaffold25878_2_pt1 | contig 12953 bp, 29 predicted proteins | sample TARA_R100000655 | Tara Oceans TARA_R100000655 (sample SAMEA2622497) | marine metagenome | biome: marine biome (ENVO:00000447); feature: deep chlorophyll maximum layer (ENVO:xxxxxxxx); material: "saline water (ENVO:00002010), including plankton (ENVO:xxxxxxxx)" | depth 90 m
GTATTTTTTCTATTTTCATCTAATCTTTTATTTAATTCTATTAATGCGTAAACTTGAACGCATACATTTTCTAGGTGTTTTATTCTGCAATACATATTAAAGCAGCTATCACTTTCAGCTTTTATGTGACAATCTCTACAAACTCCAATAAGGTTTTCAATAAAATCATTCTTGGTTTTATTTCTTCTTTCTAGGTGGTGTATATCAACAGCAGGAAAATTGCACATTTCACACGCAATAGTATCACCTTCTGCATAATTAAAAAAGTTGAAATACACTTTAGTATGGTGCTGCATTTTCTTTTTCTCTTTTTTTTAGTTTATCATTTTCTCCTTTTATAATCATATCAGTATTACAGAAACTACAACAGCCATCTTCTATTAATGACACTCTTACACATCTTAAGCAAAATCTAAATATCTGATTCATCATTATTTACTTTACAACTATTAACATATACCTTAGCTAGTTTTGCAAGTGTTTGTTGTACACATGAACCACAACTAGATGCTTTTTTATTAGCATTAAATACTTTATTATATAGCTTTACTAATATATCTTGGTCACGCCCATTAATACGACCATCTTTTATTCTGGGCATTACAGATTCATATATAGACAACTCATCTTTTGTAAAAGGTCTAGCGTATGGAAATAGTTTATTTAACACTTGTTTGCGTTCTTCACAACCACAATCATCACCAAGAACTTTTTTAGCCACCTTATCAATGCCTGTTTTTTTCAATACCTTTTCTATTGAATCTCCTAATCCTTTACTTTTTGTCATCGTTTAAACCTTTTAAAATTTTATCTTTTAATTTAACATCATCTATTATATTGAAAGTTCTTTGCAACATAACATTAATTGAGTTTGTAATTATATTCATATAATGAGGTTGCTCGGCTAAAAAGTATTCTTTTCCCTTTTCATCTTTAAAAGATAAAACACTATCGGTTTTAAAGTCTGTGCTTTTACAATTTTTTAATGCCCTTATTATTCTGGTTTTTTTCATGATACTGCAAATGCTAAAAATGTTAATAATAATATAACAGTCAATGTGACTATTACGTTTGCTATTTTTTCTTGTTCTTGGTCATTAAACATATTACTTTTCTTTAATTAAAAACTTCTTTACATTATTAATTGCTTTAAATAATGTGTTTCTATTTATCTTAGTTGCTTTAGCCATGCTATTTAATGAGTGTTCTTCATGATAATAAATTTTAAAACATTGTGCATCAAACCAATAGCAATCCTGTAATTTATCTTCTACCCATTCTAATCTTTCTTCTAGTAATATCTTGTCTTGTATAGTATAATCAATAATATCTGGTGTAATAGCTTCTATTGTTGATGTGGTGTGAAACTCATAATATTTATCGTACTTGTAATAGTATCGGCTTGTCTTTGAGTGGTATTGATTAAGCATTATTCTAATGACATAAAAAGTCATTTTATTAGTTTCAATTATTTCTTTGATTCTTTCTTGGTCGCATTTGTAAAGTTCTTCAATTACAAAACTAAGCAAATCATCACCATCACCATTTGTGATGTTATAAGATACATCTTTTAGTTTGTTGTAGTTTTCTATTAAGTATTTATTTAACATACTTTAATGACTGAGGGTACATTCATCTGCTTCATTAGGTTATACTCTACACTGCTTAATTTACTTATTTCTATTTCTGCTATATTAGAAAATCTGTTTTGCAGTTTCTTATAAATATAATTTTTTATATTATCATTTTTTTTCAAATTTCTTAAAACAAATGACATCTCTGCACCTGAATCAAATAAAATTATAAACAATAGATTGTTTGTATCTACATAGTCCCAGTGCAATCTTTCTGTTCTTGTGTTAAAAAATGTAGGTTTAACTTTCATTGTATTTTTTAATTAACTCATCTATTCTATCATCATCAAAATAAGTATCATCTTCTCCATAATAAGAAATATCTACACCATTTTTATTAACATTAAATTGCAAATTATATTGTATATTTTCAGCGTAGCCATCTTCTCCTATTTCTTTTTTTTCTACTATTTTGCCTTTTGGCGTTAAGTCAAATGCTATTGGTAATCTCATAATTTTAAGTATTTATTATTTTATTATTCCCTCTAAATAACGATTAATAAGGGCTAATGCTTCATCTATACCATTACATATTTCTGCCTTATACCCTCTATCTCTTAATTGGTCACGCCACCATATTTGTTCATTTGTTGCTTTATTATATCCAACTTTTAATTCAATAGCACACCCTGCATATAATTTATCACCTATTTTAGAAATTTCATATATAAACAAATCAGGAAAACCTTTTTTGTAACCACTCTTTTTAGCTTTTATACGCTGACTAAAATGTGCCTGGTATTGACCACCCATAGAGCCACAATATAAAACATTGTTTAAGTCAAGATATTTACATACTGCCTTTTGTAATTGATATTCTTTCATTTCTTAACCCATTTTGCTTGTCCACTATAATTATTGACTTCTTTTTTATAACCTAATGATTCTAGGTGTTTGTGGTATTCTCTAGTCTTATTGACATCTTGCTCTATTCTTTTAGCATAATGAATATCATAATAATCAGGAAAAGAAATATCATTATAATAATTACTTTTATTTACTTTACTTTTACTTTTACTTATACTCTTATTTACTTTACTAGCATTGCATTCGCTTTGCGTTTGCATTGCGTTTGCATTATTCCATCTTTTATTTGCGTTTTCTTTTGCTTTTATAGACTTATTATTTATTTCTTCTATATGATTATTTAACCTCTTAGAATAAAAACAATCATCTTCTATAACAAACAAATCAAAATCTTCAATTACTTGTTTTAATTTATTAGTATCGCACTGCAAACCAAATGCAAGAGCATCATAATCTTCAATACATATTTTATTTTCTTCTATAAATAACATTTCTAATAAAGACCAAAATATCCCATAACCCTCATAACCTAATTTAGCTCTAAGTTTTATTATTCTATAATCGTTTCGTGCGTTGCTATCGTGGTTAAAATATGTTTTTTTCATAGTAGTATTATATTAAGAAAGTGCCTGTGCTAAAAAGTAAATTAAATATAGAAAAAAATAAAAACACAAGCACTTTCAGGAATAATTAAAACGGGGGGTTATTTCCTAAGTGAGTTTCATCATCTTCTATTCTAGCTTCTTTAATCATTAAAGTATTATAGAATTTAGTATTATATTCTCTACTTTTTATATAAAAATCTATATTTACAAACTGTCCCTCAGTTAGTTTTCTATCATGCTCAATAACATTAATAGCTTCTTGTCCAAATATCTCAAATTGCATTTGATTATCAAAACCTGTTTCAGTTTCTTCAATAGTGATTAGCTTTTTTAAAAAATCACCTTTTTTAGTGTTAATATCTAAATTTTGAACACTTATTATTTTACCTCTTATTTTATACATTATTTATTTATTTATTAATTATTACTTCTTTTAAAATCTTCTGCTTCCATTTCACCAAATACATTGTTTTCATAAAACCCTGCTAACTTTAAACACGCCCTGCTCATAGCTCTTTTCTCAGCCATAGCAATAGGATATGAATTTTGATTATTCATTGGTGCTGCTTCACCAAAGGTTTCAATAACCTTATCACCCATTGTTGCAGTTGCTTTAATTATTACACATTTTGTATCTGGTGAATTATAGATTAATTTATAACATATTTTAATGTCATTAGATGCTTGTATTTTATCAATACCACTTCTAGTGATTATAGTGTAAAATTTATGTTTAAAATAATCTTCATCAGTTAAATTGTTTTCTATAAACAATCTATTTAAAATCTCCTGTTTAGTTTCTTTCATATTATTTTATATTTAAAATCAATTCTTGATTAAGCATATAGCATAATTGTTTTAATTCTTTTACCTTAAACGTATCAGGGTCTTTTAACCTTAATAACATTGTAGGATAAGACAATTCTAACATATCAGCCAAGTCTTTTTTATTAATATCATATTTATACATAGCAAACTTTATTTGCTCTTTTAATTTTTCATTCATCATTATTCATTTAAAATTATAGCACAAATATAATAAATTTTATTTGAAATAAAAAAAATATAAAAAAAAATAAAGAATTTAATTGTTATATTAAAATAATTTTATATATTTGTTCTATATTAATTAAATAAAGTATAGAAATTATGAATACAGAATTATATAAGACAATCAATTTAAGTGTTAATGAATCAGCTACATTATTAGTTGTTATTGATAAACAAATAGAACATGAAATAGAATCTATTAACTTTTGGTTTGAAAAGCTTAATGGTGCAGGTACAACTCAAGATGTTAGAGAGTGGACTGCTAGTATTAAAAATGCAAAAGAAAGATTAAAAGCATTAAGGTCAATACAAGCTAATATAATAGATAGTGAAATAATTACTAAACACCACTTAGAAACTGCATAATGATTAAACAATATACAATACAAGGAAAGGGTTACTTTAATTATATTACTAAAGATACTTATTTGTCAAATAAAGAGTTTACAGACATTAAGTGTAGTTGTGGGTGTATAGAGTTTAAAGGCACTGAAAAGCAATTAGATTCATTTTTAGAAAAACTTTATGATGATGAAAGCACTTTTAAAGTCATAGGAGTACATGAAGAAGATGAAGAATTAGAAAACTATTTTAAAAAATTATTTAATAAACTATGAGGGAAACACATAAAACAAGATTACTAGATTATCTTAAAAATTACGGAAGCGTTACAAGTTTAGAGGCCATTAGGGACTTAGGAAACACAAGACTATCTGATACTATATTTCGACTAAAAAAAGATGGTTACAATATAGATACTGATATGATTAAGGTTAAAACAAGGTTTACAAAAGCTAATGGTGATAGTGTGTTTACGGAAGTAGCAAGGTATAGCTTGAGCATTACAGACCGAACCACTTTAGGATATGACCCGAATACTTGGAAATAAAACAAAAGGCGTATTTAAAGTATGAGATGACCAAATCTTAAATACCTTATTTACGCCTCTTATTTTTTAAGTTTCTTAATAAGCTCTTTGAAGTCTTGGCGAATACTTTTTATATCATAGACTTTTTTATTGTCTTTGTTATATGTATAATATGCACCAAGCTCTAGCTTTTCTTTATATACGTTTTTCATAATTCCATTAATAAATTTACGGGTAATTTTCCGTTATTCAAAACTACACCACAACCAATAGCAGGTTTCTTTCCATATTTAGCATACGCAAAGCTATATTCAGAAAAATTTATACCTGCCCCAATTTGCATTCCAAATACTCTAAAATTTTGACCAACATAATGCTCACAATATGCTTGTGTGTGTAGGTGTCCTTGTACTGTATTCATTATATCAGCTCTACACTTAGTTCTAGCAGTACCACCCTCACCATGAATATATTGAACACCATTCTTTTCGTATCTTTCCACAAAGTTCCAATCAGGCACTTCTAAGACTTCTTTATATGATTTTATCCATTTGCTCGGTATTGATGATGTTTGTGCTTTTCTCATAACCATTCTATCATGGTTTCCAATAATAACTGTTGCAACAGGAAACGCATTACGCCACCTTGCTATTCTTTTTATAGCTAATTCTAATTCATCAGCACCACCCATTCCATCAGCATTTGTTTCATGATAACTTGCATAATGATTGTCTATTATATCACCAATAAACACAACTTCATCACATTGAAATTCAAAGTATTTTTCAATGCAAAAATCTAAGTATTCATCTAAACAAAAGGGTTCGTGCAAATCTCCAATAACTAGAATATTATTAGCATCAGTGTCACGCATATTCTTAATCAGGTCATGTTCTGGTTTAGTTAAGCGTAAACGATAATCTCTTTTCAAATTATTTGTTTTTAATTTTCTCTATACTCCTACCTGCAAAATATGCAGAATATACACAAAGTAATAGAGTTTGATAGATTGGTATATATGATGGTGATATTTTAAAACCACCTACATTACCATCAAACATAGATATTATTACAAATACCAATGTTAAAAAAACAAGTGTTAAGGGTCTTATGTTTGCAGGTAGCCACCCTGCTTTGCTATCTGCTTCCCATCTTCTAGTCACTTGTTCTTGTGCTGAACTTTCAGCTTGTGTCAAAACTTGCTTCAATTTAATCTTTAAAGTCTTTCGTTCTTCATCTGTTGTAGAAATTTCATCAACAATCTTATTAACATCTAAACCTACATTTCCAAATAAAGTTTTTAAAAATTTCATATTGAGTTATATTTTATTTTTGGTCTATATTTAGTTTTGTTATTTTCATCTTTATAAGCAATCAAGACTTGTTTTCTGTTGTCTGTTACTTTCCAACTTAGATGAATCCAATTAGGGTTTGTGGGGTCTAAGTATTGTGTACTATCACCGAACTCAAGAATGCACTGGTCAAAGTCTAAGTCTAAGTCAATTAATGCTTGATATATTAAAAGGTTATCCATTTTACCACGCTTAACAAATTGCATATCTACTGCTTCATATCTGCAGTGTTGTGAGTTTGCACTTGAACCTATTACTTCTGATAATTGAGGTGACCTGTAGCCACTCGTTATTCTTATTGGTGCAGATAATCGTTCCCGTATCGGCTGCAATAATTCGGTGGCTAACAAGGTCAATTTCAATACGCCCTCTTTTGTAGGACTGTTATCTATTCCTAATCTCATCGCAGTTGATGAATAAATTAGCTCTTGTAACGTAAAGTTTTTAGATAATCTCATTCAAATTTAGCTAAATAGATTTTATCAATTTCTTTTTGTATATCTTTTTTTGTTGCCTCAAGTTGCATCATTATATTAGCTTCAAATCTTGTAACTTCATTATCTTCATCAAAAATAATAATTGTAGGTACAGACTTGATTTTATGCTTTTTCTGTAGCTCAGGGTCATGACAAATAACAACACTATCAACATCACAATCTTTTAGAACTGTTATGTCAAAATTATTATCTGCATTCCATTCACTATTAAATTGTATAACTGAAACTTGACCAAAACAAATACCAACACAAAAAAATAAAATAGCAATTAAGATTTGCAATAGATAAGCTATATTCATAATTTATTTATTAAGGTTGTAAAGTCTGTTGTCTATTGTATTTAATTTGTTTTCAATAGCATCTAGTTTTTTACTATTACTCATAATTGTAGTTCGCACTAATTCATCTTTTAATTCATATTCTGTAGCACTCACCCAATTACCCTTTTCTAATGCTTTCTTATTCTCATCAATATCAGCTTTTAAAGTAAAGTATGTGCTTGAAACAGAAATAACCATAGCTACAATTATTCCAATAGTTTTAATATCTAGTGTTAATTCAGACTTTTCAGTTAGTTTCATCGGTTACATTTTTTATCAGCTAAACCTTGTGCAATAATAAGAGCTAATGCAATTAAAACTACATTGTTAATTTCTTGGTCATTGATACCAATTGAATCACTAAAAAATAAAACAAATAATGTACCTATTGCGTACCAAAATTTCTTTGATTGAAAAGCATCCTCAAATGTATCTAAAATTCTTTTTAAAAGTTCCATGTTATATAAGTATTAAGTTAATTCCTAAATTGATTGTATAATTTTCTCTATTAAAATAATTCAAGTATTCTAATTGAGAATATAAAGAAAATGACCTATTCAATTTCCAATTTGCAATAACGCCAAAATCATAATCTTTTGTGTCTGAGCTATAATCACTCAGTTTTCCGTTTATAAAGAAATAATTAGCATAAGCTAAAACAAAGAATTTATCTAAATATATGTAATATGATAACCCTGCTACACCAGATAATGTGTATTGGTTTCCTAATTGTGCTAATTTTTCTCTATTGTATCTACTAGGTATAGTAGCATAATAGTCTTTAAATTGTGCAGTATTTTGTGCGACTGTATCTCCATTCAAAATCCACCTGTAAAATGACTGCTCAAACCTATCTAAATTATTATTGTAGTTTTCATCTATAAACCAATAGTCTTTTATGTAACCTAATTCTTGTGCAACTGCCTCAAAATCATTATAATTAGGAAAATCGTTTTTAAAGGGGTTTAGACCATATATGGGATGATACCTTAGACAAGTGCCTAAAGTGGCTCTAAAGTGCTTATAATCGTGTTTATATCGAAAGTCTATACTTTTATACTGCAGGTCAATGTACCCGTTGCTAGATGATTGTATTTTTGTGCTTGTATGTTCGCCTAAATATCTAAACCAAATTTCATGATTTTCAAATTCTGTTCCTCTATCTTTGATTTTTTCGTATTCTAATAGGTATTCAAAACCACTTAATGATGACCTATTTATAGTAGCATTTTCTTCATTTCCATCATAATAAAATTTTGGTTTCTTTTCGAATTTATATCTTGATAATTTTTTAAGTCCTATATGCAGTCTATAATTAGCACCACCATCATTTGTTGTATTTATTAGCTGACCATTATTATAATCGTAGGTTTCTATTGGTGTCATTGTTGAATTTAATGAACCACCTGCATAAATAGTAGAGTATTTATAAAACTGTCCGAAAGACAAAAATGGTATTAGCAACAAATACTTTAACATTATAATACTTTTGTATATGAATATGTTATATATACATCCATTGTAAAACCACCATTAAAAGCACCATTAGACCAAATAATAAAAGGTGTGTTTAAAATAGATGATGTTCTTATTGGGTATCTACTAGGCACATTCCCACCAAATACATAAGCGTTATCTGTTGTTTGACCACTCATAAAGCGTTCTGAAAAATCCCAATAATTTGTAGTTGTGGAATCATCATACCCAAGATATATGTTTTTATTTGCATTATCAGTAGAGGCAGCATAAGTAACTAAAAAAGTTGCAGATATTGGTGTTATCATATAACCACTCAATGCACCCACTAATGTTTTAGGCGTTGAATCTAGTGCTTGTATTTCTGCATTAGAAACAGAAATTTTGTCTGTTTGAATAACATATTTAAAATCCATCTGTTTAGATGTACCCTCTGCACTACCTGTAGTGTCTGATACATCTACAACCATAAGCAAGTCACCACTACCTGCTTGTTGTGTTAGTGCTGTTTTGTCGGTTAGTCTTTGTCCAGCCATAATTTAGTTTTTTAATATAGTTTTTTAATTTCTTAAAATTCTCCTTACTAGAAGGATATTCACGCCTCTTAACACCCATAAGTTGTAATGTTTGCACCTTGCAAGAAACTTCTTAATCTATTGCTCATTGGCGTTGTTGGTTCTAATTGTATTCCTGCAAAATAATTATTAGTAGTAGGGTCTAGGTCTGCACCACTATTGCTACTATATTCAGGAAATGAACTAGAGTTATTTCTTAAATAGTCAATCATTCTTTGACGATAAAATTCAGCAGCATCAGTTGCAGTGTCCATTAGTGGTTTAATATCATCATAAGTAGCACTAGATGATTGTTCTGTAGCACCCATAATCACAACAGAATTATTACTAAAACGCAGTCTAAGGTATGGGGCAAGAGTAGAAAATGCAAATTGTACAAGTGCAGGTTGTATGTAAGTTTCAACAAGTGTCTTATATTCATTTGCTAATGTTCCTGCTTGTATTTCAGTTTTTAGTTTAGCATCTAGGTCTGTTCCTAATATCGGGAGTATATTCATATCTTGAGCTAATAATATATAAGGCATAATTAGATTGTCATCTACTGAACCACCTAAGGCAGTGTCCTTTTTTAATCTAGTGCTTGATATGTATAATGTGTGTTGTATCGCCATATTTTAATTTTATTTTACACCAGGATAATGACCTTGATTAGGCATATTTTCTGGTGCTGTTACTGCATCTTTAATTCCTCTAGGTTTTGGTGTGTATGTTTTAGGTATAGAATCAACTTTTTTATAATCCTCCATACTTTCAGCATCTTTTAATTCTGTACCATCTTTTAGTCTATATAAAATAACTTTCCAAGCGTGTCTGCAATAAACACCACCTTTAAACCTGAAAAGGTCATATGCTCTGCCCTTGTGTCCTAATTGTCTATTTACGCCCTCCCTACTTGCTTTGTCTATATCTTCTATTCTGTAAACAAACCCTGCTCTAGCTAATCTCATCATATTTTTGCAAAATGTTCTAGTTGATTTGCTGGGTTTTCTACTCTTTTTAATATACTTAAAACGTACTCTATAAAATGATTTGTCTAAATAACTAAACTCATCTTCTTTGCTTCTTATTTCATCTGCAAATTTACTTTTAGTTTCTTGAATTAAACTATTTGCCCAATCCTCATAATCTTCAACATAATCTTGCTCATCTACTACTTCCCATTTGTCTAGGTCTATTTTTTCTCCTTTTAAGTTTTCTAATAATTCAGAAAATTGGTCATCAGACAAATCATCTCTTACACCTTCTATTTCCTTAACTTTTTTTTTTGCCCAAGATTGTCCTGCATCACCACCCCATAAAGCCCAAGCTATACGCCCTGCACTCGGGAAACCATCTTCACCAATTTCAAAACCATCTGCTTTTTTATCTACTTCATGCCTTGCAAAAAAACTATTCATTCTTTTAATAGTATCAAACGAAAGATTATCACCATTTGTAATGTTCCTTGCTCTTGCAACTGCAATTTGTGTACCACCACGCCCATATTCTTTTCTCCATTCCAAACCCTTTTTAGCTTCATCAATCATTCCTTGTGTCGGACTTGTATCTATATCTTGTAGGTCTTTAAATTCTTGCTTTAAATTATCAGCATCAATATCTTCTTTTGATACACCCTCTTTCTCTTGGTCTTCTTCACTTTGTGTTTTAGTAACTTCCAAATCAATGAAATCAGCAGGTTTAAGCGTTTTAAAGTACAAATCAAGGTTTATATCGTTTACTTTAAATATCTTGTTTAAACCCTTTAAAAGCACGTTTTGAAAAGGTATTATAACTGTATTGTTAAATAAACTATAAGAATCACGCAACTCATCGGCATTAGAACCTAATCCCCCACCCTCAGCACGTATTCCAAATAATAAAGGACTTGTAACTCGATGCCCTGATAATACTTTGTTTACAACTTCTGTAGATAAAAATTGATATTTCTCAGAAGCACCATTACTATCTATTGGTACAATTTCTGGTGCTGATTCTTTTCCATCATTAAAAGTAATGAGTATTTTTCCTGCATTACCACTAGAAGTAAACTTTTGGTTTATTTGTCTTTCAATAGTTCTTCTTTCTTCTTCTGTAGGTACACCATTTGCAAAATTAATAGCCATAGATGGAAACATACCATTTGATATGTTAGACAAATGAAATTGAGCAATCTCAAGGTCTAATTGAATATAATCTGTAGCAGCCACATAATCAGGTGCAAAGCCATAAAATAATGCAGGGTTTTTATCTCTAATCATTAAAATTTGACTTGCTTGTGTTCTATCTTCTGTATTAAAAGCAGAATAAGGTCTAGGTCTATATTCTGATTTTTTCCATTTAGACCAATCAGCAGAATAATAATATGTGTCTATTTCACCATCAATCATTTTACCACTTCTAATATATTGTGCAGGTATATGAAGTAGTTTAGCAATCCTGCTTCTATCTCTTGACCATATCACATTCACATAACACCCCCCGAATAGCTTTAAGTCCATAGCAAGGTCTTTTAGCACATCATCACCAGAATTTTCTAAAAGTTCTGTTAATCGTAAATATGATTCTTTTGTATCTGTATTATCATCAATATTAGTAGCAGCCAAACCCTCACCATATATCATAGCACCTATTGACTTAATTAAAGCACCATTGATAGCACTACCTAAAAATAAGTCTAGTAGATAATTTGGATATAAATTGTCTTGACCGAAACTGATCCAGTCCTGATTAGCATTCTCAACTAGATGTGGTATATTATAATGTGATAATTTTATTAAGTCTAAATTCATAATTAATTTGTTAAATAGACATTTTCATTGTCTGAATCATTGTTATTATATTCGGTATATTGAACCTCTTGGAAATTACCTGCCCCTGCAAAAGTACTACCTTTCATGTTTAGCACACCATTGTATAATACTGCTTCTGCATTATTAGGGTCTAATTCTCCACGCGAGTTTATTTGGTATATAGTCATATTATAAAAACCTAAAGGAAACTCACTATCACCAACACTAATTTCACCTTTCACCAAATCTTCTGTAACAGCAGGATTTGGACTATATTTAAAATTAAAAAAAATTGACCTATCGTAGTGGTTTATGTTAGTACCTACAGGGTAATTTACATCTTCATCAGTAAATAGTTTAATTTTGCCTGTTTGTTGGCTTTCTAGTTTAAATAAAAAATAAGGATAAGTTATATAATAATAAGTATTTCCACTAAAATCAAATGTGCCAAAAGTAGGTGTTCCAACAATTGAATCTGAAACATTAACATACCACGCAATGCTTAATGTGAAAGATGTGCTAGTAGTATCACTTATTGTTGCTTGTATCATAATAGATTATTTTATTATAAATAAATTGTTTTCTATTCTTTCACCAAATATAATAACACCATCTTTTTTATTATAACCTAAGCAAACCAAATCCTCTTTTTCTTTTTCTTCTTCCTTACTCATCTTTCTTTATCTTCTTTTTAGCTTGTTCTTTAATAAATAGAGTATCTCTAACGCTTTCGTTTAATTTACCTATTTGCTTTTGTGTTAACTCATCTAATGGTATTCTAATTGAATCAATGCTTTTACCTTTCCACTCTTTTTTTAATTTCCAAGTCATAGTGTTTTATTATAAATATAAATATAACATAATTGTTTTTTAGTGTACAAAAAAAGGGGCAATAAAACCCCTCTTTTCTTTTGTATTTAGAGTAACGATTAAGAACCCTCAGTAATTGTTAATGCAGCATCTGCATCACCTAATGCATCAAACGGATAATCTGTAGTTGC
>TARA_R100000655_G_scaffold40184_2_pt1 | contig 12948 bp, 7 predicted proteins | sample TARA_R100000655 | Tara Oceans TARA_R100000655 (sample SAMEA2622497) | marine metagenome | biome: marine biome (ENVO:00000447); feature: deep chlorophyll maximum layer (ENVO:xxxxxxxx); material: "saline water (ENVO:00002010), including plankton (ENVO:xxxxxxxx)" | depth 90 m
AGGAACTGGGGCATCACAAACGTATTCAAATGTTACACCGGGAGTGTCACAAACATGGACAGTAGAAACGAGGTAAGATATGGGATCAACATATACAGATAATGGCGGCATAGAACTAATAGGTCTTGGTGAACAAGCCGGTGCTTGGGGCACCACCACCAATAATAATTTTGATATAATTGACAGACTGATTAATGGTGTTAAAGAAATAACTCTGTCGGGCGATGGCAGTAGTGCACATACACTCACAACAAGTGATGGTAGTTTATCAGACGGAATGTTTAAAGTTATAATTTTTAAAGGTTCTCCTAGTGGATCTTTTGCTGTTACGATTGACCCCGAAGGTGCAGACAAACTTTATTTTGTTAAGAATGAATGTGGGCAAACCGTTTTTATGCGACAAGGCACTCATTCTAGTAGTGGTGTTGCTAGCACTGAGGTAGCAAGAGCCGTAGAAATACCCAACGGAGATTCAGCTATTGTATTTGCCGATGGTGGTGGAGCCTCGGCAACTGTCAAGAGTTTATCAGTCTCTCTTGTAGCTAAAGGTCTTTCCACTTCTTCTGGAGACATCACTCTTGATTCTGCCGGTGATATTGATCTTGATGCCGATGGAGGTGATGTAAAAATATCTGACGGTGGCACAGAGATATTACGAATTACCAATTCCTCTAACGATGTAATTATTAAACCTATTCAAGACGAAAAAGACATAATATTTCAACAAAGAGATGGAACAGAGGTTGCTAGAATAGAAGATAACGGCACGTTTAACGTGGTTACAGGTAAACTTGCAATTAATGCTGACCCTGTAACTGCTACAGCAGACGAGCTAAATCTACTAGACGGAGGTACATCTGTAGGTAGTTCTATAACTGTAGCGGATGCTGATGGTGTGGTTGTCAACGACGGTGGCACAATGAAGTCAGTGCCCGCGAGTGATTTTAGAACCTATATTATGCCCGCAGGTTCCGTAATACCGTATGCGGGTACGTCTGCCCCAACAGGGTTTTTGTTATGTGATGGGTCTGCTGTATCAAGATCAACTTACGCAGCTCTTTTTGGTGTTATAGGTGAAACTTACGGAGCAGGTGATGGTTCCTCAACATTTGCTCTTCCAGATTTACGAGGGAGGATTGTTGCAGGAAAAGACGACATGGGAGGCTCGGCTGCAAGTAAATTAACTAATCAATCTGGTGGCGTTGATGGTGATGCTTTAGGAGCTAAAGGTGGTTCTGAAACACAAGCATTAGTAGAAGCAAATTTACCTGCTCATACCCACACTTTTAGTGATACAGATTCACACACCGTTTCCTTCCCCAGAACTTTTATAAGCGGAGCTGCTAATAATTCCGTAAACGTAGACGGTAGTGGACAGCGGCACGATGGTGGTACTCTAACTGTTTCAATTAGTGGAACTACAAGCAGTACAGGTAGTGATTCGGCACACAACAATGTGCAGCCTACAATAATCTTAAATTATATTATTAGGATATAAGAATGCCTTTGACGGCTCTAAAATTTAAACCAGGCATAAATAGAGAATCCACGTCGTACGCTAACGAGGGCGGGTGGTTTTCTTGTGACAAAATACGGTTTCGATTTGGTAGTGCAGAAAAAATAGGTGGATGGCAGTCCTATAGCGACAACACTTTTCTTGGTACATGTCGAGCCTTGTTTAGTTGGGTGGCGTTAGATGGCACAAAATATTTAGGCGTTGGTACAAATTTAAAATATTACATCGCGGATGGTGGGGCATATAACGATGTTACTCCAGTTCGAGCTATTACGAGTGCAGGAGACGTTACTTTTGCAGCGACAAATACAAGCACAACCATTACAGTAACCGATGCTGCTCATGGAGCCGTGTTGAATGATTTTGTTACTTTTTCTGGGGCAGCAACTTTAGGAGGCACAGTTACAGCAACAGTTTTAAACGCAGAACATCAAATCACAAGCATAGTTAATAATGACAGCTATACTATTGCAGTGTCCACTGCGGCTAATGGGTCTGATACTGGAAACGGTGGTAGTTCTGTGGTTGGCACATATCAAATAAACACGGGTCTTGATACAAATTTCTTTGGTACGGGTTGGGGTGCAGGTGTATGGAATGGTATTAACACAAATGAAGGCACATCAACCTTAAATGGAGCGTTGACAAATTCAGCTACAAGTGTGGTTGTAACAAGCAACTCTGCTTTGGGTGCTACACAAAATGTAGGAGATATTATAAGTGTTGCGGGTGAATTAATGCTTGTTGGTAATATTTCTTCCAATACTTTAACGGTAACAAGAGGACATGGTGGTACCACAGCCGTGGCTCATGCTAGTGGCGAGCTAGTGCGATTAGTAAAGGGAAACAGCACAGCAGCAGACGATACAGTAACATTGATAAATGGTAGCAGCTTGGCTTCGGATGCTACAGCAACCACGGTAACAGTGGACTCTGCTGCGGCTTTTCCTACTTCTGGTTATATAAAGATTGAAGATGAAATAATAGAGTATACGGGCACAACTTCTACTACCTTTACGGGATTAATTCGTGGATCTTTTAATACTACGGCCGCCACCCATGCCGATAACGAAGCAGTGATCGAGGCAAGCTTTGGATGGGGTATGCCTGCAGATTCCACTGTGGCGGGTGCCAATCTTACCAACTGGACGCACGATAACTTTGGTGAAGATCTTCTTATAAACGTGAAAAATGGTGGTATATACTATTGGGATAGAACGTCGGGCACCACAACACGAGCCGTGGAACTAAATTCTTTGTCTGGATCTACACTTGCTCCTACGATAGCTAAACAGATTATGGTGTCCGACCAGGATAGACACGTCATTGCTTTTGGGTGTGATAGCGAAGGCTCAATTGGTACACAAGATCCGCTACTTATACGCTTTGGATCACAAGAAAGTCTAACAGCGTGGCAAACCTTGGCAACAAACACAGCAGGATCGCTACGAATATCCACGGGTTCTGAGATTGTGATAGCTGTTCAAACAAAACAACAGATACTAGTGTTTACAGACGTATCGCTCCACGGAATGCAGTTTCTAGGCCCACCGTTCACGTTTGGTTTGAACGAAATATCACGAAATATCACGATTGCTAGTCCAAATGCTGCTGTTGCTGTTAATGACTTTGTGTTCTGGATGGGGTCAAAAGAGTTCTATGTATATGGTGGTACTGTGCAACGTCTACCATGCACTGTATTAGACTATGTGTTTAGTGATTTTAACAGAGATCAGATCGGTAAGGTAACATCAGGTCATAACTCCTCGTATGGTGAGGTCTGGTGGTTCTATCCATCCAAAACTAGTAGCACAAACGACCGTTATGTGATCTATAACTACCAAGAGAAAGTGTGGTATTTTGGCAACCTTACACGAACAGCATGGGTAGATCGTGGTATTGATCAATATCCTATTGCTGCACATTCCGATAATAAATTGTATTACCATGAATTTGGTCAAGATGATGGTAGCACTAATCCTCCCTCTGCTATATCCTCGAACATTGAATCTAGTCAAATAGATATAGGCGATGGAGAAAAGTTTTCGTTTATACGACGCATGATTCCCGATGTAACCTTTCGAGACAGCGAAAACAGTGCTCCACAAGTTAGTATGGTGGTAAAAACTAGGACTTTTCCTGGTGTAACTTTTAATGAAACAAACAGTAATACCGTGTCTCAGTCGGTTTCCACCCCAGTAGAGGTGTTTACTGAGCAAGTGCATTTACGGGCAAGAGGACGTTCCTTTGCTTTTCGTGTAGAAAGCAGTCAAAAAGGCGTTATGTGGCGATTAGGCACCCCACGCCTTGATATACGCCAGGATGGGAAACGCTGATGTCAACTAGAAATGTACCCGCACCGTTATTTCCATACCCACCAGAGGCATATGACCAAAATTATTTTTCTGATGTAGTGCGATCCTTCTCTATATTTGTAGATCAGCAAAGAAACCCTGGTGAGGCACGAGCCACAAAAATGACATTTACAAACCTTCCGTCTGGCGATGACACCACTTTAGAAGTAGGAGCGTTATTTGAGGTAGAGGGTGTTTTAAAAATTAGCAAAGTGAATATTTCACATTGTACTGGTAATTCTGGCACAGGTGGGGTAGGATCGGTAACAGTAAGCACAAGTTAGGGCATATTATGTTAGGAGCAGTTTTAGGAGGAATAGCGGGACTTTTAACTGGGGGCACCGCTATGGCAGCGGCCGTTGGTGCGGGATTAGGAAGAATAGCGAGTGGTGGAGATCTTGAAGACGCACTAAAAGATGGTGCTCTTGCCTTTGGTATAGGCTCGATACCTGGTGTTGGTAACTTTGCTAAAAGTGCAGCGGGGCAATTTGGATTAGGCGGTGCTACAGCCAAGGCAGCCACAGCAAAGAAGATGGCAGACGCAGCCGCTACGGGAGCATCCAAAGGAGGATTTAGTTTAATGAGTCCTGGTGGTATCCTTACAGCAGCGTCTCTTGCGGGTATGGCAGAAAAGAAAGAACCACCTCAAGGTCCAATTTTTGAAAAGGGAGAGCGACTACCTGAATATGAGGGTGGAGTGGTTGTTAAGCCGTACTACAGTCCTATTACAAACCAACGGTATATGACCCTTGAAGAAAAAGAGAATGCAGAAAATAGCATAGGTATTATGTCTGCGGCAGCGGGGGGATATATAGAGGGTCCTGGCACGGGTCGCAGTGACGACGTAAAAGCAGGTATTTTCCAGAACGGACAGAAAGTACAAGAAGCACGGCTCTCGGACGGAGAGTTTGTCATGACAGAACAAGCGGTACGCAACGCAGGTAATGGTGATAGAGAAAAAGGTGCAGCAAAAATGTATTCTCTGATGAAGGGTCTTGAGAGGGGGGTCGCTTAATGGCACAAACTGGCACTCAACAAACAGATGTAGTCTTACCCGAATATCAAGAGAAATATCTAAAAGACCTCCTTGCCACGGCACAATCCGTAGCAGGTGCGGGTCAAGAAATACCAAAGTATGAAGACTTTGTTGCTGCCTTAACACCCGAACAGCTAAAAGCTATTGAGATAGGCTCACAAGGTATAGGTGCCTATCAACCTATGCTTGAAGAAGGAGCAGAAACATTAGCTAGTGGTATAACGACCCTAGGTGAAGGAGCCGATCTCACACGATTAGGAGCCGAGCAAGTAACTGGAGCAACGGGAGCGTATGATCCTACTTCTTATAAGGAGTACATGGATCCGTATCAGGAAGAAGTTATAAGTAAGTTACAAGAAGATTTAGACAGACAACGTCAAATGCAAGCTAAAGGCATTGCGGGGGCTGCTGCGGGAAGAGGAGCATTTGGTGGTTCGAGAGAGACAGTTGCACAGACAGAGTTGGGTAGAAACGTAAGTGAGGTAGGGGGTAAACTAGGAGCACAGCTACGCAGTGCAGGTTATAAATTTGCTCAAAATCAAGCTCAGAGTGCTTTTCAAGATCAAATGAAAAGAAAGCTTGGTGCGGGACAGTTATTTGGACAATTAGGTCAAGGCATGGGTAAACTTGGTGCGGGTATTGGTGGATTAGGTATGCAACAAGCTGCTCTTGGTGAAGCTGCACAAGGTTTAATGGGTAAGGACATAAATATGCTGTTGGGTCTAGGTGGACTAAAGCAACAGCAAGACCAAGCGATGCTATCAGGTGAATTACAATCATTTTTAGCGGGTCAAAGTCAACCTTTCAAAGAAGTAGGATTCTTGTCTGATATATTTAGAGGGGTGCCGTCTTCTGGTACAACTCTTACTCAAACCTCGGCTCCCGATCCAAGTCTCATATCGCAATTAGGTGGACTTGCCACGGGTATATATGGATTAAGCCAAGCCGGTGACGGTGATTTTTTTAGAGGATTCGGTTTTTATACATAATGAGCGTAACAAATAGAAAAATGTTTAGCCGTAATGCACGGAACAGGCTCCGTAACATGGGTGGTATCATGGCATCGTCTGAGCCGTTGATACAAGCTGTGGCGAAATTTAATGTTGGTGGTGGTGTCAACTTTGGTGCTCTTGAGCAAAGATACACGGGCACTCCTGGTATAAAAAGACTTAGGAGTGAAGTAGATGGACCTGGGGTTAAAACGATACAGAGTCAACAAGCTCCTTTATTTAGCTTTGGTCAAACTAAACAAAATATTTTTGGACAAAATTATAATGTTTTTCAACCAGGACTTACTGAACCTAAAAATGTTTCCAGACTATCGGGACAAAATTTTCAAACACAAAAAGCTTTTGATCTAACAAGAGAAGAATTATTAGGACGACAAAAGTTAAATAACCTTATAGGTAAAGCAGAATCTCTTGGTTTTCTTGAAAAACCCACTGTTTCAAAAACCGAAGTAGAAGAGTTTATACGAAATGAAACAGACACTCCTTTTTTTGAAGCTTCAGAAGCTCTCATAAACGCTTTGTCACAACCCGCAGAACCAGGGGAAGACACCTCAAAAAGAAATTTAGGTATTTTTGCAAGAGAGCTAGCTAAATATACCTTGCTTCCAGGAACAGTAACCGCAGACGTGTTGAAAAAAACAGGGGAGTTCATACTAAAAACAAATCCAAAACGTGTAGAGGGTATACTATCGGGGCAAATATCCATGCCAGAAGGCGTTGATATTATAGCTCTTGGTGCAAGTTCTGGGTTAAGTGAGACTCGTCTAAAAGAACTAGGGGTTCCAATTGACAAAATTAACGCTATGAAAAAGGTTAGAGCGGAAGGTCTTGGTAATCTTGAACGTAAGGTCACTCTTTTTGACGATCAAGCAAAGGCTGCAGAGGATGAAGAAGAAAAACTCAGAAAAGACACCGCTGCTGCTAAGCTTACTATGCAAGAAGCCGAGAGAGAGGCTGAGCAGATAGCTATGAGAGAAGCAGAAAAGAAAAAAGCAGTAGAGGGTGGTATGCCTTTGTCTAATCAAGTAGGAGCAACGGACGTAAAAGCTCTTCAAAATCAAATAAGTGGTGGTCGGTCTTCCATAGACAGACAAACGCTTGGTGTTAGTCCTGATGAAGGAACAGAGTATAAACATGCACTAGAAACAGAAAAATATAGAAACGGTCAAAATAGTAATATAGAAAAGACTGTTCAAGACACTGTTAATTCTGGCATTGGCACGGGTGGAGCGTTAAAACAATTAATGAAAGAATTTACTAGCAATTCTCCAAAATATGAAGGAATGGACAGAGGACTAGCCATAGCTAAGATCGGATTTGCAATGGCTGCGGGTCAGAGTCCTAATGCTATAACAAACATCGCAAAAGCTCTTTCAGATGGAGCAGATATGTTCCTTCAAGACGATGCTGAAAGAAGAAGATTCAAAAGACAAGTTGATCTTTCTGCCCTTCAATATGGACTAGGAGAAATCAGCAAACAAAGAACTCAAGCGAGAGCCGATGCACGAAACTTTATGAAGTATGTTGCTACCAAAGATATGGAGTATAAAGGAGTAAAGTACGAAGAGGGAGAGGATGTCCTAGTCTCTATGAGCGATTTATTGGCTAATGGAGGAAGATTACCATCAGGACTAAGGGATCAAGCTCTTCACCTAAAGTTTACACAAGCAGTAATTGAAAAAGAAAAGGCTAATGCTAAAGCCTTAGAGAACCTGAGAAAAGAGCTTCTTATTTCAGATGAACAAGCAACCAAGATGTCTAAAGACTATCAAGATGCTGCATCTAAATTTAAAAGTGCAGATACAGGTATTGCGTATTTTGAGCAAGCTCTTGACATACTTGCAAAAGAAGGTGCAGAAGGTTGGCACCAGAGTGCAGTCGGTGCAGCGGGATTATTAAAAAATGTTAGATATAAGGCAGGAAACTTCTTAGGAATAGAATTAGGTAAACAATATGATCTTGATGACGTAGAAGAATTAAAAAGGTTATTTGCTCAAGGCTTGCAACCTTTGATAAAGGTTACACTTGGAGAAACTCAATCAGCTAATTCAATATCTAATAGAGACGTGGAGTTTTTAATAAAAGCCTTTTTTGGAGATAGAGCCTTAGAAGAGGGTGTGTTTAACTTTGTGGTATCAGACAATAACGAGATGGCAAAGAGAGTACAGGCTGCTATGAGATCGATGCGACAAGCTCAAATAGGAAACTTAAACACAATGAATACCTTAGAGCGAAGATTATCCACAAGAATTTTACCAGGGGAAGAGGTAGGAAGCGGGGTAGCATTGATTAAAGAAGCAAAAACAGGAGTTTCTTCTTATTTACCTGGAGCAACCAATCAAGTTAATCCAGGAGGTTTTGGTGAAATTTTTGATACGGGAGAGACTCAAGGTGGTATTCCTGTTTTTAGGTATAAAGGTCAGACCTAATGGGAAGAATCCTATTAAAAGACACCAATAAAGGCGATATTTATCTTGACATAGAAGGAGATTCTCCTACAGATGCTGAAAAGGCAGCTATCTCTAAAGAGTTTTTTTCAACAGCACCCACTAAGAGTCAAATTGATTATGCTACGGCATCTTTAGACGAGATAAGAGGATACAATAAGAAAAGAGCGGAACTAGAAGGTAGGCAAGAAGGTAGCGAGGAAGTTGATTCTTTAAAAGATCCAGACGTTGATTACACTTCTGGTTTACAAAATTTAACAATAAGAACTGGTTTAGCTAACAAAGAGTTAGCCTCTGAAAAAGCAGAGTACTTAAAAGATGTTGTGGGGTCTAAGGGTTTTCGTCAAGACAAAGGAGGACGATTTATCTTAACTAAGGAAGGACGAAACACCCTTGGTTTAGCAGAAGGTCCAGAAATAGCTATTGATGAAGAGGGTTTTAGTAGATATGACATTGCTGATTTTGTGGGAGAAGCCGGTGTCCCCATAGGGTTTGGTATTGTCGGTGGAATCTTAACGGGTGGTATGGCTGCGTTACCTGCGATGGCTTTAGTTGGTGGTTCAATGGCTCTAGGAAAAATTGTAGATGAAACTCTTGAATGGGCACAAGGATATCAAAAACAGACTAAAGGAGATCTCGCAAGAGATGTAGCGTTTGAAGGAGCAATGGGATTTTTAGGAGAGGGAATTGGTAGAGGTATATCTGCGGTTGTAGGTAGATTTTTAAAAGGGTCCTCCACTGAAGCAATAGAACAATCTAAAGAACTTGGGAGAGAAATGTTAAAAAGAGGGTACAGACCCTCAGTAGAGGGAGCAGCACCAGGAGCTTTTAGTATTCTTAGTCGAGTTCAAGCGGTATATGAAGGTGTCATTCCTAACAAGACAGCCGCTTTAAAAAACGTGGAGGCAATAAAAAAAGATCTTCAAAGTTTAGGAATGAATAAAACAGCAGACTTAGAGGCATTGTCAAAAATTTTAAAAGATGACATAGAGAAATTATATAGAGGTCCAGAAGAAACATTTAGACAAGCTCAACAAGTTCTTGACGGAGAAATTGATTTAGCAATAAAGAAAATAATTGATCCTTTACGAAGCGGGAGAGAATTGAATCAGTCTGTCGTTCAAGGATTAAAAGATGCAAAGAGGTCTTTCAAAGAAAATTCTGATGCTTTATTTAAGGCTGCTAATGATGCTTTAGGGGAAGATTCAAGAATTATTCCAGTTGGAGAGCTTGCTGACGATATTTACCGCTTGTCAAAAAACAATCAAGCTAAGAATCTTTTAACAGATAATGTTATAAGTATTTTTTCTAAAGCAAGAACAGCAGCAATAGCTAAAGCAAAGAACTCTGGAAAATATCCAGACTTGGATAAATTAGCTAAAAGTAAAGATGCTACGGATAGAAAATTATACAACGAAATTATTTCAAGAGAGACATATATCTCTCCTTCGGAGGCACAAGTATTACGAGAAGTTTTAAGTGATATTCAGTACAACCCCGCGTTTGTAACTACGTTAAAAGGTCTTAGAATTAACAACTTCAATAATAAATTAGAGATGTCTTTTAAGGACGGTGCTGTTAAATTAAAAAATAGGATTGCAGAGATAAATACTAATAAAATTCAAGGACCTGCAAACGTCGAACAGTTGGATAGAGGTCTGACTCTTTTGAATAGAGCAAGAAAATATTATGCAATAGGACTAGAAAAGTTTAAAGATGCTGAACTTGCTGCAATTATAAAAAACGCAAGGGATGGTTCTAAAGAATTAGATATTAATAAAATCGTTGGACCTTTAGTACGACCAAATGAGCCACAGCGTTTAAGTAGTTTTCTTAGAGCAGTAAAAGGAGTTAAACCTTTAAAAGAGAAAACTAAAATAGGTGACTTTGATGTAAAACTAGCAAAAGAAGAGCCAACAATCCGTTTTGATGGAGAGGATATTTCCATAGCGAAAGCTAAAGAAGAATTAGCTAGACTGCAACAAGCGGGATTAACTCGTGCTCAAACAAGAGAGTTACAAGCGGATATATCAAAAGCTGAAAGGGATTTAGCTCTTGGTAAAACATTTGAAAAAGAAAGAGCTGCACGAGATACAAAGTTTGGTCAGTTTACTCAGAGATCTGAAACTATAAGAAGACAACTAGCCTCTCAATGGACTAGAGATCTTTTGGACGATCCCCTTCGGAGTATGAGTTTTAAAAAAGGTGTTCAAGTATATGATGGCATAAAAATAGCTAGGCAAATTGATGCTTTAGGAAAGACAAAGGACGTATTATTCAGAGGAGAACTAAAAGAGTTAAATGAATTACTTACTTTACTAAAATCTACGGGTACAGAGTTTGACAGAGGGATAGTTGAAGGATTTGCAAACCAACCTTTGGCACAAGCCATACAAGGATTGTCTCAAGCTACTAGGAACTTAAAAGCTGTAAAAGATGACGCTTTTTTAAAAAATATAACTAGGGCAACACCAGACGACATCATGGATAGAATATTTCTTCCAAAGAAACCTTTGTTAGTGTCTCAGTTCATGAACAATAATCTTAGGTTAGGTGACGATGTCGTAAAGTTTTCAGATGAAGCACATGATGCTTTAAAAAGAGAGGTTCAGAATGAAGCAATGGGTAGAATATTACGATCACTAGGAGATGTAAATTCTGCAAAGTTTTCTGAAGATTTTCTCTCTGGGAAAATGGGTAAAGATCTTTTTAAAACTTTAGATAATTACGGAGAAGAAACTCTAACAGCCATGTTTGGCAAAAAGCAAACGTCAGAGCTATTTAAATTATCTGAAATAATGAAGAGAGCCTCTCAAGAACCTTTAGCGGGTAAAGGTGGATTAGCAGCACCAACCATTGCATTAGGATTGACTGTCTTTGGTGTCTTACAAGCTCCTTTAGTGGCTTTACCAACTTTACTATATTACACCGCAATGTCTTCTCTTCTTAGAAAACCATCTGTACTGAAGATGTTAACCTCTAGTAGAAGACCAGGAGCAGGTCTAATTAGCACAGTCACCAGAGATATTCAAACAGAAGTTCAGAAGGCAAATGTTCAATTAGTTACTTCTCCAGAGGGTCCTTATGCCCCCACTCCAGAACAAAATGTACAGATTAGAAAAGCTGTGCCTCCCATAACTTCAAGTATTCCTAACGTAGCTCCCGCTACTGTAGGAACAGCAGGGAACATAGATCCTACTAATCCCATAATTACTCCTAACCCTATGGATCAAGCCTTGGCTCAGAGGTTAGCGGGTACGTCAGCGATTAGTCCACGTCTCCCCAATTAGCTTGAATATCTTGGTCAACTTTACTAGGAACCGCTAACTCCAATCCCGTTTCCATGATTTTTTTGATTTTTTGTGCCTGCACGTCGCTCTCGACAGAAAAACAAAGTTCGTCATGCACTGTAATCAATGGCAGAAGACCTTCTTCATAGCAATCTACCATCGCTTTCTTTGTTTGATCGGCTGCCGAACCTTGGATTAATCGGTTCAATGCCTTGTAGGTAAACGCTCGACGGATCATAGGCCCGTACTCTCGTTCTGCATCCTCGTGTTTCATAGGCTTCTTATAGCCAAAAGTCTTAGGCTCCCACATATCAAATCGGCACAAACGTCCCGATATCGTCCGAATCTTCCCGTTCTTTGCAGCTCTCTGCATTACACGCTCGGCTAGTGTCTTAACAAAAGGCACACGCTGATGGTATTTAGACATCAACGCTTTTGCTTCATCCGTAGACAGCACGAGTTGAGCAGCCAACTTACCCACGCCCATGCCATACATAATGCCTAAGTTCACGGTCTTAGCTTCTTTTCGTGAGATGCCTGCCATGTCTGCCACCATTTGATGAAAGTCAGCGTCCCCTTTGTGATACTCGTCAATCACCTCATCAATCATAGGATGCCTATCCCCTCGACGTAGCACCGAACAATAATGCACCAGTAACCTTGGCTCTTGTGAGGAGTAGTCAAAGCTACCCCACTTCTGCCCCTCTTCGGGGATAAATAATCCACGGATGAGCTTTTTGATTTCGGGATCACGGGCAGGTATCTGCTGTAGATTGGGATTCGACGACGAAAACCTACCCGTGACAGTCCCCCCATCATCAGATCGCAGTGGGTGAAACTCACAATGTATACGACCTTTATGCTCATATCGAAGAATACTATCAATAAATGTGCTGTCGGCTTTGTCTGCCTCGCGTAGTTTAACAATAGCCTGGGCAACCTCATGAGGATGTGCCTGCAAGAATTGTTTAGTAAACGAGGGTGCCCCTTTTTCTGTAGTAGGATACGTTAGGTTTAGAGCTTGAAAAACGTGCTCTACAGAGGCGTTTGCCCACGGCTCTATGTTTACTGATGTTTTGTCTTTGATAAACTTCTTTAACTCGGAAACGCGAGCTTTGAGGGTCTTCTTGGCTTGTTCTGCCTTGTCTAAATCTACTCGTACCCCACGCTCTCTCATATCAAGCATAATCGGTATGAGTCGAGACTCTAAGTCAAACACATCTTTAAGTTCTTGTCGGCTGATTTCTATAGATAATCGCTCCCATAGTTTGAGGGTCATAAGTGCATCTTGCTCA
>TARA_R100000655_G_scaffold97868_2_pt1 | contig 12933 bp, 26 predicted proteins | sample TARA_R100000655 | Tara Oceans TARA_R100000655 (sample SAMEA2622497) | marine metagenome | biome: marine biome (ENVO:00000447); feature: deep chlorophyll maximum layer (ENVO:xxxxxxxx); material: "saline water (ENVO:00002010), including plankton (ENVO:xxxxxxxx)" | depth 90 m
ACGTCGCATAGCGATGGAATTATCGTTAGCCTATGTCAGTCAGATGAGTATGGTCAAGTAGGCTAATCAGCCGAAAGGTATATGCTTAGTTTTGTTTGGGGTTATATCTCTCTCTACCAAAACCTTTAAATAAAATCAAATATTATGATATTAAGGAGATGAAAAATGAAATATACAAAAGAAGAATTGGAGAGCTATATCGCTGAGATATGTGATATAATAGATATGCAGTTACCATTGAGATACCAAGATAAATGGGTTGAAGTGATGACTGAGAAAGGACTTTATACACCTCATGTAGATGAGGAGGAGTAAGAATGATAAGAGAACTAATAGTATGGTTAGATAAACGCTTAGGGCGTAGTAAGAAAAAGATTATACTTAGACCGAGGAATTATGGTAACAAGTAAGACTGAGGCTATACATATAATGAAGATACTCATGGATTATATGACACCACGAGTATGTTCTATGTTTATCTCTGACTTAGACTTTGAGGTAGCTGAGACTACTGATAACGAGTCTTTAAGAGATAGTATAAAGATGGTAAGAGAATATATAAGAGGAAAATTAGATGATAGATAGACCAAAGTTTAAGGAACTAACATATGAACAGGTGACAGACAGTGTGCCTGAGAATTATGACTTAGTTCAAGTAAAGATGGATGGTATATGGGGTTGTATGGTTATCAAAGATGGTCAACTAACTATATACTCACGCACAGGTAAAGTTAAGTTCGAGAAACCACTCGAAGAAAACTCACCTATTGAAGGTATACTCTTAGGTGAATATATGAAAGGTAGTCATTGGGGTCACAAGATGGGCATAGATGGTAACTTCTATGTGTTTGACTGTATCAACTACAATGGTGAAGACATTACAGATACGCCACTGAGTCAACGCTTACAGATGGCTGAGGCTTTTCTTATGTTAGTAAGACAGTCATGTGAAAGTTCTTTCATAGATATGTTAGGAACCTTTCCATCACAAGATTGGTCTACTATGTGGGATAACCTTGTAACAGAGAAACAATACGAGGGTTTAGTATTCAAAGATAGTAACAGTAAATACAGTGATAAAGGTGCATGGGCAAGACTAAAGAATGTAATAGAGATAGAATACATATGTCATAGTTTTAGACCAGCTGATGAAGGCACACGTTATGAAGGTCAAGTGGGAGCTGTTATAGGCACACTCGATGACAAAGAAGTATATGTTACCTGTAGTGGTTTGACAGATGCAGAACGCTTAGAGTATACTGCTAACGGTGATGACTATATAGGTAAAGTGTTTACAGCTAAAGGTAACGGGTGGTATCCATCCGGTTCCATACGTCACCCTAAGTTCAAGACATGGCGTGAAGATAAGACAGCAGAAGAATGTTCCTTTGAGCAAATACCTGAGATAATGAGATGATGATAGATAGATATTGTAGGATGTGTGGTAAACGCATATCATTAGCAGAAGCAGATTTATACGCAGGATGTTGTGACATATGTTCTGTAGGAGTTATAGATATATTAGGGCTATAAGCTCTATTCAGCAAAGCTTTATATATCTCCTTATAGTATTACTATATAGAGCATTCTCTATTACGATAGTGTTCTACTATATAAAGCGTAGTGATGCTGTATGGGAAAGAAGAAAGACACAGGAAAGAACTTTGAAAACGAAATACGTAGGAGCCTTAAATCATCCAAACATATATGGTGGTTTAGAATACAAGATACCAATGACATCAATAGATTCGTTAAACAGGCAGTCGCAGAGAAACAACCAGCAGACTTCTTTAGCGTATACAGAGGAAGAGCTATTATGGTTGAGGCTAAAACAAGTAGGAACCTTACTTCTTTCCCTCTTTATTATGGTAGTGGTAGGGCTATCGCTAAGCATCAGATAGATGAAGGAATTAAATTAGAGAGGAAAGGTGGTTTATCAGTGATATTAATTAGACGTGAGGAATATAGAAATAAAAAGGTATATGCTATAACTCCTCATCAAGCGAAATATTTATATAGTAAGGCATATGATAAGAAGTCAGTCAAGTGGTCTTGGTTTGATGACCACGCTATAAGCGTAGAGAGACTTAAAGCACCACTTAGATGGAACATACAACAATTATACGAGAAAATAATATGAGAAAAAGAGCAACGAAAATACCATACGAGGGCTATACTCTACCCCCATCCGCTGAGAAGGGTGGACAGTTTATAGACTTCAAGCAAGCATATAAAGAAGCACCAACAAGAGTGCCGGTGAGGAAAGTAAAGATAAAGAGGAATAAATGAAACAGAAAAGAATAATACAACAAGAGATGTGTCCGTGGTGTAACGTAGAGAGAGAAATAGAACGTAGTGATTTTAATACATATACATGGACTTGCCCTAAGTGTGGTGGTAAGATGATATCTAACGTAGCAGATTTCGGTGGGTCTATCGGTAACAAAGAATGAAAGAGATAATGAAAGAGTATAGCACCACGTTTTTTGATGCTATGTCTGAATGGCCTAAAGATATAAAGAAAGATATATACAAACTTTACGCATACCTTAGAGTATGTGACGAGATGGTAGAGGGAGCTGAGTTAAAAGATTTTAAACATTGGAGAGAAGTAATAGAGCAGTTCTATGAAGTCAGTGATAAGTATCAGTTCAAAGGTGAATGGTTGGCAGACTTCCATCTATCAATGTATACTGACTTAGTTAAGAAGGAACACACAGTAACTTCTATGCTTGAGTATTGTAAAGGTTCAGCAGAATCAGTAGGCATGATGATGGCTTCTATATTAGGTTGTGACCCAAGAGCAGAGAGACACGCCAGAGCTTTAGGTAGAGCTTATCAGATAATTAACTTTATAAGAGATTATGATGAAGATACAAATAATGGCTATCATTACATAACAAATGATTTTAATTTATATATTAAACTATTTATGGAAGACTTACAGATAGGTATAGAAGGTTTAAATTATATACCTGAAGAATTAAGAGGTCCTATCCTTAAAGCCAATCAAGCATACATAGAGGTGGCACATGAAGCCAACCTACTATAAAGCTATATGGCACAATTGTAATAGATGCAGGACACATTATATGAGTGAACATCCACACCTAAAGGCATACCTTTGTGATGAATGTTGGGGTAGTATACCACACTATCATGTGCAAACACCCAAGAGAAAGATAATGAAAAAGAATAACGATATTGAATGGGGGACAATAATATTATATACTATTGGTAACCTACTATGTTTAGGAGTAATCGCATATTATATGTGGTTTAAATAAAAACATGACATATATAGAATGTAATAGATGCTTTGGTAGAGCATTTTTTGTAGATATAGATGGCAACAGGAGATGCGTAGTATGCTCTCCATACAAGGAAAAGAAATAATGGATATAATACCATTAGAGATTTCACGTATAGACCAGCTTAAGGTTTATACTTTACAAGTTATATGCTACACGATGGCGAAAGCTTTATATACCGTGTAGATAATGTTAGATTCAAGGAAGTAATACAAATGTCAAAAAGAACAGAAATATTCGACCAAGTTTACAAAGCCGCTGAGTATTATCAGAGGACAGGTAAACATAAGCAAGTAAGCTTTAGGTATAACCCTGAAGTAAGAACAGAGTTTGATTTCTCTACGTGGAAACACGAGAGTGATAGTGACTCAGTTAGAAAAATCCTAGTAGAGGATGTCAGAGTATCAAGTGAAGGTATGGTATACGCAGTAGGCGTAGACAACAGGTATCACCTTAAACAGTATACCGGTCAATACCCACAACACGTAAGGTCATACCGCATTGATAGAATGGTGATGAAATGAAACAAATAAGTAGTATAAAAAGAATAAGTGAATATAAGTCAGTTTATATCCCTGATGCAATATTAGAGGATATGCAGTTGGATTCAGGAGACAATGTAGTTTGGTTCCAGAATGATGACGGACACTATCTTATCAAGAAAGTTCAAGTAGATATCTTAGATTAATCATGGGAGAACTACTTGATGGATTTGTATCCCTAATGGAGGGTGAGGAAGACAAACTCTCCATAGCCGAACTGATGAGTGACAAAGAGATAGATGATTGGGAACTGTTAGTTAAATGTTATACTGAAATGAACGTTACATCTATAGCTACTGACCTAACACGCATATCTAAGTTTTATAATTTAGAAAGATGGCAAGAGATATCTATACTCTCTCTAATAAAAATGATGGAACTAATGGTAAAAGAAGCCGAGACAAAAGGTATACCCTTAGACCCACTACAGAAAACAGAATACGACGGGAGTATGTTTGGATGAGTAAGTTCTGGACTGAAGATAGAAAACAAAGAGCAGTAGATTATTTATCAGGAATGATATTTGGTTACTGTATAGGTATGATAGTAGGAGTATGGATTTTATGAAAGAAGAAGTAGTAGAATTAGCAAGAAAACTTCTATTAACTAATGAGTATCTATTTGAAATAGCTTTAGAGATGGCACAGGAGGAGTTATATGGAAATGACAGTGTGTAATACCTGTAAGTGTAGACTTGCCCTAAAGTATGTTAGGTATAGAGATACAGCTGGTAATCCTTACTGTCACATATGTTATCAGAGGTTGTTGATATAATGCAAACGTTTCTACCTGTAGCTGACTTCAAGCAGTCTGCCAAGTTCTTAGACTATAAACGTCTAGGTAAACAAAGAGTAGAGGGTATGCAACTACTCAATGCTATGCAACCAGACTATGACAAAAAAGGTTGGCTTAGTCATCCTGCCACAGTCATGTGGAAAGAGTATCAAAACGCACTAAAGTTATACGTCAACATAATGATAGACGAATGGGTATCACGTGGATATAACAACACCATGCAACACTATGAGATAAATGGGTGGGTATCCTACCCTAAATGGTTAGGCAACGAACGTATACACAAGTCACATAGACTTAATTTATTACGTAAAGATTTTGAATTCTATTCACAACATTGGCCTGAAGAAGCTATACAATATGTAAATGAAATAGAAGAGTATCCATACTATTGGCCTGTAGGAAATAGATGGAAAGTATCTACCCCAGACAGAACAGGAACACGATGGGAGGAAGAGTTATGAGTAGTAGATGGGACACCTTTGACCGTATATGGGCTAAAGGTAAGACTAATAAGATGGTTCAAAGACTGATGGAGAAATGTAAGATAAGAGGTTTAGAACCTACTGAAGAGAACTGTAGAGACTATTGGATGGGTTATGTGAGATATTACAAAGATGCACATAGTGGTAAAGATTACCACGTTAATCCTAGAAAGAATAAAATATTAATGAAAGCATTAAAGAGAAATAGATATGACAATAAAAGAAGAAAAAAGAGCAGAAGAAAATCATCACGTTAGATGGGCTGAAACTATACGTGCTAGACATAAGCAGTATGAGGAACTAGGTGACTGGTGGCCTTTCGTTCAGAACGTAGAAGATATACTATCTCGTATAGAGCATATGACTCAACGGTTCGATGATATAGAGAATCGTATAGGAGAAGTAGATGGAAAGATTAAAAACCTTAGAAAGATATTAATTAAGTTGGAGGTTATAGATGACAGATTCATCTTCTGAAATGAAAAAAGATATGGTAGACATGGCAGCTGAGCTTATGAGTGTCAAGATGGATGCCGCTAAGAAAGAAGGACAGATGACTCATGTCTTACGTATAGGAAGTTTCCACATGGAGATAGTTCCTAACGATTCTATAGATATAGAGAAGATGTTTGAGAAAACATTAAAGTCTTTAATGGAAAGATATGATGAAAAACTTATAGAGTCTGGGGAAGGTTTGATTAGCCAGAGTGGTAAGATGTATGGCTAAGACACCTTTCATGGATAGAGAATTAAAAGAGTTAAGAAGACTAATAGCAGAGAAGAAAGAGGAAAATATACATAGAAATTCTCAAGAAGCCTACGGCTACCACGTCAATCCGAAGACGGGTAAGCTGGTAAGTAGCCAACCCCCTAGGCGTAGGGTTGTCAAAGTTATACGCCTAAAGAAAAGCAAAAGCTTAAATAGCCCAATAGTATTGGGTAAGGAGTGATAAAATGCCAGAACAAAAGAAAACAGAATTGGAATTGGTAGCCGGATTGTTCCGGAACACAGATAAGAACGGTAACATATACTACACTGGAAAGAGTGAAGGTGGAGATGAATATGTTATGTTCCGTAATACATATTGGAAAGAAGGTGCAAGTAAACCATACTTCCGTATAATGAAAAGAACTGGAGCAAAAGCCCCAGCAGCGATAGAGGATTAAACATGGTTAAGCATAATCCAATGGATGACGCATTGACAGAACTAATGGATGCATGGATGGACTTAATGTCTGTAACCAATCGTCCTCTTTCTACGCCAGTGTCTAAGCCTAACAACATAGGCGACTGGGAAGATAGAAATGGTGAGATAGCTATTACTGTCGATATGCCCGGTATATCTAAGAAAGATATTAAACTAACAGTAGATACACATAAAGTAGTAGTATCTGCCGCTAATGAAGATGGTGGTAGAGACTATAGTTTTACTAAGGCATTTAAAACTGAATTAAATCCTGAAGATGTTTCTGCTGAGTTTAACAATGGTGTATTGGATATAAAGATTCAGAAAGCTGAAGAACATAAAGGCAAAGATATAAAAATCAAATGAGATATAGCGATTGGATTCAATCCCCTAAGAGTCAGAGAGTATGGTTAGAAGAAGCCATGTCTGCTTTAGGTCAATTCGCATTTATATCACCAATACACAGAATTAAACATTGGAACCAGTCATCGAGACGTAGAGTTAAATGTTGGGCTGGAGAAGGAGATTGTGTATTCTGTGACCAAGACATACCTAAGATAAATGAATTTACTTATGGAATATACCATGATGGGTCACAGTATAGTGGAGGAGGTAAGACCGAAGTGTCATATCTCACAGCCACCCTAGCTACACATACACACTTTCAAAAGATATTCTCAGAACTGATAGATGAAAACATAAACCCTACTGATGTAGTGTTTGAAATGAAACGAACAAAAATAAAAACATCATCAGGTAGAACTGTTAATGGTTATATGTTAGAGAAAACAGATGATGAACCATTTATAGCAGAGAAGTTCCGGCCCTCCTTATTCAACTCCGAAGAACAAGAATATAGTTGGGTAGTGCCCGAAGAGATAGTTACTTTTCTTAGTGATAAGAATGGAGACCCTATGTCTCTTATAGATTTATTCTTACTATTGAAAGATAACTTTGCAGGTATACCTGAAAAAGATTTGAAAAGGTATGCAGTTAGGCTCTGTGAAAATAATGTTCTCAACCTACGTAAAGCAAGGAAGAAGTGGTTGTGATGAGTAAATACGAAATACATGACTTGACACGCTACTTTCACAACGTCAAGAAAAAAGATGGAACCCTTAATCCTATATTAGGTGAAGATGCAACAGCACTAACAGCTTGTTTATCTTACCTTTTAGAAGATACCAACTTTGTTATCAAAGCATATAGTGGAACAGGTAAGACTGTTATTATGGAAGCTATCTTCGGTTTACTACCTGAAGAGTTCTACCACACTATGGAGCATCTCTCTGAGACTGCTGTATGGTATGAGATGGATAAGATAAATCGTTCTAGGTTTGTAGCTATACCTGAAGCTCAGAAGTTACCAGAACCAGTAATGGAGGTAATAAAAACATGGGGTGATGGTAGAGCTGCGCAACGTAAGAGAACAGATGTAACCATCAAAGAAACCATTACACAAACTTTAAATCCTAAGTATGTGTTTATGTGTGTAGCAGTAGAGAATGACAAAGGTAGTGCATATTTTGACGCTGAGTTAGAGAGAAGGTGTATGATAATGCACACTAATCCTACCGTAGCGCAGACAGAAAGAGTAGTAAAACATAAGTTGTTAGATGCTGCTGTGCCTAAGTCTACTATAACTACTATGACAGATGCAGAGATAAAAGGATTACAGAAACATATACTAGATGCTGTTGTAAGGAGAGATAGCGAGGAAGCAATTGAACTAAAGAATCCTTGCGCTCCTTTCTTATTTGAGGCTATACCTAGTGCTTTCCCTGTATCTCGGTCTAAGGTTCAATATCTCCTTAGGTTGATAAATGCAGTAGCAAGGTTTTATCCTGATGAAATATTAAAGGTAAGTAAAGATGGTATGAAGTATGGCTTAGTAAGTCCTAAACATAATTGGTTAGGCTTACGTATATATCTTAATTCATTTGTAGAAGAATGTTTACATATGCCAAGTCATGGAACTGATATACTTAAATTATTTCCAGACACAAGACTAGATAGGTTTGGTTTTGCTGATGGTGATACTGTGAGAATGTCTACCAATGAGATTAAGAAAGCAGCTAAAGCTGTAGGTCTACCATTCACTAAGCTTGACCCTATACTAATGGGGTTGGTGATGACAGGTTTCTTAGAGATGGATGATGATAAAGGTAAGCGTATGTATTACAAGAGTCCATTGATAGATGAACCTGTAGCAAAAATAAATTGGAGTGAGCTAATTGAAGAAACGAAGAAGTTTGTACGAACTAACTGGCCTGAAGTGGCTGGTGAGTACATTGGGCGCAGTTGTGGCCGTATCTCGCTTGTTGACCCGTTTAGCGGGGACAACATTGAATTGGGTGAGAGAGCAGAGAGCGCCAAAGCAGTAGAAGAAAGTGCACCTAAACCTTTCAAGACACATAAAGATTATCTATTTGTTGAGAAATATAAAGGCACAGATATAGAAGGAGACTTCCTATTAAAGGCAGAAGGAGATTATGACGCAGAAGAAATCAAACAGATTGTTAGAAGATGGTCAAGTAAAAAGAGCTAGACTTCCTAGACGAGAAGAGATGTTTGCAGTTGTAATGGAAATGCAAGGAGGTTCGAGAATGACAGCCATGTGTGCAGATGGAAACACACGCATGATAAGGATAGGAGGAAAGTTTAAAAGACGTATGTGGGTTAGAGTAAATGACCTTATATTGATTAAACCATGGACTATCCAAGAAGATAAGAAGGCAGACTTAGTATACAGATACTTACCTGCTGAAAGAAATTGGATAATCAAACAGAATATAATACCAGAGGAATTAAATATATGGTAACAGGAGTAGAAGCTACGTATATGGATTTCACTCGCAGAACTGCGAAGTATCCTAAGCGTAGAGAAAAAGAATACCTAATGATAGGTTTAATGAATGAAGCCGGTGAAGTTGGTGGAGCATTTAAGAAAGAAATAAGAGACCACGTGGACAACACAGACTTAATCATAGATGAGATGGGTGATGTTCTATGGTACTTAACACGTTTATGTGACGTATATGGTATCAAAGTGTCTGAGTTAATGATGAATAACATTGATAAATTATTTCAAAGAATGACACCAGAACAAGCCGCAGCTTACAGAGAAGAGGCTGGGTGGACTACACCTGAAGAAAATAAAGATGAGTGATAAAGACTTTACCACTCGTGGGTTTCCGGGAACTATAAAGGAACTCAAAAAAATAAGAGAAGTCTTAGATAAGATACTAGATGTCTTACTAGTAAGAGAAATGAAAAGAATATGAAAGTACCCCTAATAGCCACAGTAAACCATCGAACAATAGACCTGAGAGATGGTTCATTAAAAGTAAAAATATATCGTAATAGTTCTACCGAAGCAGCTACAAGTCCTTATATTCCTTATTACTTCACAGAAGATGATAAGGGTAAAGAGTATAGATTAGTTGCTAGTGATAAGAACGTTAAACTCTCAAAACATAACTATGTTCCTAAGAGAGATGCCGTGCCGCCTCATGCGCTTTATGATGGTGGGCGTGAAGCCTTAATGGAAAGATTGTGTATTGAACATCCTGAGTTCTTTAGTCAGTTCCCTAATACTGACGATGTAAAGACTTTAGTGTTTGATATAGAAACACATTCTCCCGATGGTAGTTTTCCTTTCGGGGAAGATTACCCAGTTGTCGCTATAGGTATAGTCACGTCTTCCGGAGAGCGTGAGGTATTCTTATGGGATGGTGAAGATGATAGAGATGTTTTACTAAAGTTTGCTGCCTATGTTAATGATTATGACCCAGACATAGTATGTGGTTATAATCTTGTGGGGTATGATATACCTCAGATATTACATAGGGCTAACTTTCATGGCTTAAAAGGGTATAAAAAGATTCTCAACAGAGATAATACTGAATGGGGATGGGAGTCCCCTGAGAATCAAAAGGAACTTAAGATGCAAGCCGGAGGGCGCATAGTTCTAGATTTACTGAGATGGACACGCCTAGATTACTCCCTATCAGGCATACCACGTGGTCTAAAAAGTGTTGCTAGAAATTTTGGTCTCGAACCTATTGAGCTAGATTTCGCTAACAATGCTTTACTGGACTACCCTATTGAAGAGATACACGACTATGTCCTTAGTGATGTAGACGCTACTATGTATCTATTCAATCATTACTTCCCTCAGATACAGTATATCGCAGAAACTTTATGCGTTCCACTGGCAACATATGTCAATGCTCCATCTAGTTATATAACTAAAATATTACAAGGGAGGAGCTTATTCGAGCAAGGCATAGTAACGCTTGATAAGAATAAGGAAAGACACCCAGAGATATTTAAAGCAGACAGGGGTAACTATCAAGCTGCCCACATAGAGCTTTATAGCCCCGGTTTCCATGCTAGAAATATAAAGGTAGACTTCAGTTCTTTCTACCCATCTATAGCTATGGCACTGAATTTAGGCCCTGATACAACAGAAATTGTAGGATATGAAGACTATTCAGAAGATTTAGAATTTAAAGATAACATACTTTATATCCCTGATAACAGGGTGGGTAAAAGACTAAAGATTAAAATAGATACTTCTAGGAAGAGTTGTCTATATAACATGTGTAAAGAGTTTAAAGAAATGCGAAAGCCTTATAAACTTGGTTCAACGAAAGAAGATAAGAGCAAATCCAATGCTCTTAAAATAATGGTGAATACTTTCTATGGAGCAAACGCTAATCCTTATATCTCTTATGGTGACATGGGTGTTGGTCTTACTATCACGGCAACGGCACGTTGGTTACTTCTATCGGCCGTGGATATTATCCGTAGCAGATATGGAGAGGATGCTGTGGTATATGTACATACAGATGGGATTAATACTAATGTGGATGTTGATGAGTCATGGTTAACAAATCGTTTGAGGTTGTTGCTTAAGCATGTTGTTCCTGATGCTGAGTCTGAACATATTGCGATGGATAAAGACTACTTTAAGGAAGGTGTATGGTTACAAGTAGGTAACTATGTATTACGTAATGAAGATGGTTCTTTAACTAAACATGGTAGTACGTTTAAAGCTACGAGTAGGTCTAAGTTCTATCTTAAAGTATTAGATAGAGTTATAAATAATAGAATTAACAATACCATAACTCCTAGTTTTATAGATAAACTATATGACTTACAAGAGTATGAGTTGTCTGATTTTGTTATGCGTAAAAGTCAAGGTCGTAAGAGAGAAGATTATAAATCAGAAACAGATTTGATTCTTACCTTGATGGACCAAGGTAAAGATATAGGTATTATACCATCTGAAGGCACTACATATTATTATATCAAGTGTAAGGATGGTTACAAACTAGAGTCTTTAGTTAAAGATATAGATGAAGTAGATATAAGATACTATTGGGATACAATTAGTACCTTACTACAAAAGTTTCAGTTAGCTGATTGGGTGAAGAAGAAACCACCTATCACTTTACTGGATAAAAAACAACAGAGTTTGATGTCTTGGATATAGGGCAAGCTTTATATACTAATTCCTCATAACTAGTAATAGGATGACACGAGCTGTCACTCCTACTACATTGAGAAGTGTGATAAAATGGATGAAAATGATAATAGAAGTGTTGCTTCCTTTTTAAAAGAAGCAGAAGTCAAAGTGGTTTGGCGAGAAGAGGATAAGACGAAAGTCGGAAGAGGAAAAATTATTAATGATGATTTAAATTTTGTATACCTTAGTGGTGAAAAGGGAACCGTTATAGTTAACAAAAGGGATATCATAGCTATTAAACAATAACTATGTTACAAAACCCAGACGTTAGCCAACCAGTTCAAAATCATGAATGGAAAACACCAAAGAAAGATAAACTAAGGATAATGCCCATATCAGATAGTCCATGGGCTCCTACTGGATTTGGGACTAATACTAAAAATGTATCTGCTATACTATGTGAAGACGGACATCATATAGGATATGGAGGGTGTCAAAACCAATCGCATAGACCTTATGATATACCGTGGCCTCTTAATCAAACAGAGAAAGTACAAACAGTAGAGAATCTACCTATACAGTATGGTGGTCAGGAAAGGTATGGAGAGAAATCTTTTCCCTCATGGGTGAAAAATTTCAGACCTGATATTATATTAACCCATTTAGATTTCCAAATGTTTGCTCATGTAGCTGAACATAAAAGACCAAATCAAGCTACTATACCTTTATATGATGACGATACAAAAGAATTACTAAACCGAGCAGATAGAAGTAAGATGCTTAGCGATATATTCAAAAAAGTATCTAGAGGACCACCATGGAAATGGGCTGCTGTTATACCTATAGATGGTACACCTCCTTTAGCGATGTGGCAAGAACCTATTAATAGAATGGATTATAAATTATGTATGTCTAGATATGGACAGAAAGTATTAAACACTTATTTCAAAGGATGTGAAGATAGTATCTATATGCCACATGGTGTGGATTGTAATTTCTTTAAACCTAAATTGAATCCTCTGTATGGTGAAAAGCCACTGAAAGATATAGCAGGAGATGCATTTATAGTAGGATGTGTAGCACGTAATCAACACCGTAAAAATATACCCCAACTGATAAAGGGATTTAAAGAGTTTGTTG
>TARA_R100000655_G_scaffold36467_1_pt1 | contig 12916 bp, 21 predicted proteins | sample TARA_R100000655 | Tara Oceans TARA_R100000655 (sample SAMEA2622497) | marine metagenome | biome: marine biome (ENVO:00000447); feature: deep chlorophyll maximum layer (ENVO:xxxxxxxx); material: "saline water (ENVO:00002010), including plankton (ENVO:xxxxxxxx)" | depth 90 m
TATATATATATAAAATTTGATTTTATCAATAAGGATAAATTATAGTTATTAAGAATGTCGGATAAAAAGGTTTATATGATTAAAAATCTCAGTTATAATAGTGAAAGAGAAAGTCCAAAAGTTATGTTCGTAATAGATCCCCAGTCTTATCCTAATCCAGATCGGATGGATTTGGTGAATGTAATTCTTTCTTATATTGTAGATTCAATAGGATTAAAACCTGGAGAATTAATTTCTGATAAATTAATAATAGAACAAATAGTATGAATTATTACAAGATTTTGTGGGTTATCTTAGGAAGTCTTATACTGAATACTTGGAGAGACATAATAACGTTTTATTGGTATCGTTGTTCTTATATTGGTCCTCAAGGACCCAAAGACAATAAAGATACTCTTAAAAAATCTTAACAAATTTGATTTGGATTTAAAAGAATGTTTTGTTATTAAACCAAGAATGGAAGGAACAAAGAACACGATGAATGAAATTATTGATGAACTAGTTAAAAACGTTAATACTCTCAAACAAACTCATGACGATGAATTTTGTGGAGAGGGTGTGAATATTACCGATGAATTACCATCTATGGACGAGGCACTTAAACTTCGTCAAACAATGGAGAAAATCAAAGAAATTTATGAATGGTCTGATGATTTGGATGATGAAAATATATTCCTTGACGTAATTAGGAATAGAGAGGAAATTTATGATAAATATTATGATCAACCTGATATCAAAGAAAAGTATGAATCATTAAAAGAAGAGAATGAAAAATTAAAAGAAGAGGTGGAAGTATCTGGAGGAGTATATACAGATTTTAAAAATATGAAAGATGAAAGGGATGGTCTCAAGGTCCGATGGGAAGAATTAAAAGAAGAGAATGAAAATCTCAAAAAACAAATCCCTCAAAAACCAGGAAAGAAATTATCACAAAACGATAAAGAACTTCTTGAAAAGGTGTGGGAGGTCGCCGATATCGGTGACACTAACATAATAAAGACTAAAAAATTAATGAAGAGATTACTAAAATAAATCCTCACTAATATTAGGACTTTTAATACTCAATTGATTAAAATTTTTGTGAAGCATCTTATCAGGTTCTTGTGTTGTGTCTATATAGAGAAAGTCGTGTTTCTTATTAAATACGTATCTTAATGTATCAGTAAATTCTTTTTTAGGAATCAATATCATCTCATCAAATATTGATTCAGTTTCTTTTTTATGTAAGTTTTTATAGAAGACTACTTGTGATGCCGTCTTACGTAATTTTGGGTCAATTTTGTTGTATGCTTGGCTGGTTGCTATTACGGATACGGAACCTCCCGCACCTGCCAGATGCCTCCTATTAAAAAATATTTTTTGTAATAAATTTTCTACTGAACCCTTCCCTTTCCCTCGGACATCCGCAATAACATCATCTAAAATTATCAAGACCTTTTCACCGCTATCTTTAATTTCTTCTAAGACTCCGTTAAGATTGTCATAAGTTGCTTCTTCAAATTTTTGATCCTCGGGTATGAGTTCAAAGGGATCATCCTTCATGGTAATCAAAGAAGGGGAAAATAAATAAACTCTGTCAAACTTACGATTGAATGCTTTTCCTTTTTTACAAATTAATGATAAGATTAATGTGGTCTTCCCCATTCCTGGCTTTCCGATAATCAACATCGCAAATCCGCCTGCTTGAGGCAATGGAGGAGGGATTGAATCATCAATATCATCACAAGTAAATTCATATTTTGTGATATTAATAGGTTTATCATAAGGGATTTCTTCAATACTAGTCATTATAATATTGATAATAAAAATATATTTAATTAAGCAAACCGAAACTTAAGTTTTGGATAGTCGGGTTCAGGTGGTGCTAGACCTTCCCTCGCTAAATCTTCATCATAGTGTTGTAATTCACGATAAGACTGGGGTTCATCAACATCAGATACTTCTGATTCTGATTCTTCACTGACATCAGGAGTTGGTGGTCTTCTAACTTTTTTCTTTTTACGAACTTTTTTGACTGGTGGTTCTACATACTCTTCATTCGGGGTGGGTGGTCTTCCGTAATAATAATAATTATTAACGACTTGTTCTCTATAAGCAAATCTGTCATTCTCATGAGGTATAGGGTTCGTCGTAGGTTTTACCGACTTGACCTGTGGAAAATCTGGATTGTTTAATCTTTCCTGAACCTCTGCTTTTACAATTTCTTTTTCCTTTTTCCTCTGTTCTTTTTTCTCGGCATCTAATTGTTTTTTTATTTTTAGATTCTCTGCCCGTGCTTTCCGTGCTTTCTCAAACGCCGCTTTTTGTGCTTCTGAACGAACCTTTTTAGTCTTTTTTACTGGTTTCTGGACTTCTGGCGACTTAACCTGTGGCGACTTAACCTGAGGTTCTGGTTCCGGTTGTGGTTCAATAAGTTCTTCATTGATGACGTTATCACTTACCTCTACATCATCACTCCTTTCTATCGCTTTCTCTTTCAATTCATTCAAAATTTTATCATTAAGGTCTTCCATAATATGAGTTATGGTAGAAAATATTTACAGGGATTTAAAAATTACTAAGTTTCACAATTGTAATCTTTGATTACTTAAAAATTCTTGATGATATATTCTTTGACATCTTTATTTCGTTTTCTTGTTTGATAATTAAATTGAAGAGTTTTACAATTGAAGTCTTTGAAGAGTTCTGTTATTTCATCAGTGATATCAAGAGACAAGACAAATTTTCCTTTTATGTTTTTGAGAGTATCTCTCAACTCAATCATATTGAATCCGTTTTTATGTTCATAATAGTCTTTTTTAACTGCGACTTCATAAGGAGGATCTAAATAAAATAAAGTATCTTCACTATCATATTCATTGATGACTTCTCTATAATCTCGTTTTGAAACGATAGTGTTTGTTAATTTTTCTTTATAATTCCCCAATTGAATCTTATACGTCTCATTATTTTTCCACCTTGAAGGAGTGAATGATTGACCTAAACCACTCCATGAATGACGAATAAAATAAAGTGATTGATAAATTTTTTCTGTTGGATCTGTGATTAAGTCCGATATTATATTTTCTTTAAATTGAATCCACTTTTCTCTATCGGGTATCCATGACCATTCTTGTTCATCAAAACTTTGAGAGTGATTTTTTGCTCCTTCAAAGATGTTATAGATTGCGGGGTCTAAATCATTCAATACGGAAAGTGATGAGGATTCCTTTTCAAAGAATATCGCACCTGATCCTAAAAACGCCTCAACATAAATTTTATGATCTCCAAACTCCTCAATGATTTCACGTGATTTTGTTTTCTTTCCACCAAAACGAGAAAATATTAACTTCATTATAATATTCGTAATTTAATAAAAACTATTTCCAAACGTTATACTATAATGAACATTGATGAAGTCAGGGCAGAAGTGAGTGGTATGATGGGGGCATTACAACAACAACTTGATTATTTAGATTATGTCTTTGAAGCAGAACAAGAAAGACGTAGAATAGAAAAAGAACAGAACTGTTTTTGTAAATTTATGAATAATTTATTTAATAGAAATTTAAGAAATTTAAGACATTAACCACATCATATATTCAGGGGTTTTAACTCTGATTTGTTCTCCGTTTTTAAAAGTATGAATATCATAACCACGAGGTATGGTCATGAGGGTTGATGGATGAGCATACCAATCATCAATCCTGTCTATCTCTTCTATATTTTCCTCAATCATCTTGATTGATTTTAATTCGCCTTCTTCATAAACGCCGACAAAATTTTCACACTTTCCTGATTTAATTTCACGAATGAGTCTATCCATAACTCTCTTATCCATCTGAAAAACTGGTTTCGGCATTATTGATTATTCACTTGTTTTAATTACAACTCTAATCTTTAAATAAATCAAATTTATAACTGGTATACATTATACTGAATGCCTATCAATCTCGTTGTCAAACCTGCCGATTCAAAAACAGGAAAAAGATTTACTGCGATATTTAGAAATCATAAAGGAGGTGAAGTCATTAAAATCACTCACTTCGGACAAAGGAATCCCAAAGTGGGCACATATATTGACCATGGGAACAAAAAGTTAAGAAGTGCTTATCGTGCCAGACATAAACAAGATCTAAAAACTAAAGATTATAAAAGAGCGGGTCATCTCAGTTATTATATTCTATGGGGTGATGAGACAAATTTAGAGGATTCAATTAAAGAATATAAAAAGAGATTTAATCTATCTTAAAATATATAATGATCACTTACTATATTAATCTTGATTCTGCGACATCAAGGAGAAATAAATTTGCTGAAACAGGTTTTAAACGATGGCGTGGAACTCCCAAAGAAGAGGTCCCACCTTTTGTTGATGAAAAGATGAGTTCTATGTATAATTTCAGTCGTCAAGGTCATCTTGGAAGATGTGGTTGTTTCGTTTCTCATACAAAATTACTTGAACACATTGTGGATCAAAAAATAGATAATGTCCTGATTTTAGAAGACGATGCTATCAAAGTCAATCCATTACCCATTGATTACGCCAAAGATGGTATCACTTATGTTGGAGGATTTATTTATAATAGAAAGATGATGGATGAAAAAAAACCAGATATTCCACACAAACAAGGTCTCAATTTATGTCCTCCTGAATATCGTATTTTAGGTTCTCTGTCATATATTATCCCTACTTGGCAATTAGCACTTGAAATCTTAAATAAAATTTATTCACAAAACAGATACAAAGCAATTGATATCATGATGGGTAATATCGGAATCAAACAATATTACAACTATCCGGGCAGTTATAGAGAAGAGGGTGTTGAGTCGTGTATTATGGCAGACAAACAATATAAAAGAAATAAAATTATGACTGAAAAATATGAATTTATTTCTATGAAAAAATATAATAAAGATGCCACCTAAAAGAGATCCTTATTCTAATTTAAAATCTGGAGCATTCACCCAACAAGCAAAGGCGGCAGGAATGAGTCTCCCTAAATTTGCTGAACACGTCATAAAAAATTATAAGAATCCTAAAACTAAATATAATCCATCACTAACTACTTTCAGACGTGCCCAATTCTACAAAAACTTAATCAAGAATCGGTGAGTAGTTAATTTATTTGAGAAGTCTTTTGAGAAGATTAACCTTCGCTTCGTAAAACCATCCGCCGCCGTCGTTATGATATTCGTCTGTTCCATGATGCTCAATATTATGAAGAATTTCTTCTAAAACCTCTTTATCTTTTTGTGATAATTTCTTATTCTCTTTTTTGAGTTCCTCATTCTGTTTAAGGAGAAAATCTCTGTGCCTTGTGATTTCAGCAATCAATTTCATCGCTGCCTTAGGAGTGTTATTGGGTAGATCCATTCTTAATCTCATCTGATATTCCATCGGATCAACCGAAAATTCAATATACTTTCTATCCATCGTCAATAATTATTGTTGATCCTCAACCCTCAAATCAAATTTAGCAATTATTTTTTTGAGTTTTTTTATTTCCTCTTTGTGATTGATTAATTCAGTCGCAATTCTTACCCGACGATCAATTCTCCTCTCAAGTTTATTGATTGTATATTTAAGTTCTTCAATTTCATATTTGAGTTCTTCATTCTCTGCCTCCATAGTTTATTAATCTTCAATAAAATAAATTTATGATATTATATAGATGAGTTCAATAACTGGTTTAAAAAAGGGAACGTTCACTAGTATTGATAATAGTGGAGAGATTAGATTAGGAACCAATATAAATCCAGGAACAACAGGTCAAACAATATTGTCTGCTGGTCCTAATGAACCTGTGGTGTGGGGAACGTCTGCTGGTCATATTGCGAATCCATTAACTGCTGGAACGAATGTAAATTTTAGTTCAGGTAATCCTTCTTATGATGGTTCAGTTGCGGAGACAATTAATTCAGTTGATACGGATACAACTTATTCATCAGGGAATGGTATTGATTTGACAGGGACTACTTTTTCTACGGATAATGATGGAACTACCATGAACAATACAGGCGGAACTGGAACACAAAATCAGGTCCTTAAAGTTCCGAATGCTTTAACAGCGGGGACGAATATAACTTTTTCATCAGGAACCACTTATGATGGATCGGGGGCAATCACTATAAACTCAACTGATACAAATACTACTTATTCAGCAGGGAATGGGATAGACCTTTTTGGAACAATTTTCTCAACTGATAATGATGGAACAACAATCAACAACACAGGCGGAACAGGAACTCAAAATCAAGTTCTCAAAGTTCCGAATACTTTGACGATTAATGGGACTACTTATGATGGTTCAGTTGCGAGAAGTTTTACCGTCGCCACAACTCCTATTCCGAATGCGGATTTACAAAATAGTTCTCTCACCTTAGGGAATACAAGTTGTTCTTTGGGGACTACTACAAGCACGATTGAGGAATTAGAATTAGATTCGTGTTTAGGGATTACGATGGACGGAGCGAATATTGATCTTGATGGAGGTGATGTAGTAGGAATTGATGATTTAACGTTTCAATCATCTTCAGGAGCATCAGCGATGACTGGTAATTCTTACCCTAATAATCCAACAACCATGACCAATTTTGATTTAACATCATCAACAAATATTATTCATCCTCCGAATGTTTTTGATGTTGCTGGTGATTTGAGAATGAGTATTAACTTGGGAAATTTTTTGCCGAATGATGATTCCAGTTATTTTAATATCGGTGTTGAAGATGATTTTACTGCGGCGATTCATGGAACAATAAGACCCTTAACAAGTTCTCTTGAAGTTTGTGGTTATTTCATCATACCGAATAATTATACGGCGACAGCAGTTAGAATTGATATTAATAATAGTTCAGGTGTGGCAGTCAGTAGAACGATTATGTGTGCGAGTATCACCACTTATGGTGGGACTGGTTATACTTCCCTGAATTTTACGGGGTCGTCAGGTTCCGAGTTTAGTTTATCTCCAACGATGGCGGGATCATCAGACAAAATTATGTTAATTCAAATATTCACAACATCAACAACGGATCACATCCGCGGTGGATACATCAAATTAACAAGATAATTAAATAAGTTGTCCATTGTATATGAAAAAGAACAATTGGATTTTATATCTGTTTGAAAGTGAAGAAAAAACAGATCTTGTTAAAATTTTAGAATTTAAAACGATCAAAGAAGTTTCATTCGTTTTGGGAATGAATCCTTCCGTAATTAGTAATTGGTTTCATGGGTTGATTCATCCACGAGGTATTCTTAAAAGTTGTGTTCTTCAGCAAAGTGTTGTCATATAAACAATATATTTAAAGATTCATTGTGAGATAATATTAGAACGATGTATAATTGTAAAATTTATCACGATTTTGATGATCAAATCGTTTTATTAGATATTAATGTTGAAACTTTGAAAGATATAGCGAAAGAATTAGATATGACTTATCAACAAGTCGCTGATTTAAATTCAAGGAAAGGAAGAAAAAAATATCAACAATTTAAGTATTTCCCTAAAATTGAAATTACCCCAATTCGTCGTAAAGAAATAATAATTAAATTATAGTCCTTAATGACAACAAATAGACAAAAATTCAATAAAAAATATAAACAACCTCTTAATGAATCCAACTCAAAAAAGGATATCTCAAAATTAACAGGTATCCCCATGAAAATACTTGATGATGTTTATGATCGGGGATTAGGAGCAAGAATTTCTAATCCTGAATCTGTAAGGAGTCTTTCAGGTAAAAAGGTGGGCGGGAAATCTTTGAAGGGTAAGATGACGGGACCTCAGTGGGCAATGGGGAGGATCTATTCATTCGTCATGAAAGGTCCTACTTGGAAGGGTCCTGATTCTGATTTAGCAGACAAAGTTAGAAAACTAAAAATCAAAGGATACATCCGATAAATTATTTTTGGTATAAATATATACGATAGAATGTCAGATGTCAAAAACCCCAAAAATCAAAAACTTCAAAAACAGGTCCAAGATATTTCTGATCACCTATCCTCTATATCAAAAGATTTACAAAGTCTTAAAAAGAGCATGATAGACATTAAAGGTGATCTTACTAAATTAAATATGATTGAAGAAAAAATCAAAAAAGGTGAACACGATTCAAAATATAATAACGGGTGGTTCTGGTGGGTCAAAGAGATGCCTACTTAGACGGACTTGTCAGTCAAAAAATAAATAAATTTTTTCACGTAATACTTTTAATTTAAATTCTCCTTCTAGTTCTTTTCTTTCCTCTTCTGTTTTCCTTCCTCTTCTTCCCCCATTATAATTCATCTTGAGATTTATATAATGAGGTTCCCACTTTTTCCTGGGCGGTGGGTCCGTGTTTGATGTAGGACTTTTTTGTGCCAAGATTAATTCTTCTATCGTTTTCATTATAGTTTAAATCAATAAATTTGATTTGAATTACAAACTAATTGTTAATACGACAAATTATTTAAAGAAACGGCGAGAAGAAAAAGTATATTAATATATTGAATGGTTAAAAAGTTAATTTACGATCCATCCAAAAAGAAGGCAATTTTAATTGATCCTTTAGGTCGTAAAGCAAAAGAAATATATAAAAAGAGGATTGAGGCGGGTGAAAATCAAGCATCTATCTTACCTCCTGAATTAACCTTTATTGACGGACGTTTTCATAAAGTCAAAAACATCGTTAATTTCAATAATGTCAGACGAATCACTTATGAACAGATTGAATCTGTGTTTGGAGATACTCAGTTGAACTATGTGAAAAATATATTCGCTCAATACAAAGGACAAACAATAGAAGTCGCCAAAAGATATTATGTCATGAACGATGGTGTTTTCACAGAAATTGAAGATAGTGTGGTTATTGATATCCCCGTTGATGGCTTCAGTTCGTGGTGGAGGAGTTGGTCTCAATTCTTATTTCCAGATAGTGATAGTTGGATATTTTCAGAAGAATACAATAAATCTGATCAAGTCAATCAACAGTCTCAATTACTCATAATGTCGGCGGATAAAGTTGGTCAAGGAAATTTTCAACAATACTTTCTTGATGGTGTTTCTCATTGTGTATTTACTCCCATGATGGATTGGGCGATGGAGAATTATTTGGAGACTAACTCAAAACAAACCAAAAAAAGATACAAGAATAAGGCAAATAAAATTGCCGAACTTCAAAAAATATATGCCAACGGGGTTCATAAAGATAAATTCCAATCAATCTGTAATGATCTTCAAATAGGGGTCCAAATTGACGTGCCAAGCACTCTTATCCACAAAGATTCTGAGTATATCAATGTCAGGTCTCAAAAAAAACCTCATAAAATTTTTAAGTATATTAATACCCGATTAAATCATATTGAACTCAATGAAGTCTCTGCTAAATCTAATTATGAAGAAGTTTCACAAAAATTTTTGAATGATTTGGTGAATGATGCGATTGAGAAAGGTGAATATTGTTTATGGAAAGGTGATCAGAATAATGTTTATCAGGTTAATACTCTTGATCGGATTTATAAATTAACAGAAGAAGAAGGTTATAATAAAGAATTGAATGAATTTGAAGAGAAAAACGATTTAAGACAATTTAAAGTAGAACACTTCTCAAACCGATCATTAAGTAAATTCTTGATGAATAATGTGAATCGTAATGGAAGTTTATTCATGAATTATACGAGTGAATGGAGTGATGAATATGTTGAATTAAAACAATATTTTGATGACGGTGAAGATTTAGAAAATCCAGAAATTATTGAATTTGTAAATTCACTCCAAAATTTAAATCACATTGATATGAGGAAGGCATACACACGGGGGAGTGAGTGTTCGTTTTATCAGGGTTATTTAGGTAAAATATGGGATTTTAGAAAGACTGATTGTATCATGGGTCTTGGAATTTATATGATTGAAAATATTAAAAACGTCCCACCTGTCATTCAAAAATTAAAGGTCTTATGGGAAGGGAATAGTTATCCATCTCCAGAATTAGAATTTTATAAATCACTCGGTATAACTTTTGATGTTCGTTTGGGTTGTTGGGGGTCTACGACTCACATAGATTTTGGAGATGATTGGGAGTCTGGTATGTTTCACAAAGAAGAGACTGGTTGTTCTTATTATGCGAAGTGGAATGGATGTAATATGAAATTAACTACGAAAGAAAGATATAATTTCATCTGTAAAGATCTTGAATATGCTAAATTGAATTGTATTCAAGAAGATTCTGATATTAGATACAATCAATACAAAGGGGTCGGTATCATTCAATACCAGAAACAACGTGCTTATCATTCAGCACAAATATCATCATTCATTCATAGTTATTGTAGAATAAGTATGGTTGAACAATTATTAAAATTCAAAAATATTGATCAGATTGTGGCGGTTCAAGTAGACGGAATCTATTATCGGGGAGATGTTGAAATTGGTAATCTATTCACCCAAAAAGAACAGAAGTCATTAAAATATCTTCAAGGGACTCAATATGTAGATGATGTTGATGGTTGTGTGGACGAGTATTCAAATATTTCCCTTACTAGACCAAATAATCCTATTGAACTTCATACAGGACCAGGCGGAGCAGGTAAAACTCACAAGAATCTTCTTGATAAAGGTTTGATGTATCCTCTTTATGTTGCTCCTTCATGGAAATTAGCACGTAATAAACAAAAGGAATACGATATTGAAAGTTCAGTATTCTATTATTTAGTTTGTGATGATCCTGATGTTTGGAGACCTATTCAAAGAAATTATAATACTCTTATCATTGATGAGGTTAGTATGATGAGTAATGAAAATAAACGATTAATCCTTCAAAGATTTAAAAATCATAAAGTAATTTTCTGTGGAGATTTAGGTTATCAACTTCCTCCTGTTGAAGGCACAGAATTTTTGAAGGGGAATATTCCTGAAATCAAACATACGACCAATCATAGATGTAAGTGTCCTAAATTACAAAAAATATTAAATAGATGTCGTAAAGTTTTGGATATGTATGATGATGAAATTTTACCGATTAAAAAAATACTGATTGATTATGGTTTTGAAATTCATAAAAAAGAAGATATTGATTATTCTGTCAAGGATTTAATAATCGCCAAAACTCATAAAAGTAAGGATTATTATACTGAAAAATATAAATCATTGAATAAATTTATGATTCAAGAAAATACCAGAGATTTCTGTAATGGTGAAATAATCATTGGCACTGAGTGCAAACCAGAAGGGGTGAGGTCATCACTTCAACACGCATTCACTATACATTCAATTCAAGGTGAAACTGCTGAAGAACGATTATATATTGATATTACCAAATTAAACAGTATGAGAATGATATATACGGCACTTAGTCGGGCAAAATATTTATCTCAAATTTATATTATTTCTTAATAATATATGTTAGCGGCATACAAAGAAACAGAAACACCTGCTTCAAGAGTTCTTTATATTAATTCAAAGGATGCGACAACTTTTTTTAATAATAATCAAAGTGATTTCACTTTCACACTTGAGGAACCAATTGTCGTTCCAGATCACCATACAATGCTCATGAGTATTTATTCAGCAGAAATTCCTTATAGTTTTTATAATTTCAGAGTAGGTGTGAATTGTCGTTTAGATTACGCCATCACTGCCTACGGAGTATTTGCTGACTATGATGCGAATGGTTTTCTTGATTTGACACCTGTTGGGGCGACTTCTTTGGAATTACCTGAGGGGAATTATAATGCTGTTGAACTGGCAAATTATCTTACGAATAATGTTGAAAGTGCGGGTCCTGTTTATCCTCTTGAAGTGACGTTTGATCCAATATCTCTTAAATTTAGATTTAGATGCGTGATAGGGGGTATCCGAATCACACTGGCATTAAAAAACGGGGCGGCGACTGGAACTCCAGATGCTCCTGGTGAAGATATGAATGAAGAACTTGGTTTTGATTTTATCAATCTTTTCGGTGATCCTTTTGTTGAAAGAGACCCTGCTGGTCTTCAACAATTTTATTATGGATATTCAACCCATCAAGGAACTCCTGATGCTCCAGTTGCGGGCGCGGGTCAAATAGTGAATCCGCCAGGTCTTTCTGGTCCATTCTTGACTTCACCCTCATACTTTATGTTTTCAGATGATGTTGTAGACATGACTAATTCAATCCGTTCATTATTTTTGCGAACAAATTTATCAACAACTTCTGTTTTAGATTCCCACATTGGCGGTGGATTTTCAAATATTTTAACACGAGTTCCAATTAATACTGAACCAGGCGGGGTAATCACAATAAGACCCGTTGACGGAGATGTTCATAAATTATTATTAAAAGTTAAGGCGATTACTGATGTCGCAATAACCTTGACGAATCAACAAAATCAGGTCATTAATCTCAACGGATTAACTTTTGATATTTCATTAAAATTAGAATTTATTGCTGATAGAGAACTTGCTGTCGCCCCTAATTTGAGGCGAGATTATGCTGAAGCACTCCTTGAAACTCGGGAACAAGTTATTCCAAGTGAACCTAAGATACCTCCCAAAACTAAAAAGAAAAAAAAAACTAAAAAAACAGAAAAAAAGAAATAAGGTTTCAGTATAAAGATGTTTAACTTTGGCAGTATTTTCGGTAAAAAAAAGAAGTCGGGAGGAGATTATGGTAAAAAACACGCTTCTACTTTTTCCAGAGGGACAAAGTGGGTTGCGGATCACGCAGGAGGAATTGCCAGTGTGGCGGATAAAATAGGATCTGTTGCTGGAACTATTGGGACAGTTGCTGGAATCGCGGCACCTTTAGTCGCTGCTACTGGTATCGGTGCCCCTCTTGCTGCTGGATTGGCTGGCGTTGCTGGGGTAGCAAAGACTGTTCAGGGTGGTGCGGCGTTAGCGTCTAGAGGTGCCAAAACAGCACGAGCAGGTGCCGTCGCGGCACAAGAGGGTCAGAGGGCGATTGACGATATAAGACG
>TARA_R100000655_G_scaffold22261_1_pt1 | contig 12868 bp, 14 predicted proteins | sample TARA_R100000655 | Tara Oceans TARA_R100000655 (sample SAMEA2622497) | marine metagenome | biome: marine biome (ENVO:00000447); feature: deep chlorophyll maximum layer (ENVO:xxxxxxxx); material: "saline water (ENVO:00002010), including plankton (ENVO:xxxxxxxx)" | depth 90 m
AGACCTGTTTGGTCAAAAGATGCCTGGTATAACCCAGCCAGTGAATCCGTAGTTAACTACGGCAGCGAATAAACCCATCATTGCTAGACGGCCATTCATTTGTTCAGCAGTTTTCCAGTAGTTCATTTAAAAAACACCTGGAATGATCTGTCCTGTAGTGATGTATGCACCAATGAGTGCTACAAAACCAATCATGGCCCAACGACCATTTGTTTTCTCTGCATTAATAGCATAACCTTCATAGTTGTCGTTCTGATCAATCCATGGTTGTGCTTCTGCAGCAAACATATTCTGCTTGCCATACTCAGTAGTTGTATACTTGTTAGCAGTGGATGAAGTCATTGAGTTCTTTTGTAAAGTTGTGTAACATAATTATATAGCAATGATAAAGTTTCGTCAAGAAACTTTACATTCGGGATCCCGAACAGTAAAAAGGGTGCCTTATAGCACCCATAATGTAAACTTATGTAAACTTATGAATTAGGAGGTGGTGGCGGTGGATTGTTAGAATTTTCAGTTATTCTTCTATAGTATGGATCATAAGTCATATGCTCTTTAATATTCATATCTGGGCCCTGTGTCTGCCAATAATTCATAAGTGCATCATGAGGGCCTTTATGAAACACATGAATATGTTCCGCATGAATTGTAGAAGGGAAATTCATATTATACAAGAACAAAGGGATTGTATAAGTTTTTCCAGACTCTAAGATAGTATCTTCGGATGTTGCTCTAGGCAAGACTCCATTATCAAGTTTATATTTTCCCCCACGAACATGATGCTTCATCATTTTAGCAGCATGATGTCTGCTAATTAAATAAATGGCAGCAGAAAAATCATTAATAAATTTAAGATGTAATTTAATATGAATATCACCAGTACAAATAGTAGTTAACTGTACACAGTCCCAATCATATGGAAGTAACTTAAAAAAATCCATCCAAGTAAAATTCCAAAACTTAGCTATATCTAAACTAACGTCATCTTCTACAATTAAACAATAATCATCAGTACTATTCTCATAAAAATGTTTAATAGCTTTAAGATGGGACATACAACATCCCAATTCATTTTCAGTTATACCATCAGGTATTAGACCTTTTAGATGTACCGATACATCATTATCTCCTCTGGCATCATAACCCTCTATACGTGTATGATTCTCTATCTCCCAATACTTAAACTGAGCTTCCATATAAACACGACGTTGCTCATCCGATGAAAGATTTATCCAATAGATATGGGGAATATGATGAAGTTTAAAAGCAGATTTATTCTTGTCCATCAGAAATCCTCGTCCATGTTTCAGGTATTAAATCTTTAGTATCATGATCTTTAGTGTAACCAGTTTTACCAAACCACTGAACAGGTGCAATTACTTTCTTATTAGGATGAGAAGATAACCATGCACCCCACCAAGAGTAAGTGGAGTTAGCAATAATAAAATCATTACATAGAGACATCAAACAAAGATCTACTCTGTTATCATCATTCTCAGAAATAATAAATCTATTATCATCAAATATAGATTGCTCATGACACCACTTAGGATCATCAGAAAATACAAGTACATTACGATTATCATCAAAATGTTTTAATGCAGCCTCATAGTACTCTAAAGGAAGATTAAAATGATTCTCACTATTAATTACATAATCCCCTCTTCTAACGTGTAGGGCTATAGGATCATCTATTGTTCCTATCATCTCCTTACAAGGTTCTAATATTTCATCCAAAAAAGTAAACTCAGCACGTATCTGATACTCAATATGCTTAAAATATTTCTCTGTCTGAAAATATCCTTGAAGACTTACATGATCAGGGCAGTTATCAAACAACTCCTGATCAAAATGAAAGAACCTTTCCTGTACTACAGGTGCATGACCATTATTTAATAGTCCAGTTTTAACTTTAAGATTAAAAGAATCAAAAAGTTCTGTCCTAAGCATATTTCCTATACCATCATCAACGGCATCTTGATGATAAGGAATACATATCTCTGCACCACTCTTACTAGAAAGACCTCTAAGAGCAGCATACTGGAACATCTGATTACACAAACGTCCCATCCGACCTAGTGCATTAAATCCTATCATTTTTTTCTAGAAATAAGTAAGACTAATCTGTCTTCAATCTCCTCCGAAACTAAAATTTCAAAGTTATTAAAAGATTCTTTAATCGTATCAATATTAATAGATGACCAATCTTCATTAGTATTCGTCTCAAACATCCGAACATCATCAATCACTACTAATCCAACATCGGCTTTATATTGCTCATCAATAATAACACACTCTTCTATTAATGGTACATCAAGATGATTCTTTCCACTCAATCCTTGTGACCAATGAGCATCTAACCAAAAGAATACCTTATCATCTTCAGTAAGAGTCTCTAAAAATCTGGGTATTTCAACTAAACTATCACCTAAAACATGATCAACATTTTCAAATTGTTGGATCTGTGGTTGCAACCACTCCCACAATTTTTCAGATATTTCTACAGTAAATATTTTCTCAAAGTAAGGTTGAATCTCTTGTAGTGTTTGACCATATGCGGTTCCTGTCTCAATAAAAATCTTAAATTGATTTGGATCATCAATATGTTCCGAAATTATTTCAGAATATTTATTTAAATCTGTTGGTGTAAGCCATTGTCCCATAATTAGTCCCCAATTTTACGTTTTTTTAAATACTCTTGCCCTTTATAATACTCCACTAACTGCTTCTTGTCAAATGTTTTTATTGTATTCCATAACTGATAATTACTATTAAAATTAGGATTACTAAACCAAGAATTATGTGTTCGGGAGTGTTCTAAATGATAGACATAGTTATCTATTCGTGCAATACGATTGCCTAATGTGCTCATCCTAAAATAGAACTCATCATCCTCACATCCCCATGATACAAAGTTCTCATTCATCATATAACAATCAATGTATGTTTGACGTTTGATGAACTGCGTCCACCCAATAGTAGAATTGGATAGAGTTCTATTCACATCTAGTACATCAGTACTAAGTTTATATGTGAATAAATTATAGATGTCCATATCATATTGGGCCTTCCATTGATAGATACCACACTGATAAGGATATACCACATCAGCCTGATCATTCTCTAACATAGAATATGCCTGATGATATGACTTCACAGGAAGAATACAATCAGCATCATAGTTAGCAACAAACTTTGTGTCTGATGCCACAATCAAATCATTAAGAACCTTACTCTTACAGAAGAGTGGTTCATTTGATTGTTCATACAAAGAAGTTAGATTAGAAGTATCAGCATACTTTTTAATCTCTGCAATTGCTCTAAACTTAAATGTATTATGAGGTGCTACTTCTTTTACCAGAACCTTTGCAGTTGTATGTTTCAACAAATAAGAAACAGAAGATATGATATTTCTCAATCTATCCTCTGTTTCTATTCTAGTTGGTATTAGAAAAGTTAAATCCATTATCTTTGTATTCTATCCTCTGGGATTTTTTCAACGATCCATGACTGTGGTATAAGATCCTTCAGATTATTAAAGGATAATCTTTCACCAAACCAAGGATCCTGAGCTATTACTGGTCGTGTGCGATTCTTTTGCAACCATGCTCCCCACCATGACAAAGAACTATTAGCAATGATAGCCCCATTACACATAGTCATCATACACAAATCATAATATGGAACTAAGGAGGTTTCCATACCCCCTGTACCATTCATTACCTGATTAGAATAATAAAGTCTGGTCTCTGATAAATGAAATCTATCATCACTGAAAAGTTCCTGTTGCTTTACCCATTCTAAATCATCAGAACAAATAAGAATAGGATTATCAGGAAAATATTTGTCTAACAGATACTTAAAATGTTCAATGGTGGGCATAGGATACCAATCAGGTCTTCCTACATTATCTCCTCTGCGAATATGAAGAAGGGAAATATCTCCATTGAATTGATCCATATACTCTTTACATGAATCATATATTTCATCCTTAAAAGTATAGTCTTCCCGAAGAGAATCTTCTATATGCTTAAAATATTTTTCTGATTGACGATACCCATCAATGTTCACATTATCAGGACAGTTATTAAATAACTTCTCATCAAACTCAAAACCAGGTTCATCTAAACTATCAGGATGAGCAGAAAATACTGCACCACTAGGCCCTATTAATTTTTGATGCTTTACATGAGGTAACTTAAAGCAATCAAATAAACCATAGTTGGCATGAGTAGGAGTATTCTCTGGAGGAATACAGAACTCTAAATTATTATTGGCAGCAATACCTCTTAAAGATGCATACTGGAACATTTGGTTACCCAAACGTCCATTGGTACCCAATCTATCGTATCCAATCATTGAATTGTTTACTTCTTACTTTCTATCTGTTGACAGATCCACTCATAGGTTTTACGAATACCATCTTCCAGACTCATTCCATAATCCCAATTAAGTTTCTCACGAATAAGATCATTATTAGAATTACGACCACGAACTCCAAGTGGGCCATCAATATGATTGATATTAATTGTCTTACCAGCAACCTTTGCTACAGTAGCAACTAACTGATTAATGGTGACCATCTCTTCAGAACCAATATTAACTGGCCCCATAAACTCAGATTCCATTAAACGACGTGTTGCCTCAACACATTCATCAATGTATAAAAAAGAACGTGTTTGTTCTCCATCACCCCACATATCTATGGTTCCACCATCCTCACAATAAGCAACCTTACGACACATGGCAGCAGGAGATTTTTCCTTACCACCTTCCCATGTACTATCAGTACCATAGATGTTATGGAACCTAGCAACTCTTACAGGAATTCCATGGTTACGATTAAATGTTGCATAAAGTCTTTCGGAGAATAACTTCTCCCAACCATACTCAGAGTCAGGGCCTGCAGGATATGCATCTCTTTCTCTTAATCCTGGATTATCAACTTCCATCTGAGCATACTCAGGATACATGCAAGCACTACTACTATAAAATATCTTTGTCTTATTAACACCCTTCTCATTATTTAAATCCAGTTGTGCTTTAAGAAGATTTAAATTAACTGTAGCAGAATTATACATCACCTCAGAATCATTTTCTCCACTAAAAATATATCCAGCACCACCCATATCAGCTGCATACTGATATATTTCATCAAAAGGTTGCTCTCCTTCAAATCGTATAACTCTACGAACCAGATCAGCATCTGTAAGATTTCCAGTTATAAACTCATCACAAGAAGTAGGTGAATATTCAGTATCTTTAATATCAACACCACGCACCCAATATCCTTCACTCTTTAATCGGGTTGCCATATGACTACCAATAAATCCACCAGCACCAAGAACCAGTGCAGTCTTTGTATGATCACTCATTTTTCAAATCTCCATGCATTAGCAATAATCTACTCTATATATACCCAATATTATACACCCATTATCAAAATAAGTCTATCTATTTTTTCCTTTGTTACAAATTGACTATTACCAACATACAATCCATTCTTATGAAGAAGACATACATTAGGATTTTCTCTTTGAGTGCATAGACTAAATCTCTTAAATGCAGGATGCCTTAAAAGATTCCCACTAATTATAGGTCTATACTCAATACCCTCTTTCTTAAAGGTCTGTTTTAATTCTTCAGTAACTAATGGATCTTTAGCAATAATAGGGAAAGAAAAACTACTATTACCCCCTTGATATTCAGGAATATAATATTTCCAGTCTGAAAGATGTGTCCACCAATAAGAATAATTATCTCTACGGATACTAATATTTTTATCCAACTTCTTTAATTGAGATAACCCTAGAACAGCACATACTTCATGGTTGCGAAGATTGAATCCTTCAGTCATGAATAAAAATGCTGGATCAATCTCTGGATTCTCCTCCACATACTTCTCAAATAATTCAGGTGATGCTTCACGGGCCATACCATGACTCCTCTTCATTCGCATCAACTCATACAACTCAGTATTATTAGTGCATACAAAACCTCCTTCTATGGTGGTTATATGATGCCCAAAATAGAAACTAAAAGTAGAACCAACACCATCTAAACCTCTCTTATTTTTTGGGCCTAATACTCCATGTGATTCACACACATCTTCTAATATAAGAGCATTAGGGAATATCTCTTTTACCTTTTCTACATCAGATGACAATCCAATTAAATGAGTAATGAAGACTGCCTTTATATCTGGATGTTGTTTAGCAACATACTTCAATTCATCCTCATCAAAAGAGTAATTCTTAAGATTAATATCGCAAAAAATAGGTTCCAATCCTGCCTGAATAATAGGACAGATATTAGTGACCCAAGTACATGCAGGAACTAATACTTTATCACCATCCTTCAATCCATATAGTTCTTTTACAGCAGAAACCAAAAGAGTATTAGCAGTACTACCACTAGAAACATATAAAGAATGCTTTACACCTAACCACTCAGACCATTCATTCTCAAATTGACGAACTTTAGGACCATTAGTTAATCTACTACTGGTTAATATAAAAGAAGCCATTTTTAAACGATCCTTTAAAGTAATCGTTTCTTCCATTAAGGGCCAATACATTTTCAATTCTCCTGTTTATAATGTTGATAAGTAAGTTTTAATCCTTCATCTAAAGAAATAGATGGTTTCCATCCAAGACTAGATAACTTTTTAGTGTCAAGAAGTTTTCTTAATACACCATCTGGTTTAGAAGTATCCCATTTGATATCACCACCATAACCAACAATTTTTTTAATCAATTCAGCAATCTCTAAAATTGTATAATCAATTCCAGAACCTACATTAATTATATCAGAATCATTATAATTATCCATTAAAAATATAGATGCCTTTGCCAAATCATTAACATGTATAAATTCTCTGCGAGCAGTTCCAGAACCCCAACAAGTTACAAAAGGATCTTTATTAAGTTTAGCACTATGAAATTTATTTAATAAAGAACCAATCACATGTCCAGAACTTCTATCAAAATTATCTAACTCACCATAAACATTACAAGGTTGAATAGATATAAAATTACAACCATACTGTTTTCTATATGCTTGACATAATTTTATTCCAGCAATTTTAGCAATAGAATATGGTTCATTAGTTGGTTCCAAGTACCCAGAAAGAAGATGTTTTTCTTTCATTGGTTGAGGACATCCCTTCGGATAAATGCAAGAAGACCCAAAGAATACAAGTTTCTTAACTCCATAACGATAAGCAGCATCAATAATATTTGATTGAATCATCAAATTCTCATAGAGGAATACTGCTGGTTGTTCAATATTAGCACCTATACCACCAACTTTAGCTGCAGAAAGAAAAACATATTCTGGTTTTGCTTGTTCAAAATAAGCATTTACCTGAATTCTATTTGTTAAATCGCAATTCTTTCTTCGTACCCAATAAATTTGATTATAATGCCTTTCCTCTAATGTTTTTTTAATTGCAGAACCAACTAATCCATTATGTCCTGCAACAAATATTTTACTATCATTGTCCATAAAGAACCATATCCTCAATCAATTGATCAAAAGTTATTTCAGGTTCCCACCCTAAAACTTTTTTTGCTTTACTAGCATCCCCTAATAAAGATTCCACTTCAGTTGGTCTAAAGTATCTATCACTGACTCTGATAATAGTTTTTTTTGTATTCCAATCATATCCAACCTCATCTAAACCCTCTCCCATCCATTCTATTCTACTACCAAAAAATGGAGCTGCCTTATTGACAAATTCTCTCACAGAATATTGTTCACCTGTAGCAATCACATAATCATCAGGTTCATCTTGCTGCAACATTAACCACATTGCTCTTACATAATCCTTTGCATGTCCCCAATCTCTCTTCGCATCTAAGTTACCAAGATATAAACAATCCTGAAGTCCAACAGATATTTGAGATAAACCTCTTGTAATCTTACGGGTTACAAAAGTCTCACCTCTACGTGGAGATTCATGATTAAAAAGAATACCTGAACTTGCATGTAATCCATATGCCTCACGATAGTTCTTAGTAATCCAATGAGCATATAATTTAGCAACACCATAGGGAGAACGTGGATAGAAAGGAGTAGTTTCTTTTTGTGGAACTTCCTGTACCTTACCAAACATCTCTGAAGTAGATGCCTGATAGAATCTAACCTTCTCTTCCATACCTAAAATACGAATGGCTTCCAACAAACGTAATGTACCAACAGCATCACTGTTAGCTGTATATTCAGGGGTCTCAAAAGATACTTTTACATGACTCTGAGCACCTAGATTATAAATTTCATCTGGTTGTATACTCTGAATAAGACGAATTAAATTTGTAGAATCTGTAAGATCTCCATAATGTAATTTAAAATTTTTATTAGTGTCAAATATTTGATTAATTCTATCGGTATTAAAAGAAGATGATCTCCTCTTAATACCATGAACAAAATACCCCTTTGCCAAAAGAAACTCAGCAAGATAAGATCCATCTTGTCCTGTAACACCCGTAATTAATGCAGTTTTCATTAAGTATTCTCCTCTAGAAACTCAAATAATTGATCATAATTTTTAGTTTCTTTATGAAATCTAAAAACTTTTTTATCTCTCTTACCCAAAATAGTATCAGTAAATTGGGTTCTATTCTGAATAGGATTATCTCCAACTATAACTTGATTGGTATTACAATAGTATGCTGCCAAATCACCAGGACTGGTTCCTGTATTAATAAAGTTCTGGGATCCATCAACTATAGTTGCAAATAATCTAACATCTAAAAATCCTGTCATATCAATATACTTAATATACTTATTATCAACCACAGGAAACTTAACCAAATCATTTATAACAACTAAGTTCAGTTTATTTTTTATATGGAAGTCAACAACCTTAGCATAGATATCAAATTCAACAGATCCAAAAGCCATATTACCTTTAGTTCCATCATTACCCACTAAAAAATCATTAATGTTAGATGATCCATAACTTCTAGTCTTCCAACTATTTTTTACAAAAAATGTATTATATTTTTTAAGTCTAAGACCTTTTCCTTTTTTAAAATCTGGATCCCATAAATCCAAATCATAAGCTTGAACACCCTGCTCATGGTACTTACATGAAGGGAAGTGCCAAGTACCATCTTCACCTTCAGCATACTTATGGCCAGGGCCAGGTGGCCATCCTAGTTTCCAATGAAGATCTTTACCTATAGGATATAAAATATTCTTAAATGTATAATTAGAAAATGCCTCTTCATATAAATCTTCATCAAAGTTTCTTAAAGTATACCAAAAAGCAATACCTCTATCATAAATATTCTTAAAATTATCAAGAAGTAATTGTGTTTCTTGATTATCTTGATAAGCTCTTGAGGTATCAGTAAACCCCTCCAAAGTAACTAATATATCAACGTACTTTTCATAAAATATTTCATGACCTGAAAAGCAAAATCCAATCTTAGGACCTTTAACATCATCAAAAAATTGTCTAAAAAGTTCATTAAAGAATACTGGATGAAATCCATACTCAGTCCAGACATAATTAACCAAAGAATATTCCTCAGTATCAAGAGTATCTAATATACCTTTAATTTCATCTATGGATGTTATTTTTTTGTTAATCATCATTTCACCGTGATTGAATAAAGAGATTTTCTCCCATTGTTAAACAAGGAGTGTAGTTAATTTCATTAAAAAGGTCATTTAATTGTTGTATATTATGACCACACTGACTCATATTACCAGCATTATATTCCAATAAAATTATTGGTTTATATTTTTTAATAGTTTCCTTTCCACCTACAATTATATCATACTCTGACCCTTCTGTATCCATTTTGATCAAATCTATTTTAGTATCTAAGAACAAATTGTCAATTGTATTGGTTTTTACAGGATGATCTATTGAATCATTCTGTGAAAATCTTTCTAAGTTTTTTCCAAGAGTATTTAATCCATGGTGTGAGGGACATATTTTTAATATATCTTCTCCTACCTTGTCACTCAGTGCATCCTCATAGGATATCACATTTTCAATCCCATTTAACTTTAAATTTTCTTCTAATAAAGAAAAATTAAATGGATCAGGCTCAAAAGAATGCCATTGTGTAGTGGGATAATATTTTGCTGCAAGAGAAAAAGTACCACTATTAGATCCTATATCCAAGATAACATCATTATCTTCAATACGATCAACAAATGCTTGAATGACATCTAATTCCCAAATAAAAGGTACATTCCATTTAGGGTCGGCAGATGGATGCACAAATTGAGAATTTAAAAATATAGATTTTTCAGAAACCGATATTTGACTACCGTTAATATAAGGATAATTAATTAATTTACTCATAGATCCACCATAAAAATAGGTTCAGTAACATACTTAATCCCATCAACAAACTTTACATGTTCACCATATTTACCAATCAATTGATCATAAACTTGATGGGTAACACGATTGTCATTACGAATATAAACCGTTCTTCCTTTATCTAAAAGGTCAGTACATAATCTAAACTGTTGACTTTCTGTTAGTATATCAGTACCAGGTTTATATGTAATGGAATCAAAATAGAATGCTCTATCTTCATTCAAATCATTATAAAAATCACAAAGAAGGGTAGCGTGTTGATTGTTAATACTGTCCGTTACGTGACCTAAATTATACTCCAAACCAACATCTTTGGCAAATGCAGCAAAGGCTCTATTATCTCTGGGGAAACATGGGCCTCCATATCCAAAACCATATCTTAGATACTTATGACCCACTCTACTATCAGTTCCTATAGCAGTTAATACAGTTGAAATTTCATCACCACATCCTGCCATACGAAGAACATCTCCAAGCATATTAGCATAACTAATTTTAGTTGTAAGAAAACAATTTAAAGCAATCTTTGTAATCTCTGCTGCCTTATTAGACATCGTACAAACAATAGCTCTAGTTGTCTGTATACTTTCATATAATGTTTTAATCTTTTCAAGTACATCATCATCACTAGACCCTCTTCCCAACAGAACCATGTCTGCTGTTCTTAAATCACTAACAATAGAACCTTGGGCTATAAATTCTGGGTTATAAAAAACATTTACATCATAGTCTTTAAGTTGATGTGACCACTTATCACAATCTCCAGGATTCGTAGTACATCCTACAATGAAAGATTTATTAGATATATTTTGCAATTCTAATATATCATTAACAACATTATCTACCGCACTTACATCATAACTTCCATCCTCCAATGAAGGAGTTTGGACTAAAGTATAAATGATATCACACTCTTCTATAACTTTTTTGTTATTAGTAGTTGCCTCAAAGTTCTTTGCTACTTTAAGAAGATTACCCACCTCTGGTTCAGTTGTTATAATCTGTCTCTCATTCAGATCATTAATATAGTCTTCTCTAATATCAGATACTAAAACTTCATATCCAGCCGCCTCACATAAAAGAGCAAAACATATACCAAGTCTTCCCGCACCAATAACACCTATTTTCATAATAAAGTCTCCGTAAATGTAGTAAAATCGTAATTTGTTTTGATTGAATTAAAAGTCCAAGTATGATAATTATCTCTAGTTATCTTGCGATTACTGTTTAACAAACAAGGTATGTAAGAAAAAGCACTATTAGACATAATAAAAATGTCTGCATTAGACATATGGTATATATCACTTATCGGATGGTCATCTATATGTAATTGTACATCAAAATTTTCATCCTTAAATATAAAAAATTCAGTAAAGTCTGTAGAAAATCCTTGAGAATGAATATGTAATGTAATCTTTTTATCTTTATTCTTTTCCTTTAGTGCATTAGCTAAATTAGTATACCTTCCAAAATCTCTTTCCTTAACATAATATTCTCTATAAGGAGAAACTATTTCTGCAGGAATGTCATTTGGATTAGGAGTTCTCATATGCCATGATACATTTAACCCTTCATTAAAATATCTTTCACCCTCAAAAACTAAATTATTTCTCATTCTATCTACTCTATCTTTTGTAAAAATAGATTCAATATTATTTCTACAAAAAGAATCTACTGCACGATGACAATGATACAAATTCACTAATATTTTATTATTACTTTTTTTATATTCATCAATTAACTTAAAAAATCCATCATCTATTTGACCTTCATAATCATATATTTCATCCCAATTATTTTCCACATGAGGAAAATTAAAAAAAGTATCAATATTTTGATGAAATTTTTCTTCACCATATCCAGTATATGAATGATGAGATAAATTTTCAGATCCAGGATATGTAAAATCCATTCCTATAAAATCAGAAAAGAAATTCATCAAAATATGATATTGAAAAACCGATCCAATACCTTCCGTACCCAATCCATTAATTAATGGTATTGATTTTTTCCAACTATCATCAGAAATTTCATTACTTAAAGTTAGATATACACTCATAACTTAAATGTAGGAATGGGATCCATCTTATGCTTATTCTTTCTATTAAATTCATCTAATATATCCACGGCAGGGCCTCTTCTATACTCCATTGCCTCTTCTAATTGCTCATAAGAAGCACCAATCTGATCTTCATCCTTTCTCCCATCATCCCATAGACCATCAGTAGGAACTGCATCAACTATGCGTTCATCTACTCCAAGATGTTTTCCTAACTCCCAGACTTCGGTTTTGTAGAGGTCAGCAATTGGTGCAATGTCAACGCCACCGTCACCATACTTAGTATAAAAACCCACTCCATAATCTTCTACCTTGTTACCTGTACCAACAACAATACCTCCAACAGATCCTGCAACCTGATAGAGACTAACCATCCTAAGACGAGACTTTGTATTCGCATTCGCAAGTTTATTACCAGTAAATGTATCATCTACCCAGAACATAAACTTATCATATGTTTCAGA
>TARA_R100000655_G_scaffold20867_1_pt1 | contig 12839 bp, 15 predicted proteins | sample TARA_R100000655 | Tara Oceans TARA_R100000655 (sample SAMEA2622497) | marine metagenome | biome: marine biome (ENVO:00000447); feature: deep chlorophyll maximum layer (ENVO:xxxxxxxx); material: "saline water (ENVO:00002010), including plankton (ENVO:xxxxxxxx)" | depth 90 m
ACCGACTCTTTCCATGATTTCCTTGACTTTCATTTTATTGTCTAAACTCATAATAACTCCTATAGTTCGATTATTGCATATTCAACAGCTTGAGTACCTGAACTAGATATAGCTTCTAATTCAGTAATAGCAGCAAGTTTCACTATACATGCTTCGCCACCATATAATCGAAATGCAGCATCATCACCTGAACTAGCACTAGGATCATCATGACCAAAATCTACATATAAAGTTTTATCTGTTCCTAAGTTTTTAAGATACACCCACCCATATGTGCCTATGTCCGCATGTGTTACTAAAGCTTCAGAAGCAGCTCCAACTTGTTGAACACCAGTCACCCAGGCGTCTCCAGACATATCATCTAAAAATGATTCCTGTCTTGTGAATTTGGCTCCATTTTTCTCAGCAGTAATAGATAAGTTTATTTTTATCTCATTTGCCATTTATTGTCTCCTTTGTTCTTGTTGTGGTTTTGGTGGACTAAGTAATATAAAAGAATCATCATATTGCTTTTGTAGCATAGCATAAGTCCCTTGTAACCATTGATAATCTGTTGTCAGATTAGTTAATTCTAATTGTATTTTTTGAGCTTCCTTTGCAATTTTAGCTTGATACTCTCCTAATTCAGCTTGATATTGTTGCAATGTCAATGAGTCATCTTGTGATGATAATTGAGCATCTTGAATCGCTGTCTGTAGTTTAACTTGATATGCATTATTTTCTTCATTGAATTTATTTAATTCATTTTGCATATTTTGTGAAAATTCTTGTAATTGAGTAGAAATAACTTGTAATCTTGCCCCAGACATTTCGGAATCTTCCTCAATATTAATCCATTTGTTTGCATCTGCATAATCCAATATAGTACTTGGACCTTTATATTCTGGTGCTTGTTCGTTAAATATAATCGAGTTATCAGGCAAAGTAGGTATTGCAGGAGTAGAAATTATATCCATATTAACATTAGGTAAACTATTTGCTTTTGAATTCATTGCAGTTAATAATGATTGACACGAAGCATATAAAGGAACTAAATAAGTAAATTCAGCTGGATAATTTTGAATTTCAGAAGAACTAGATACAATTGTTTGATCATAATGTACTTGAGTAACTATTAAATCATTATTACCTGAAGCTGATACTGGTATAGAATGTATTTTATTATCTAATATATAATAACCAGGATTATATGAAGATCTATATTTTAAACTATCTACTGTAGTTGCTTCATAGCGATCATTTGCAGAGATTATTGAACATGGTCTTACTATTGTAGTACTATTCATTTCTCTAACAATAGATAATATTTTACCAGTTAAAGTAATACCATCATTATTACCATCGTGAGTAGTTGATGTAAATTTTACTAATTCCTCTGGTTTAATAGATGAAATTCGATTAATAACATTAACTACGCCATCTCTTAAAAATTGAGTTAATTGATTATCTGTAGGATTACTAGAGCTTGTTACAGTCAGCCCCGTTAACGCTTCGACTTGTTCTTTAAATGTTGCCAATTATTTCCTTCCTCTCTAAGGGTTTGACATCCCGTGAATGAGATCGTTATTGTTAAATTTGGGAACTGCAGACTACAGGGAGGGGAAGCTCTCCGCAGCCTACAGCCCCAAATGTTTTAGTTACTAAGATACAGTAAAGCCTGCACTTGCATGCTGACATTGACCTTTAACATACCAATTAGTACCATCACTAATCAATTCTAACCAATCACCTAAAGCAGCACTAGTACCAATAGTAATAGTAGTACTTCCAGCCATATTAGTAGAATCATTATCATCTGTAAATACTCCATACAACTGAGTACTTTCAGCATTAATAGTACTTGCAGCAGTGGAATCAGTTACAACAAACCTGTAACTAACACCAGCTGTTGGTGCAGGTAGATTAACAGTTCTAGCAACAGTGCAATGAACAAGATATGTTTTTCCACTATCGCCAGGTTCTAGGTTATGCGTAGATGCAGAAGAATCATCCATTTTGAAGATATATTCTCCAGTTTGAAAATTAGCTCTTCCTGCTATCTTAGTTCCATTTCCATCAGCCATTATCTACCTCCTTAAGAGTTTATCTTAACAAAAGTGCATACTACATCAACTGTACTAGTAGCTGCTAAATCATTAGCTAAAGGTGTAAACCTGAAGTGTACGTCTCTTGCAGCAGCACTATATAATGCTCCCACTACAGGACTTGCTTCAGAAGTTGCTGTACCAAGGCCTGCAAAGGCATTAGCAGCTTGACCTACACCACCTGAAATAACTTCATAAGAAGCTCCAGCAGCAAGCGATACCGCAGCACCACCATCATCAAGTATTGCTTTAGCAGCAAGGATTTGAGCACCACCAGCAGAAGTACCCATACTAAAATCCAGGTCATCACCACTAGCACCAGCAGTAGTTATTACACTTTGAGGAGAAAGTATAACACTCATCAAAGTAGTTCCTGCAGGTTGAGCAACAGTACCATCTGAATTAGCCGCAGCAGTAATCGTAATAGCCTTTGAAGACTTAACTACAGTTTTTTCAATAATCGCTTGATTACTTTTAACACCATCAAGAAGTCCATCAGCTTTATTTTGTCCGTATAAAGGATTTGCCATAATATACCTCCTTATGTCCAGATAGCATGAGATTCAGGCATACTGAATTCCATACCAGCTTCTGTTAAGATTAAGTCTACTCTACGATCGACCCCAGAGTTCTCTAAAGTTTGAACTCCTACATAGACTGAAGTGTCTCTATTTAAACCATTACCAACTAATGGTCTATAAGCTACGTTCTTAAGATCAATACCAAGCATTTTAACACCTGTACCATCTAAGTGAATATTTCTAGCAACATTCATATCACCATAAGGTGTTGAGAATGTAGTAATATCTATACCAAGAACTTTTTTCTTGCCAGTCATAGCAAAATCAGCTCTATAGTTTGCAGATATTTCTAGATTATTTTTAAAGTATCCACCTAGCTTGTGCATCCAGTTATATACTGAAGTATTAACAAAGAATACTGTAGCTTGACTATCATTATATCTAGGATCTAATAAGTTAGACATATCATCTAAGAAATCATCAGCTGTCTTAGTGTTTACGTCTAAACTAAATTGATTACCATAATTTGTGATATAATCTACAGCACCTTGAGTGTATTGAATACCATTTGTTGAATCTTCGTACTGAGATCCAAATAATAATGATGTTTCAATATCCCATTTGTGTTCAACTAGCTTTTCTTTCCAAACTCTAGCCCACTCATTAGGTTCAAATTTCAATGTAGTTGCTCTGGCAGTATTTGTCATAGCCATTGAAGTTTTCCATATTTGAGTTAAACCATAGTTTGTAGAGTAAGGTTGATCTTTCCATGTTTCAGGATAACCAGAACCTTCAGCAAATGCTGAACCTACAACATATGTTCTTGCTTTTTCTAATCTCTCACCAATTGATTTGTCAGCTACACTTTCATCTGTAGCAGAATCACCAGATGGTCCGAAACCATTATTATAGAATCCAGCAAAACCAACATATGATGAAGATGGGGCTCTAACAACTAGACATTCAACTACTGTAGGATATTTTGAATCCTTAGCACTTGAAGCATGAGAAGTTGAGTCTACCGATGTAATTCTTGCAAGGATATAACTTTGTCCCCAAGAATCTGGAGATGATGCTCCATCTGTCATAGTAGGTACTTTGATTAATTGATTTGGCAGAAAAAATTGAGGTGTAGTGCCCGATGCACCTACTGCCGCTACCTCTTGTGTAGTATTACCATGTATGTTTTGTTTGTTACCTTGTGAAAGATAATCACCAGCCATATATAGTTTTAATGAATCACCAACTGCTACAGAACTACCTGTACCACCATCATTATAAGCCTCGATAGTAGAATCTGCAAATTCATCTGCACCATCATTTTGAACATAACCCATAACATAAGCATAACGCTTATTCCATGAAGGTCTTTTTTCGGCCCATTTGAAAGCAGGATCATCAGTCGGTTTTTTAGAAACTTTACTTAAGAATCTAAAAAATGGATCTTGCGCTAAAGAAAGTTCTGAAACTCTGTCGCCAAAGTTATACTTTCTACGAAGGTCGCCAGTATCAAGATTAGACCCGGCACCCGGACCTACGCCATCAACATCAGCAACTGTTAAGTCAGTTTGCGAACCACCTCGTACGCCAACTTGAAATAAATCAGACATTGGACTGTCTCCTTCCATTTAGTTCTCTATCAGCTATACTTTCGTATCTTCAAGTAGAACTTTAATTAAAGCTCGGTAAACAATCCTATATAAAGAATTTTTTTAACCGAACAAGTTATCTAAACCACGATCAGAACTTGCTAAACTATCAAAGATGGAATCATCTGCTGATTTTTTAACATCACCCTGATTGTTTGAATCACTAGCACTTGTTGGTATGTTTCTGACATTTTTCATTTGATCAAGCATTTCTTTCTTAGTATTATTTGCAACATTAGTATTAGCCTTATCTTTATTAATTAGATAATGTATATCATCTAATTCTAAACGTCTAGATTTGGCTTGATCTTTAAATTGTGCAAATTCATCCTCAGTCATTCCATGCTTTTTAATAAAGTCGGCTTCTTTTTTCTTCTGCATAAATCTTTGCTGCATTTGACTAGCATTTTGCTTTTCTCTAGTTAATACTTGATTAACTCTAGATTGTACAAGCCCGTCAATATGCGAATTCATCAATTTAGCAGAGTCGGAATCTGGATTTTCTATTGCTTCCTGTTGGTCGAATATAAAATCTTCATCTAAACCTAGTTTTTCTTTTATGTTTTTACTAGGTTGTCCACCGCCTTTTAAATAATCACGAACATGATCAACAAGTCCACTATCACGCTTCATAGCGTTCAATACAGGAACAAAGGGTTCTAATTCTTTCAACTGTTGCGATACTTTGATCGCCTCTCTGCTCGAATCTTTATACCTTTTTTCCCAGTCTACTGATGGAGCCACTTGTGATTCTTGGTGGGTTACCTGTTCGGTGCCACTTTCACTTTGGGTTACCTCTGTAGTTTGTGTTGCTTCCCCCTCTGAAACCATTCCATTAACGGAATTTTCCAGATTGTCAAAGAAACCTTGAGAGGAGTCAAATACCGCTTGTTCAGCTGATTGCTGATCTGTTGGCTCTGAGTTACCTTTTACTTCTTCTGACATATTATCTCCTTTTATGTTTTAAAAAAAACTTTGAAATATTAAAATATATATTAATCATTCTTAACATTATTTTGCAAGTTATTTATTATTTTATCTGCATTAGCATCAATTTTAGCTTTTGTAGCCTCAACTTTATTTGCTAAAGCAGACTGTAAATTCTTTTGTTTTGCTTCAGTATCAAGATATTCTTTTTGTAATCCAGTCTTAACTTCTTCTTTCTTTTTACTGATTTCCATTTCAGCTTGCATAACTTTACCTTTAATACCAGCTTGAACAAGTTGCCTTTCAAGTGTCTCAATAGTACCACTGAGATCTTTAATTTGCTCTTCTTGCTGTCCAAGTTGTCCTTGCATTTGAGCATACATACTTTTTCTTTTGGCAATATTTTCTTTATTTCTTATATCTGTTTCAGCTAATACTGCTATATCATCAACAACGCCCATTTGCATTAATTCTTTTAATTCTGCTAAATATGCCCATCTATTAATAGGTAATGTAGATCCTGCAATAATTCTTACATCAAATTTAGCACTATTATAATCTTTAATTTTTCCAACAGATTCTCCTAAATCATTATACAAAGGAATGTTAATCTCTATCTCTCTCTGTTCTTGTATAGCGCTAGGCTGTACAATTCTAAATACTTTATGAGCAGTATAAACAGCTTGAGTAAATTGCTTAACCATTACTCCTAATTGTTTCAAAGATACGTCTAATGAATTTTGCATCCATTGTTTGATTCTTCTTGTACCATATTCATCTAAAGCTAACATACCTCTATAAGTTTCACTAGCACCTCCTGAGTCTCCCATCATAGAAGAATATATACCTGCTAAATATTCCATATCTCCCTTGGCTTCTTGTACTATTTGGAAAAAAGCACTATTAAGAGGAGCTGGTTGTACAGGAGTTGGAGGCTGAGCTCCTGGTCTAATAGGTAATAATGCTCCTGGAGCAGATGAATATCTTTCCCAATGATCAGTATCAATACTTCCTTCTTCATGCATCCATCTCAATGAACTACCTAGTGATGCATTATGCACAAGTATTTGATGAGCTTTGTTAATTTCTCTTTGTTTTCCAATTAATGGTGATACAGCACTCATTGGATATGGAGTACCTGTCCATTTAAAATGAAATGGAATAATTGGATATTCATCAATACCTTCTGGCAATATATTTGTAGTGATAGTCTTATCTCCTACAATAATAGATTGTTTTATTCGAGTACCATAAAATTGAACAACATCTACAACAGACTCTTTAAAATTAGGATCATCTTCTAATAATTTAAATTCTTTTTCTGATATAACTAAATTTTCTATTACTTCTGCTTGTTGTTGAGCCTCTGCTAACATTTGTTGAGATGCAACTTGCAATTGTTGTTCTTGCATTTTTTGAGTTTTTTCCATTTCAAGCTGCATTCTCTCTGGCAACATTTCTCCAGATTCTACTGCAGCTGTCATAGCTTTTTGTTGCTCCATTAATTCTACTTCCATTTCAGCTTGCATTTCCTGGATACGCACTTGAACTTGTTGCTGTATTTGTTGTAATTGTTCAGGGCTAAATTCTTTTCTATAAAATACATTTACATAAGATACTTTTATTTTTTCATACATTTCATAGAATTCTACTAATTCATCATTTTCACCATCTAAAGTAACAGCATCATCTATTTCTTTATATCCAAAATCTTTTCTATAATTACTCATAGATTTTTCACTGTAATTATTTTCATCTTGACCAAATCCACTAGCATTTTTAATTTTTGTTTTATGATCAGGATATATAGATATTAAATGCTCTTTAGGTAAAATCTTTCTAATCATAATAAAAGCTGCATCTCTAAATAATAGATCTCTAGACTTAGGGTCTACAAATACATCAAATGGTTCTACATTTTTTAATACTACATCTCCCATACCATTATCAGCATCAGGGTCTACACTAACCATTAAAAACCCTAGTGATTTAGTAATACAATCATTTATACAATTAGCATAAAGAGAGGATCCATTAGATAGATCCCATATATAATCTGCCATATCAGAAAAAACTGCAGCGACATCCACATCGCTACCTTCTGCTCCTACGGCTTGCCATCTAGGTTTGTTTGCGGTTGCATAAAAGTTGAGCATTTCAACGACGGGTAGTATTCGATTTATGGTGAATGTTGGCATTCCTTGCTCTTCTAATGCAATCCTCTCTTCATCAGTTATTTGATTATCATTTGAAAAATCTACACCTTTTTGATTTATATATTCCCATTGAGCTCGTTGCTCACAATCAGCTAAATCAAAAATTCTTCTAATTCTTTGTGCATTTTTATCTACTCTTTTAGCCATTATTTGCCTTCCTTATATGTATTATTTGCTACCATGAATTCACTACTACCCCAATGAGTAGCACCTTTAGTTACCTTTTTATGTTTCTCACCCACCGGATGAGGTGTACCTTTAAATGGTCAAATATGCATTTTCTTCATTAATAACCTCTTTTATTTTTACCGCCCATTACTCGACTAGGACTAGGTGTTCCCATTCTTCTTGATCCGCCACTTCCAACTTTTCTTAATGGCTTTGGTCCCATAGGTCTGCCCATAGGTCTTTGCATAGGTCTTCCCATTGGCCTAGCCATAGGTCTCCCCATTGGTCTAGCCATAGGTCTCCCCACTGGTCTTTGCATTGGTCTTTGCATTGGTCTATTTATATTTCGTTGACCTAATGATTCTCCAGATTGTCTTTGAGCTCTTTTAGCTGCTAACATTCCTGATGGAGTATATGGATATTGTTTTCCTTTTACATTTGGCATAATTTCTCCTTACGCTATTATCCAGCTTTTTGCTGAAGGTTTATGTTTTCTCCACTCACCACGTTTATCTTGTTTCATAGACTTAGGTGGATGAGCGTATTTACATGCATAGGCTAAAGCATCAATAGTATCATCATGTCCCATTCTTGGACCAAAAATTAAAACTTCGTGTTCTAATTCATGTTGATCTTTTTTAAGATGAACACTTCCTATTGAAAATCTTTGCGCCAATATTTCTTGAATTCTATCGCGTTTCGACATTCTTGTACCAGGTTTTTCTGCGCTATATTTAACGCTAAAGTCGTTTCGTCTACGCATTTCTGATACCAGTGCTTGGAAAACTGGTTTGGACATAGTTGTATCCTCAATCGTATATAAGGAAGGGTGATATATTTTGTTGTAATCAAATATATAATCCACAATCCCTTTCTTACTTTCACCAGGAATTCCAAGAACAGGAATCGAACGCTTACGCAAATAATCAAGAACATATACATTATTATTACCATCAACTGCGACAAAAATAATAACACTGAAGTCAGTGTCACGCCTAGTGCTATCAGTAGCTGGATCAACCCCTGCGAAAACGTTAACAGGTATTTGATCCCCCTGCTCGGTAATAACATAAGATATTTCTGTATCTTCATCATATAAAAAGCTCCCGTCCCAATATTTTATATGCTCTCTGGTAAATATTGAATCATCTTTACTCTGAACTTCCATCATATATTCTTGATAGAATTTCTGAGGCTGACCAGAATCAGCATAAAATTTCTTCTTCCTCGCCATCTCCTTTTCACCAAACCATGAAGGCCATAAAGGTGTGCCATCTGACATTACTGCTTTATAAGTAACTACTTGCCAACTAAAATCTTCATTTTTCTTTTTAGCTTGTTCATTACCCACAAGGATATTCTGTATAAAGGAGTCAAAGTGAACAGGAGTACCATTAATCCTAAGCCTACCAGTACCAGGCTCAAGAGCAGGAAACACAACAGCTGTAACAAGGTTAGAGATTTTAGCACGAGACTCAGGCGTAACGGTATTATTCTCATCTTCAAAGTCGTCAAGTACGATAAGATCATATCTCTTATGGAGTTTAGCACCTCCCCTAATTCCTGAAAGGTTGGATTTACTAATAAGTTTGCAACCATTTTTAAGTTCAATATCATCTTCTGTCCATTTTCTTCCTTTTAAATTACCGAAATAATACAAAAACTTTTCATTATATTCCAAATGGTATTTAATATAATCAAGATTGGGTACCGAGATTTTAGAAGAGGCTGCAACCCAACCATAAAATAATGGATCTTTAGTGAAAGCAAAATCATGTAATATATTGCATTTTGTAAGTACGGTTTTTCCATGGCCTCTTGGTAAAATAATCGCTGCTTGTTTTATTTCTTTGTCTGAAATTATATCTGCTACTTGATAGTGAAAAAAAGGAGTTTCTGATCTCATAAAGTCATCCGCTAAAAATAACTTACCAAATGCAATCATATCATTTTTTGCTAATTCTAATGTTTCTTCTTCCTTGGATACATTATGTTTATTATAATTAGCCATTAATATACGGGCATATTGCTATAATGTTTTGTCTGTCTCATTTCATCGGGATATAAATGATATAATAATCTTTCTTTTTCGACTTCTGTTAATTCATCATATATTTGGCCAGTAATAACATCATAATTATATCCTAATCCTGCTGACTCTGGTAACATTCCAGACAACATATAATATATAGGTGCATTAGGATGATAAATACCCATACCATGTAATAATCCTTCATGAATTAAAGTTTTTAAATTATCTTCCTCTGTATATTCACGTTCATGCATATCTGCTCCATCCAAAGTATATTGCCATTTAGTTGGAGAACTAACTATTACAGAATCTGGAGTTTCTTCAAAGGATCTAGGCGCCCATGTTTCATCTGGGTTGCCAGGCAGGTATTCTCCAAGGACAAATCCTGCAGACATAGATGATCTTTCCAGCATAGGATTACCAATGACATATTCTAAATCTTTTAATCCTTCGATAGAATTTAAGGCAATTTCCCTTAATTCATCATCAGTTCTTAAATCTTCTCCAAACCATCTGTCATACATTAAAGGTAAAAATCCAGGTATATCTTCAATTTGTTCAGCACCATGCAATAATGGGCCTTCTAATCTCAATAGTTCAATCATGGAATTTTGAATATTTTCATTATTGCTAACAATATCATAAAATACTTCTCCCATATAAGGATGAGAAGAAAATGGATTATCAAACTTAGCCCCGCTAGAAGTTATATATTCACTTCCATAAACTGGGAACTTTTCCATCATATTAGTTTTTTCGTTAAAAAATTCTACAAAATCTGCCACTACCATTTCCCTTCTGGGCATTTACTAAACCCTAATCTTGCTTTTACATTCATAAAGCATCCACATTTTTCACATCTTGTATGCTTCATTAAATAAGGGCATTTTTTACATAAAGAAATTCTATGGTTTATAATATCCTTGTCTGCCAACATATAATCTTTGAACTCATTAAAAAAATCCATTATTGACCTTCTTGCGTTACTTTATTAAATGGATCATAATAACTATTAATATCTGGATCATTTAAATGAGATAAATTTAATAATATATGATTAGCATAATTATGAACTTTTTTACTTGTTCTAGGTAAACCAGTATATTCAGAAACAAAATCTTTTAAATCCTTAGGTTCATCCTCATTGTATATTGTTCTAAAAAGTATATTGCCAATAACTTGCCTCAAAGCAATTATTCCGTCATGCATATGTTCAAACTCAAGAGTTGCATAATTTGGATCATTAGGAAATTTATCACCTATAGATGGAAACATATGATGATTTTCCCATAATTGATTTAGCAAAGGAGAATAACCTCCGCTCAAAGCATCAGATCTTGTTGCTAAAGCTCCTGGATTATTATGTCTTTCACCTCTATCCCCTGGGCTCATACTGCCTTCCATTGTAATAATTGCATCAGCAATTGCTGTAACTTCATTTGCAACACCTTGAATCCCACTATGGTGATCGCTGTCACCAAGCCAGTCTAACGATCTAATATCATATTTGCCAGTACCCCAAGTATCATAAATATCTTTACTAATATCGTCTACAATATTCATATTAGGTAAATTGCCTAATTTTGGATCCATAATCCCTATTTACCCTCTATTTCTTCTGGTCTTTTAACTTCTTCTAATACGTTCTCTTCAAATCCCTTAAATACCGCGCCTGATATTTGCGTAACTTTAGTTTGGTTTTTATCTTCTAAGTCCATTATATCAGATAATTTAAATAAAGCTTTTAATCTAGTATCAGATTTATCTGCTGTCTCTGCTTCAGATTTAATACCTTTAAGTATATAGGTTTCATCTACACCCAAGTCTTTTAATACTGGTTTCAATTCTTCTTTCATAGCTGTTCTTACCCTTTCGGTCTTTATTAAGTCTCCTGATTTTTCTTTTGCATATCTAATGTTATTTGTAGGAAATGACTTTAAATATGCTTGCTCAGGAGGCATTCCTTGAGACATATATAAGACGAAGACCTGCTCAGCCTTACTCAGATTAGTCCGATCCAAGAGAACTTCATTAGGATTTTTATTTCCTCCAAAAGAATAAATATTATTCCTTCTGGAAGTATCCATTTTGACATTAGGACCTATAGGAAATGTTCCTGTACAGGTTCCAATGTATTCTCTGATCTTCTTTTTACCTTTAGATCGGAGCATTTGTCCTCGCCTTAAAACTTGAATAACACACTCGTCATCAGTCTTAACCCAATCACCTATGTGACCATCCCTCCAATCCGCGACTATCTTAAGATTTTTTGGTAACTTGTCTTCTGGCTCGTACACCAGATGATTTAGATTCCTTATCTTGTACTTTCTCATCTTCCACCTTGTTATTAATAGTCAATTTAAGTAGATAACCTTCTATGTGTTTTATTCTAGTTTCAAGCTGCTTAATTTGTATAGCTTGAGCTTTAAACTTCTCACCTAATGTCCATGTGTCCATACATTCTCCCTGCTTACTAGCAAAGGCCAGCGCCAGCTGGCCGGTTGTATTATGCTTTACCTACGATACAACAGGTCATTCCTGCTATATCTAGATCTTCAAAATAATTCTTTAAGTCTATACTACCTATACTCCAAGTGTTGTCATCATCATCAGATACAATCTCTTCTTGTATATACTCACATTGATCCTCCCCATCTTTATAAGCTATAGTTAGTACATACTTGCATACCTTATCTTTCTTTGCCATATTAACAACCTCCTTTCATATAATTATATAATATATATTAATATAAATTAATTTAATAATCAATAGTTTTTTTTCATGCGTAAGTGCCTGTAAAACAAGGACTTATAAAACAGACCGACCAGTCGGTTTAATTTGGGTAAGCAATCCTAAAAAGGTTTCAAAATTATAGCATTTTATCGTGTGGCCTTTTAACCATGTGTGGGCCTTTCACAAGGTTTTTCAAACTTCGTTTTTCGTTGTTTTTGGTTTGGTTTTTTTTAAGTAATATTAATATTAATAAGGAGAATCTATGAATAGTGATGTTAAAATGTTAAAATCTTTATTCTGGAACGATCAAGCTAAGCAAAGATATTTCAATGTATCTAGAGCTATCGTAGGCCTGTCAAGGATCAAGGACTATGAGCGTGATGCTAATATGGATGAAGCAACATACAATTCAATGCTAACTAAGATCCAAGATGAGATGGCGGTTGATACTAAGGTTAATCAATCAGTAGACTTATCTAAGGTAATTAGTAAAGCTGTTGCTGATGGC
>TARA_R100000655_G_scaffold35501_6_pt1 | contig 12815 bp, 4 predicted proteins | sample TARA_R100000655 | Tara Oceans TARA_R100000655 (sample SAMEA2622497) | marine metagenome | biome: marine biome (ENVO:00000447); feature: deep chlorophyll maximum layer (ENVO:xxxxxxxx); material: "saline water (ENVO:00002010), including plankton (ENVO:xxxxxxxx)" | depth 90 m
TCAGATATATTTAGTCCTAAAACAGCTAGATTAAAAAAGGTAGCAAGTTACGAATGTGACTCTACCATACAACCTGTAGACCTTGGTACATCCGTACTATTTACATCTAATGTATCAGCCTATGCTAGAGCATTTGAAGCTACAATATTAGATGATGATACACCGCCTAATATAACAGAACAGACTAGAGTAGTTCCAGAATTTTTACCAAAAGATATAACTAAATCTGCTAACTCAGTACCTATTGGTCTTGTTACGTATGGTAAAAGAGGTGATACTGCAGTATATCATTACAAGTATTACAACGCTGGTCAAAGACGTGAACAGTCTGCGTGGTATAGTTGGACATTGACAGGTACAATGCAACATATACTATATACAGGTGGTAGCTTTTTTACTGTTACACTACAAGGTAGTGATTATATCTTAAGTAGGTATGAATATGTAGCAGATGCTGACTCCACGAGAGCTTATGTGTTAGGTGGCACAGTGTCTGATGTAGGTTCACCCCTTAAAACAGCTCGTTGGTTTGAACCATGCCTCGATAACCTAGCTATAGCAAGTGTTGTTACAGGTACTGCACAAACTACAACATCTCCTGAGAAGACAGTATTAACAATACCTTATACACCTACGGGTGCCACAAACTTCTTTATGGTAGGTATTTCTGGTAATGATAGCGATGGTAATTCTATCGTTGGGATTGTTAGAAAGGCAGATTCTGTTACTACAAATAGTGCAACATTTAATAATATAAATATTAGTAGCTCTGCTAAAGTAGCAGTAGGATATAGTTACACAAGTATTATAGAATTACCAACTTACTATCTTAACAGAGGAGAAGCTAGATATGATACTGACGGTGAGTTACGTATATCTGGACTTAACTTCGAGTTAGGTGTTAGTGGCCCTATGCAGTTTAAGATTATTCCAACATTATCTAGTCGTAGTACCTACACTCAGTTTGAGTCTGGTATGTTGACAAACAATAGTAATTTTAACTCAGCTCCAGCTACACTATCTAAATCAGTACGAGTACCTATACAAGCAAAGAACGAAAAGTATACTTTACAAATACAAATACCAGACCCATTTTCCACCGCCTTACTCTCAGCAAGCTGGGATGGCAACTACAACGAAAAAAGACATGTACGAAGGTAAGTATATTAAGCCTTGCACACCAGAGTTAGCTTTGAGTGTAGGGCTTAACCTACGTTACGAAGATAGACGAGAAGCCGAAGAAACCACAGGATTATGTGCGGAGGCTTCTATTCTTCAATCATTTTATGAATCAACTTATTCCGTGTATTTCACGGTTCCCAACGGCAAGGCTGCTGGAGTGGCGGGAGTGACACCGCACAATCTAATATGGATGTTATGTACTGATGCCAGCACAGAATATCCTCATACATTTGTTAAAGAAGCAAAACGCTGGGTAAACAGTTTACTTAATCCTTATTTGTGTAACCAAGCTGATATGCGTAATGAGTCACACATAAAATTATTGAAACTTTTAGGATTTACTTTAGTTAATTATCATGTCTACAATGGAGTTCCCTTGATACAATTTATTAAACCATGTGTACAGTAGCAGCATTTGCTATTGGTATGGGTGTGACTAAGACTGTTGCTGGAATTGCAGAGCAAAACAGACAACATGCAAATCAAGTCGATGCTGTTAACCGTAGCAATGCTATGGCTAGACAGAACTATATCAATCAAATTACAATATCTGCTTATGAGGATCAACGTAAGGGAGAAGTCTTTACAGCGAAACTAAAAGCAGATGCAGCCTCTAGGGCAGCATATTTTAAACAAAAAGAACTTAACCAAGCTGAAGCAACTAGAGCAACTGTTGCTAACGATCAGCAATTAAGAGAAAAAATAAACGAGCAGATGTTTGCTAGTCAAGCAAATCTTGCTAAAGCAATACAAGCACAAGGCACTGTACTTGCTAGTGGAATGTCAGCTGGACAATCTATGCTCTTAGAATTAAATCAAGCTGAACGTGATTTAGGTTTTGCACAAGCACAAATAGACGCAACTGTGTTTGATGCTACACGTAATTACGGTATTCAACAATATGGTATTGATCTTTCACAATATTCAGGTGATATGAAGGCTAAAAATTCTATTACAACTTCTGCCTCTGTTGCTCCATACGCATCATTTATGACACCTAGACCTATTGAACAACAAGCTCCACGTAAACCATCCGCACTTGGCCCCATACTAAGTGGTATTAGTACTGGATTAGGTACTGCTACTACTCTTGGTGGAAAAGATTACTTTTCAAGTATGGAGATTTTTGGAGGTAAACAAGGAGATAACGGATAACTATGGCATATCAAAAAAGCACACAATTTAGTGGTTTTAGACAAAGAATTGCAAACGATGATTCTAAACAGTTTAAAGACCTTGCTAAAAATTTAGAAAAAGAAAACTCTAAAACTCTTAAAGATTTTAACAAAGCAGCAGCTGCACAGATTACAGAAATGGGTCGTGTAAGTAAATTAGAAGCTGCAGCAGATACATACGAACTAAACAATTTACGTAAATTTAGTAAGGAATTAGACGGTTTTCTAGATAGTACAATAAAAAATGTTGTTGCTCCTGTATTTGATGCTCAAATGCAAGATGGTATTAATCAAGGTATATTAGCACAACAGGGTGATGCAGATGCTTTAGACAAAGTACGTCTTAATGATTTACAAGAATTAGAACTAGAGCAAAGATCTAATAAAATTGTAGAAGAAACAGAATTTAAAACAGAACAAATAAAAGAAAAATATCAAAAAGATTTACAAAACGATTTACGCACAGAGTATAGGTTACTTAATCTTAAAAAACAAAATTCTAACTTTGCTAGAGGATACCGTAAAGGTATGCTTATGGAAGCTGCTACTGGTTGGGACGCATACAGAGATAGTGTTTTGACTAATAGCTCTGATTATGAAATACAGAATTTAGAAGTAGAACATGAAGGTGAACGTTATAGAATTGGTGATTATTATAATATTAAAAATCAAGATGTAAGAGATAAAATTTTAGCTCGTGTACAGTCTGACTATATAGCTAAAGAAGGTAATGGTTTTAGTAAATTTCTTGTTAACAAACATTTAATAAATCCTATTATAGAAAGAACTAATTTATTTCAACAAAAAGAGTTTCAAAAAGAACAGGTTGAGTTAGCACAAGAAAGATTAAATGATTTAAAAGTTAAATTTGAAACTAATTTTGCAGAGTTAGAGACTGATGTAGGGCAAGCTAAAGCTGTTGCTGTTATACAACACGCTCTCAATATATTACCATCTACCATGAAAATGGCTGGTGTAGAGGGTAGTTACAACCAAGCTGCTAAAGCAAAACTTATAGAAATGTTAACTGATAAAGGTTCATTTTTATATAATGGAAGTTTAGCTAATCAAGATGACCAGAACGATATTTTAGATTTTTTTGAAAAACCTTTGTTTTATGTAAAAGGTGTATCTAAGATGGAAGGTAACACAATGAAGTTATCATCTCTTAGTGAGCTAATGGCAGGTGCTATTAATAGGGAACAGTTACAAGCTGCTATGTTAGCAGAACAGTATGAAAGAGCAGCTAAAGAAATAGAAGGTAAGAAAATCAATCTTAAGCAAACTTTAGAAAAAATTAATATTGAATTTAAAGGAGACCCTACTGGTAAAGCTCTAGCACTAAACAAAGTGATGAATGAGAACTATGGTAAGTACTGGGCTAAAACTATATTAACTAATAACATTGATAATTATGAGGGTTTAGAACCTTATGACGAAAATCAAAGTGTACAGGTACTTCTTGGACTAGAAAAGAAGTATAATGTTGGTAATGAGAAAAACCAAAAATTTGGAATCATACCTTTATCTTCTATTAACTTAGAACTTATAGACCCCGCAGTGCTAGCAGCATATATAAAAGATGGTAAGATAGGTGACCCTTATAAGAATGAACCTGGAGCTGCAGTAAAACATCAAGGTTACACAAAAGATTTAACAGATTTAGCTGAAGTAATGTTTGATGAACATGTAGGCCCAGGTTCTTTAAGTGAAAAAGATGCTGAGCTACAGCTAGCAAGGTTTACTGATTTTATCAGTCCTTTGATATTATCTGAAGCACGTAAGTATGTTGCTAACACAGATATGACTTTAAATGAGGCGTTAGATCAATCTGCCCGTTATTGGAAAAGTCAACTTAAAGGTTGGAATGGTCAAGCTGAAGATGGATGGCAAGCAGGTGATGTTGATTTATCAGTAAATCAATACGGTTGGGTAAATGATAGTATATATAATAGTAAAGCTAAACCTATACTTAGTGGCGATGACATAATTGTTAAAGCTAAAAATAAATTATCTCAAGTTACTGAAATATTTAATAATACTGAAAGTCCAAATTTATTTAGTAAAAAATTATTTTTTGATAAGAATGATCTGGCTTATTTTGCTCTTAATAACGAAGGAGAGTTACACCCAATCTTTCATAAAATGTCGCTCGTTTCAGAAGGCACTATACCAGCTGAACTAATATACAACCAGCAAGCAAGGTTATTAGAACCCATAGCAGGTGTATCATTAGTTAAAAAATGGGATGAAGCGACACAACAAAGAATTGATGCTTGGGAAGAATTAGATTTAAACCAAAAAAAAGCTCTTGTTAGCGGTGAAACAGAAAGTTTTAATAGAACCTTAATGGGAATAGGGTTTTTCTCTCCTTATAATCTTATGTCATCTATGGTGACTGAAGAAGGTAAATTACCTTTAAATGGAGAAGAAGCAAATGTTATTTTAAACGAAATGGGTCTATCTGCTATGAAGTTCGATGAGTTATTAGCTGACCCTAAATTATTAGAAACTGTATTAAATGCTAAAATTAGAAAAGGTTTAGAATTAACAAAAGAACTTACTAATAACGATAATATTAGAATACGTATGGTTGCAGCTTATATGGCAACAGGTGATGTTAACAACTGGAATAGTACTGAATATCGTATGTTTACATCTAAAGTTTTGGCATCATACAAAAGTGGAGATACCTCTGCTATCGTGCCTTTATTAAAAGAATTTAATATGAATGGTAGTACCTTTAAGGTTGACTACAGTATTAATGAAAGTTATATTCACCCAGAAGGTTCAGTATATAATGAAGAACCAGCAAATAACTTTGAAGGTATATTAGAACAATTATCTAAGTTAGACGCTGAAGGTATCCCACCTCAATTTATTGATGTTGCTCCTATAGAAACAGGGGTTGTTAGTAATTTACTACAACGTATGTTGTCTAAAAATCCTACTCGTGTTGTTAATGAAAGATATAATACATATATAAAATTTAAACAAAATTTAGAAGATAAAAGAAACATTTTTCAACAACTTGAAGGTAAAGGAAATATAAATGCTGGTATATTTTATAGTTCATTACGTAGAGTTTTAGGAGATGAAAAGTACAATGCAATTAGTGCAGAGGCTGGGGAGTTATTTAGTCGAGGTCGTTTTGTTACTAAAGATAAAGCTTTGATACATGTATTAGTACAACAACCAGAGTTTGCTAATTTAGATATAGCTGATAAATACCTTAAAAGTTTAGATATGAAATTAAGTGTAGATTCTAAACGATATGATGTTGGAGGTGATCTTGTAGGTAACATATCTAAAGACGATTTGATAGGTATACGTGGTTTCCCTAATGCTTATGATAGAACTCAAGGTAGAGTATTTATTAGAAAAGATGCTTACAACGACTGGTATCGTTTCTTCCAAGATGCAAATGCAAACGGTCATAAGTTTGGTATAAATGACGGTTACAGAACTAATAAACAACAAGCAAACTTATTAAAAGAAAAAGAAAAGAAAAATTTAAAGAAAGATGTTAAAGAGCCTGGAAAATCTAATCATAACGCAGGTGTATCCTTAGATTTAGATTGGGCTACTAAGGCAGATTATCAATGGTTATTAGATAATTATAAAAATTATAATTTATGTCCACACACAGGTACACCAAGTTTAGACATGGACAGCGGTAACAAAGCTGGAGAAATCGAAGCGTGGCATTGGAGTTGGGATCCTACGGGATCATGTAACTTAGAACGTTAAAAACATGAACGAAGATGAATTGATGCGACTCGATAATGTCGAGGAGCAAGGGGAGACTACGGTCAACGACCCCGAACGTTGGAATGATAGGACAGATTCTGACCTTAATAAACATAGTGAAGATGAAGCATACTTTTTAGAGCAAGCTCAAGAAAGAGATGCTGCTGCTGCTATTATTACAAAACAAGAAGAAGAGGCTAAAGCTGGTGAAAATCCACAAGGGATGCTACCAGATGGCCCTGTAAATTTTATAGGTGAAACTGCCAAAGGTGTTTATGGTGGTTTAACAGATGCTGTTGAAAGTGCAGGTAGTTTTTTAGATCTTACGGGAGATACAATTTCTGCTACTGCTAACAAAATTATGGGTTTGAACCAATCATACGGTAATAACCCATTTAATTTTAAAGAGTATAGAAAAGCACAAGAACTTGGTATAGGTGGGGCACAACCTGGAATCTTAAATGTACCAGATAGGTTTCAACCTGAGACTTTATCTGGTTATGGTGATTTAGTTAGAGGATTATCAGAGTTTGGTTTTCTACTATATGCTACAGGAGGTGCTGCAAAGGTACTAAAACCTGCTACTACATTACGAAAAGCTGCTGTAATACAGAACAAAATAGGTAAAAATTTACTTGCAGGGGCAGTAAAAGGTAAAACACCTATTATAAGTAAACTTGCACAAACAAGAAAAGGTGCTAGATTTATTAAATTTTTACCAAAAAATACTGCTAAATTAAGTAACATAGCATTTGAAGGGGGTGTTGCTGATCTTATATCATCATCCTCTGATTATGGTAACCTAGCAAATTTAATAGATGAGTATGCACCTTGGCTACCACTTTCAGAATTTTTGTCTGTTGATCCAGATGAGGATAATCCTTGGACAGCTAGAATTAAAACTGTCTTTGCGGGGGCTGGGGCTAACATAGTTGCTCATTATTTAATAGCTTTCGGTAAAGCTAGGTTTGCTGCTATACGTAAACGTAAATCTGGAGCAAGCATAGATGAAGCTAACGTACATGCAAATGGTGTGTTAGATGAAAGGTTAAAAAACGAAGTTAGAAATGAGTATAAACAACGTGAAGAATTAAAAAAAGATGCTGCAGTTGATGGTCGTGGTATACCTCCAGATCCTTGGGAAGATCATGTTGTTGGTAATTTAGATGAAGAACTAGGTAAGATGTATGTACACCTTACTAAAGGTAATTTACAAGATGTTATTGGCAATGATATTTTCTTTCATGGTAGTGGTAGAGGACTCCCAGGAGATTTTCCATATTATGTAAGAGATGGTCGTAGATGGTCTGATGATAACTTAATGGGCAATGGTTTTTATACTGTTGATGATATTACGGTTGCTGCTGATGCTAGACCTCAAGGACAGGGACTTACAATTAGCATGGATGCTAGTGGTAAGAAAAAAGTTATGTACAGAGTTAACGAAAGAGAACCTGTAAACTTTTTTGATGCTGATAGACAATTTGATTTTGATGGCACAGATCCAGAAATTGCTGCATTTAAACGTGCAGGGTTTCTTCAAGAAAGAATAACAGATAAGGGTTTAGAGCTAGGCCCAGGACTTAGAAACCCCGAAGGCAACCCAGAGTTTGTGTCTGCATGGCCAACAGAGGGTAGTATAAGTTATTCTGATTATGTCCAAAGAATTAAAGATGAACAGTTATATCCTCGTGAAGAAGTTACACAGGTATTAGATACTATACATTCTGACTTACAAGAGTTAGGGTATGGAGGTATACAGTACACAGCTAATCATGGTGAGAAAACACATAAAGTTAGAGTATACTGGAACCCAGATACTCAGATAGAACTTGACAAATATCGTTTAAGAAACACCTTAGATCCAGACGTATCTACTGATTTACCTATATTTGACAGTAGAGGGTTTGGAGTACGACCACCTAGGAAACCTTGGCAAACAAACATAGAAGCTGGTAGAGGATTAGAAGGTAGTCGTGGGGCAGAATATTTAATAAATAGATTAAGGAAAAAATTTGTTATTGATGGTTTAGATCCATCTGAAGTAGAAGCTATCGAAGATTTTATCAACATGATGGGTGATAGGTTTTTCGGTGATGTATCTTTATCTATAACAAATAAATTAGGTGTTCAAGGTAGGTTTAATTTTGGTAATAGACTTGTAGAAATACGTAGAAAAATATTTGAAACAGGTGATTTTACCCAAACTATGATACATGAATTGTGGCATACGTTATCTAGATATTTACCTGCAAAAGATGTTGAAAAATTAGGTGTAGAGTTTAAAAATCGTAAAGCTAAATGGTTAGCTGCAGGTGGTAAAGATGTAGAGTTATTTAAAAAAGGTAGATACACACCTTCAAATTATCGTTACAAAAATTTAGACGAATATTTTGCTGAGACTATGTCAGATGAATTTGACATGTTTATGGTAAATTACGATCAGCTAGCTCCCGAAGGTACATTTAAACGTATAACTCAAGAGGTTGCAATATTTGTAAAAGATTTGTATGCTTCTGTTGCTTCACGTTTAGGTGGCAGTCAAACTAGACGTATATTTACAAATTATCGTAAACAACTTTACGAAAATATGCAACGTAAATATACATTAGAATTAGAACAACAGGGTTATGGTGGATGGGATCCATTTATTGATGATGATGATTTTATTACAACTAACCTTGATGAGTTTGACAATGCTGAAAATAAAGATGGATTCAAAAGTCCTAGAGCTGAAGATTTAGAAAACAAAGCTGTACAGAAAGGTCAAGAAATAGGTGATCCTTGGTTTGATGAAGAAGGTGCAACTTACAGTGATACTTTTGGTAGTAAACAAGTTGACCCAGATCGTAACCCTAATATGTTTGGTGAACAGGATAAAACCTTTGTACCAGATGATAATAAAGACTTACAAGGTAAAGCTACTAGAGTTGTTAAGGAAGTACTAGACGAAGGTACAACTAATTCACAGGTACTAATACATAGACAGATAGAAAGGATGGCTGACGGTAGTGAGTCACTCTATAAATTTATTAAAGAATTTTCCGAAAAATTAGCCAACGAAATTTTTGACAATAAATTAAACTCATTTGACTATAAGAAAGTACAAGCTGCAATTTTACGTAAATCTGAAGAGTTATATTCTAGAGTAAATGCTGACGTAGCAGAGGGTACAAACAAGAATTTTATGTCTTATTTTGATCCTAAACGAAAGGATAATTACATAGATTATATGACTGATGGTAACCAAGTTGTTACTGGTACGCCAGAACAAAAGGTTGCTTTGGAGATGGTTATACAAACATTGTCTAAAAGAGCTTCTCTATACGCTACAGGAGCACTAGAACTACCTCCAGGGGCAGCTGGTGTTCGTCAAATGCAACACGCCAACAAATCGCTTGTACTAGCCTTAAAAGAGTACAAGAAGATGAGCTACATGGCAGGTAGTACACTAGAAAGATTTAAAAACAAACTTATGCCAGAGGATGCTAGAAAACTTATAGAAGGTGAACTAGCTAGTATAGATGAGGCGTATGATGAGTTTTATAAAGAACTAGATAGAATAGCAAAAAATGGTAATAATGTAGAACGTACTACACTTATGGAAATACAAGCCTTATCTGGAGGTAGCGTAACTACCCTTGATGATGCTTTGCAATGGGTTAAAGTAAGAACAAAAGGTGGTAGATACAAAGGTCAATCTTATAGATCTGGTATTAGAGAACAAGCTAAAGGAATGTTTTATAATTCTGTATTAAGTAGTTTACGTACACCTATTAAAGCTATCGTTGGTACTAATTTTATTGCATTGTTACGTCCTTTTCAAACTTATGTAGGAGCTGCATTACAAAGTAATAAAAAAGAAATGGTTATTGCTGCAGCACAGTTACATGGTATCAGTGAAATGTTTGCAGAAGGTTTTAAAATGTTTAGACATAACTGGGATTTAGGTATAAACCGTAAAGCTCAAAGTTATGTTGGTAAATTTAACGTAGAAACAAATTCAGCAGAATTTAAACAATTAGGTAAATTTGTAGAAATGTATGGTACGGATTCAGAGAAAACGTATTATGCTATAGCTAATTTTATGTTAGATTTTAACAACTCACCTTGGGTACGTTATTCACAAAATGCTATGGGTGCAGGTGACGCATTAGCTAGAACTTTAATTGGTAGATTTGAAATGCGTATGAGAGCAGCTAGAAAAGCAATAGATGATGGTGTAGATCTTGATGACGTAGTGGAAGTAGCAACTAGAACTGAAAAGAATTTTAGAGAACAAATATTTAAAAAAGACGCATATGATATGTGGGTTGTATCAGACAGAGCTGCAGCCCTAGCAGGTGACGAAACTGCCTTAACGAAACCATTAAGTGGTAATTTAAAAGGTTTAGAATCACTTTCATCAATAACTGGTTTTAAAAATTTCTTTCCATTTGTGCGTACAGGTTTTAATGCGTTAGATTTAACATGGCAACATACCCCTGGATTAGCTAGATTCAATAAAAAATACAAAGATTTAATGGAATTTGCTAATAATGGTGGTAAAAATGCTAAACAATTAGAGATAGAGTACGGTATTAGAAAAGAAGATATACCTCAAGCTATAGCTTTAATGAAAGGTAGAGTAGCAACAGGTACTATGTTAAGTTTTATGGCGTTTACTGCTGCTGTAACAGGTAACATGACAGGTACACTACCATACGATAAAGAAACTAGAGATCACTGGAGAAACAATAAAATACAACCTAACTCTTTTAAAATAGGTAACACTTACATATCTTATGGTGATATGGAACCATATAACACTATTTTATCTGCTGTTGCTAACGTAGCTGGTTATCAAAACTCGTTAGGAGAAGCAGTTAGAGATGATATGTTACAAAAAATACAATTTATGTTTGCTAGTGTAATAGTTGATAAATCTATGTTAGCAGGTGTTGACGATCTTGCTCAAGTATTTAGTGGTAATATCAGTGAGATACAATTAGGTAGGATAGCAGCAAAATTTGTTAGATCACAAGTACCTTATTCTGGTCTTATGGGTCAGTTAGGTAACTTAATGGATGAAAATGAAAGAATAGCCAGAGGATTTTGGGAAACCACTATAAGAAGAGACATAGGATTTAAGTCATTTTTAGCTCCTAAGTACGATATATTAACTCCTGGAAATAAAGCTCAACGATTTACACCATATACTTCTAATCCATTGTTAAAACTATGGAACTCATTAAGTCCTGTTGCTATATCTTACGCTGCTGGAGATCCTGTAAAGGAAGCGTTGCAAAGTATTAGTTATAATTTACCAGAGGCTTTGAGAACTTGGAAAGGTGAAGAATTAAATTCTTTTGAACAATCTGAATTACAAAAATATTTAGCTGAAAGTAATTTATATGCTAGATTAAAGACACTTGTTACGAGTAAACGGTGGAAAGATGCTGTACAACAGTATAAAGATGATGGTTTACTTTCAAGAGAAGGTATGCGTCCTGTAGATCAACGGTTTTATTTACAAGTACAAAGTATATTTTTAAACGAAAAGAAAAAAGCAATAGCTAAATTACGTGCTAATAACCCTGATTTATATGCACGTATTAAAGATAGAGAACTTAGAAGGTTCTATAGTAAGAAAGGTAACTATAACGTATTAAATGAATTAAAAAAACACGGAATTTAACATTGATTATCAATGGCAGTTACAACTAAAAAGACTTTCCCTGCCACTTCTAATGCAACTACAACTGTATTTAGTCCTGTCGGGATACAATTGAATAACCAAGATGATCTAGATGTTTATGTCACATTGTCGGGTGGTACTAGAGTGTTACAGTTACGCCAGTCTACTGGTAGCACTGCACAATCTAGTCACCCACAGGTGCAGAACACAGACGGATTATACTTCCCTCCAATGTTATCAGGAGGTACAACTTTATACAACTACACACTATCCAGCGATAACAATACAATTACATTTAACTCTGCACTACCGCAAGGTGCAGTAGTATTTTGTGAACGTAGAACAAGAGATGCCTCTGGAACATATACTACTTTTGCTAGTGGAAGCACCATAAGAGCCACAGATCTAAACAACTCAGCAACTGAATCTAATTTTACAGCACAAGAGGCTAGGAATAAAGCATTAACTATAGAAGGAGTATTGTTTAACGGGGATCAACCTAGTAGAAACTTTGTAACATCATCACATATTGTAGATGGTACAATTGCTACAGATGATTTAGCTAATAACTCTGTAACCACAGACAAAATAGCTGATGGAGCCGTGACAACTGCTAAAGTTGCAAATAATGCTATAACAACTGCTAAAATAGCAGATGGGTCAATTACAGGTGCAAAATTTGGATCTAATACAGTCACATCAAATGCTATAGCTAATAGCAACATTACAACTGACAAACTAGCTAACGATTCGGTTACAACACCAAAGATTGTTAACAATGCCGTTACAACAGCTAAACTTGCTGATACTGCCGTTACAACAGCTAAGATAGCAAGTGATGCAATTACAGAGATTAAAATAGCTGATGATGCTGTTACAAATGCACAGATTGCAGACGATGCTGTTAGAACAGCTCATATACAAGATAATCAAGTCACATCTGCAAAAATAGCTGACGCTAATATAACAGCAGCTAAGATAGCAAGCAATGCTGTTACAACTGACAAAATCCAGGATGGAGAACTTACAAC
>TARA_R100000655_G_scaffold77245_1_pt1 | contig 12738 bp, 22 predicted proteins | sample TARA_R100000655 | Tara Oceans TARA_R100000655 (sample SAMEA2622497) | marine metagenome | biome: marine biome (ENVO:00000447); feature: deep chlorophyll maximum layer (ENVO:xxxxxxxx); material: "saline water (ENVO:00002010), including plankton (ENVO:xxxxxxxx)" | depth 90 m
GCTTTGCATACTAACACCCCTACAGTTATATTTTCTTACGAAATGAGCGCTTTACAATTAATTAGAAGGCTTGCGTCAATGGAATCTGAAATAAATAACAAGTATATTACTAATGGAACACTTAATAATCAAGAATTAGAAAAAATACACAAAAGTGTTAATAATATACAAAAAATACCTTTGCATATAGACGAAGGAAATATAACATCATTAGGATATTTAGTACATAGAATGAAAGAGTATGTAAAAAACAAAAACGTTAAACTTGTAATGATAGATTATTTGCAACTTGTTAGTTCTAAAAATAAAGCTGGTAGTCGCGAACAAGAAGTTAGCAAAGTAGCTAGAACATTAAAAAACCTAGCAAAAGAGCTAAATATTACTGTAATAGCACTAAGCCAACTTAATAGAGGTGTAGGTATGCGTAATAATAGTAAGCCAACACTGTCAGATCTTAGAGAGTCAGGCGAAATAGAACAAGCAGCAGACGTTGTAATGCTTATATATCGTCCAGAATATTACGGTATAGAATATAATGACGACGGAAAAGAAAGCAAAGGTACAGCCAATATAATATTTGCAAAAGGTAGAAATATAGGCGTAGGTGAAATAACCTTAAGCTTTAAAAGTGAAATAACAAAATTTATAGACTATGAAAAAGTTTGAAATGATAGGTAAATATCCTCTTGTATTTACAGTCCTTATAGGTGCTTCAATTTTTACATTAGGACCAATTATATTTGCGCTAGTTATTGCAGGAATTATTGTATTTCCTATATATTTAGCTGTTCAAATGAAAAATGATAAAGAATAAAATAGTATATTTGCTCTTGCATGGATAAGAAAAAGCAAGGCAGATCAAAAATCAAATCTATCATTAATGAGATAGCTTATGATTTAGGAATAAACAAAAAACTTGTCAAACAGGTATTAATTTTAACATTTAAAGAAATTGCTCTTACTTTATTGCTAAAAGGTAGGCCTGTAATGATAAGAAGATTTGTAAAATTTGTAGTAGCTGCATCAGCTATGCGAAAATTAAAGAAAACAAAACAAAAACAACAATCAGAATGAATTTAGACGATTTAAAAAAAGAAATACCATACAAGTGGCGCGTACAGTCTACCAAGTATGGAAAAACTACCTGTGTAGCGTATATAGACGCTAGAGACTGCATGGACATATTAGATAAAGTCTGTGGTCCAGAAAATTGGCAAAGCATGTTTTATGAGGCAAACGGCTTGTTGTTTTGTAAAGTAGGAATATTTGCAAAAGAACAATGGGTTTGGAAATCAGACACAGGATCAGAATCTAAAGTAGAAAAAGATAAAGGTCACGTATCAGATGCATTTAAACGTGCATGTGTAGAATGGGGTATAGGTAGATTCTTGTATAGACTACCAATACAAACACTGCAAACTAAACAATGGAAGGGCAAGGAATATCCTTATGCGCCAGAAAAAGATAAAATTATATTTGATGGAGATACATTAACTAAGTATATTAACTGGAAAATTAAAAACAATAAATAATGGAAGAAACAGTAACGCATGAAAGTGCAATCCCAAAAAACAGTATTACAGAAGCTATTTTAAATAGTAAAGAAATAGACTATTTAGAAATGGAAAAACTAAAAGAAGAAAATGAAAGATTTAGAAAAAACAATTTAGATCTTAAAATGCAAATTATTGATTTAAGAGAAAAAATGGTCAATATATTACAAATTATAAACAAAAAATAACATGAGTGCATTACCGTTTAATTTAAACACAACAACAACATCAAGGGCTAAAGGTGAAAAAGTAGAATACATAACACCTGGCGCTCATAAATGTAAAATTACAGGATTAACAACATCTGAAACCTTAGAGGATTACAAAGGGTCGCCATTTATACAGTACGCTGTAAAGAGTGAGTCTGGTAAAGTAGGAAGGTGTAGGTTTTGGGTTGTAAAAGAAACAGACAAGCAATCTACAAGAGAATGGAAAACAAAACAAATAAAAGATTTTCTTATAAATGCAGGGGTAAAAGATTTTAGTGATGATAGCAATGCTATGAATGACGCTATTCACAAAGACCTGATGATTGCTTTTATATCTGAAGAATATATAGGTATAAACAAAGAAAACCAAGAGCCTGTAATTAGAACTGCAACTAAATACAGATGGTCCGCAAAAGTTGGGGGCAAGTGTACATATAATAATGACATGAACCAGACTCTAACTGATGAGCAGATGGCTGAATTTAGCAGCAAACATGCTGAATGGAGCAAAGCTAACAGTGCTATGCAAACTACATCAGAAGATGAAGACATGCCGTTCTAAAGATATATAAATGAGAGAGATAACAGATCTCTAGGATGGAGCAGTACCTATTGGGAGGTGTCTGAAAATTCCAAGGGTGAAACTCTCAAATTTATTATTATCTTTGCAAGATGGACGAAATTTTCATAGCAGGAAATGTTCCATCTAGTAAGAACGGAAAACGATGGACGGGTAAGTATTTAATTCATTCTAAAACAGTAATGAATTACATAAAAAAAACAAAAATTGATTGGGTAAACAACAAAGAAAAGTTTATAGAATTAGTTAAGGACAAGGAAATGCCATACAAAATAGAATTTACATTTATAAGAAATAGTAGAAGAAAGTTTGATTACATAAACCCTTGCCAAACAGTTCAAGATTTAATGGTTACATATAATTATATAGAAGATGATAATTGTGATTGTGTAATACCTAGTTTTGGGGAATATAAATATGATAAGAATAATTCAGGTGTAAAAATAAAAATATTGTGACTAGACCTTATAAAAAAAATAGAAAAAAACAAAGGAATACTATTAAATTTCCAGATTTAACAGAAGAAAAAAAAGATAATATTGTAGAGCATATACTTGCGAGCGATTTGCCTATAAATCTAGCAGCAGATGAGTTAAATGTAGGGGTGTCTACTGTAAGTAAAATATTTGCTGAAAGGTTTACAAGAAAAGAAAAAGAAAAAAATTATGAAGAAAATACACAAACAAAAACAAATTAAATGGCTTTAAAAAAGAAAAAAGAAAAAGTAAAGATTATGGGAAAAAGCTACAAAGTAGAAGTTCCTATTAGCGACACATTAAAAGCAATGTCAGAAGCATTAAGGTCTCATGAAGTTGCTTTGTTAACATGGGTGCATAAAGACTACTCTGTTAAAGATATTAGTATGAAAGAAGACGTTAACGGCTTTAGAAAAAGCCTTAATGAATACTGTTTGCAAATACCAGAAGCAAAAAACATTTTAAAAAGAATGAATGAATTAGATAAACAATTAGAAGAAGATATTAAAAACAAAGAAAAGCAAGAAAAAGAAATTCAAAACAAACAAGAGAAAGATACGGGAGCAAAAGATTAATTTACTACTTTTGTAGAACTTTCTTGTCCATGTTCACATGGTTTTTGTTTTGATTGCATTGGGGCCCTACTTCGGTAGGGTCTTAATGTCTTACAAAGTAAAATAATGAAATTAATAGAAGATCACAACCTTACGCACGACAGCTACTACAACGATACAGAATATGTATCTAACAGTATGCTGAACAATCTTACTGGTAAATCACCAGAATATTTTAAACACATGCTGGATAATCCACAACCAGCAACACCAGCTATGAAATTTGGATCAGCATTACATATGAATGTGTTGCAACCAGAAGAATTTAAAAAGCATTATGTAGTTTCGCCTAAGTTTGACAAAAGAACTAAAAAAGGAAAGGCAGATTATGAAGAATTTGCTAACAGCAACATGTTTAAAACTATAGTGTCTGAACAAGATTATTATTTAATAGAGCAGATGACAGATAAACTAATGCAAGATAGTGATGCAAAAACTATGTTAACTAACGGGCTTAAAGAACATATTATAGCTTGGGAAAATGAAGAATACGACGTAAAATGCAGGGGTATGCTTGATGTTTATAATACACAAGCCAATATTATAGTTGATTTAAAAACTACACAAGACAGCTCTTATTATGGATTTGCAAGCTCTGTAAAGAAGTTTAAATATTATAAGCAGGCTGCCTTTTATTTAGATGCTGTAAGAGCTCATGAGTTTTATATAGTAGCTATAGAAAAAAATCCACCATACAGTCTTAACATTGTACAAATAGGTGATGACCTATTAGATAAAGGTAGAGAAATGTATAGTAGAGATTTAGAAATATACAAATATTGTGTAGATAATAACTATTGGCCTAGCCAGGGGTTTGATTATCTAGACAAAAAATCAGAAAGAAGTGTACATATAATGAACGAAAATATATTATGAAAAATTCAGTAGTATTTGAAGGTGGTATTGACAAGGTCAGCACCTTAGCAGACGGGAGCCTGCGTATCTATGTAGGTACTCCTGAGCTAGCACACGAAACTATGGTTAACCTATTTGGGTTAATTAAAAAGCCAGGTTATGTATTAATATCAGCTAATCATATTAATCAAGACCAGATAGACGCTGTAGAAAAAGCAAGCACTAATGCAGAGTTTAGCGAAAAAACACCTAGTCAAAGAATGCGTGGTGTATTATATAAACTATGGGAAAAAACACAACCTAAAACGCTAAATGGAGACACAGGAGAAATGGAGTATGTAGAATTTGATTTATTCTACAAACGACAAATGAATAAAATAATTGATCACTTTAAAACTAAATTAGACTAATGACAGAACACAACGAATACTATTATGATTTAGATAGAAACATGGATTCTACATATCCTATAAAAAAGGTTGAAAACAAAGTAAAATATAAATTTGACTGGCACCTAGAAAAGGTGTCTAGTCAAGTTATAAAATTATTAAAAGAAAAAAATAGAGCTTATGGAAATACAGCTCTAAATCCAACTAATATTTTTAGCAAGCTAGAATCAACAGAGGCTATTTGCGCTAGAATAGATGATAAATTAGCAAGAATAAAAAACAAAGGAATAACAGACAAAACAGAAGATTCAATAGACGATTTAATAGGCTATTTGTTTCTTTTAAAAATGTCATTAAATCAATAATTATGGCAATATATGTAATTGCAGCAATAGTTTTAATATATTTGTTTTTATATACAACATCAGATTTTAATCCAAACAAAGAATTAATAGAAAATTTAGAAAAATATGCCCAAAAAAAGGAAGCTGGGGAGCAAAAACCCAAAGTACTGGTCAAAAGAAAAAAGACAAGGTCCAGAAATAAAAAAGAAAGTATTGATGTGTACTACTAGTAACAATATAAAAGTGTACGGTGTTTGGTACAAGTAAACTGTAAAAGCATGTTAAAATCAGATCAAATAAGATATTGGAAGCGTTATAAAAACTATTTGTTAAAATGGATAAAACGCATAGACAGACATATAGATAAACTTAAACGGTAACGTTATAGTTAAGTATACCTTGTAAACCATTTTGTCTGCTATATATAAAAGCTTGTGCTTTCTTTATATTACCAATAAACCCTTTACTATCGTGCCAATAATCAGTTGCTGACATAGAAGATAAATTTCTTACAGTTATACCATTTAATTCTTCTATAGCTTGCAACTTGGTAGCTTTGTTGGTGTGATAATGACCTCTATGCACTTCTACATAAACAGTATCACTCCACAAGTTTTTAAATCTTTGTGCTATAATACCTGGCAAATCATTTGTTTTAGGACCATCACCATGATCTGATATAATAAGGTTGTTACCATAAGGCAATGCTTTCATTAAACATTCATTATTATCTACTTTAACGTTTTTATTATTTTCATAGTAAAGCTGTAATGTGTCTCCTAGATGCATAACAGATTCTCTATCGTGATTACCTGGTATTACCATAACGTGCACATCTGCAACTTCAGACAATATATCAATAGCTTTTATCATTAGTTTGCGTGCATGTCTATACATGTCTATATGATAATCTGAATTAAATTGAGGAGTACCTCTTGTTGTGGATGGAACTGGCCAATCTTTATCAGAATTTAATAAATCGTGCCCTACGATAAAAAGTATCTTATCTATGTAGTACCCCTGGGCTCTATATAATAAGTGATCTATGGCGCCCAAAAGACGTTTTTCAGCTATTTCTAAACTATATTCGTCGCCTTTTATGCCTATTTTACCTAAATGTAAATCAAATGCTGATATTTCTAATAAATGTAAATCATTTCTATCATCAGGCCTTTCTCTTTTAATTTTAGAAACCTTTGGCGATATATTGCGTAAGTCTTCTATAAGTTCTTCTTTTATCTTTTTTAAATTTAATTGAGGTCTTATTTTTTTTAGCCAAGCCTTAGTTCTATACATAGTTACAGTTACTGGGTTTCTGTCGTTATCAAAACCTGTAACTTCATAAGTTCCTATATCGTACTTATCTACATCCCACATGTCTAAGTCTACTTCACATGCTGAAAGTAAATCTTCTAATGATTTGACTCTTGTACAATTTTCAGCTGTTAGTACGGCATCATTTTTAGCTTCCTGAAAATTTATAACCTCTTTTTCTTTAGGCTCTACATCAGGATTTCTTTCTCTTAATCTTCGTGCAACTGTTCTAATTTGCTCGTAATTGGTGCCAAATTTTTTGGCTGTGTCTGCGTATTTGCTACGCATTAAGTGAGGATTTTGTAATAAATACTCCCTAATTTGATCGTTTAAAGACATTGTTATTTTTTTAATTATCATCAACACCATAGCCGTGTTGACTTATTAGTGTTAAATTTACGGGAACAAGCTTTTTCTTTGAACGACTCCCAATTAATTTATTAACTGCTTTATTAACAATGCTTTTGCTAGTAAATATAGCGCCTTTATTATATCCTTTTACTATATAGTTGTCCAATACATATTCTTTATTTTTTTGGTCTTTAAATGTCCATTTAGACAGCCAAATAGGCACACAAAATGTATCTGTTCTACTACTCATTAGTAATACTATGTGTAACGTGTATATTATCTCCTGATGAAGCTATGTATAAAGTAATATCTTTATTCACCTTATTAAATAAAGAGTTTACAACGTGTGATAAGTCAACGGCTACCATAGCTGGTATGTTACCTGCAAATAAACAGGTAGATGAGCCTCCAGCAGTAGCCGTTATAACTCCAGAAGTAACAGTAAAAGAAATATTGTCTTGACTACCAGAACTCCAATGTATACTAACACTTCTAGGTTGAGTGCTAGACGTGTTTTGTATTAATATGTTATTTAGCGTAGAACCCTGACTTAAAAAACATAAATTTTGCGCTGTATTTGCGGTTGAAACAATAACGCTATTTACACCGCTAGTGCTTTGTACAGGGCTTGCGCCTGTAACAGAAGGTGTTGTTGCAACAGTTCTTTGTGAAACCTCGTTTCTGTTTGCAGAATCTGCTCTATATGTGTTTTTTTCTACTTCTCTTTTTTGTTGCTCACTTAAACCTACAGGGGCCTGTTCTATAACAGCTCTATTGTCTTTTCTAGTAACATATTTTGGTCTAGTTTGTGGTGCTTTTGCTCCGTATTTATCTTTTATTAAAGGCATAATTTTTTATTTAAAGTTAACTTAAATCCCACTCCCATAAACAAGTTATATAATATGTAGTATCTGAAATAGAACTATCACTTTCAACTGCTAATTGAACTGTATCGCCAGCGTCTATTATATTGTCGCCAGTTACTCCTGTTGTAAAATCATATGTTGTCATAGTTTGACCAGTACAACCCGCGCCAGCTTTTGTGCCAACCACTGAAGGTGCTGCTCCTGTGTTAGAGCCAGTAGCTTGCGTTTCTAACGTCCATGTTAAAGTATTGCTACTTATATCGCTAGTTGCTCTAAGAAATACTTTTAATAGCTTGCCAGCAAAAGGGGCTAACATAGGTAAGTTTTTATTAGTTGAATTTTCTGACTCAGCATCGGCTTCCTGCAATCCTACATAGTGTTTGTCAGCATCAAGAGCATCTTTAAACATATAATATGTTAATTGTTTCTGAGCTGAGTAATGAGCTGTATCAGAATCTAAATAAGCACTAGCTATAGCTGTTCCTCTCCATTCTCCAGAAGTTATGATACCAACACCAGTTATGTTAGGTTGATTCGCTACTTGTATACGCCCAAGAACGTCAAGCACTGCAGTTGTTGATGGCGCAACACCTATATTAAGCGATCCTGCTATTGTTGTTACGCTAGTTTCTCCGCTTCCTATTGTAACATCAACCTCATCATCTGTATTAGTATCTCCATCTATTAAAATACCTTGTGTTAAAACGCCGTCATAGGCAGCGACATTAAGAGTTAACTTACCTGCTTCTTGGCCATCAGTCATGTCAGCTGCTTCAGCTAAAACACTTGCGTAATTTATTACTTCAGGCGTACCAGCATCATTATCTCCATAAAAACTTATTAAACCTAAATTTTCTCCATCATCAACATTAGCTGCATCTTTTACTAATCTAATTTCTGCCGACTTATCTGTATCAGTATGCGAAGATGTAATTTTTAGTAATGGCTTGTCTGATGCAGTAGAATTTATATTAATATCATCTGAAGTTATTGTGGAAGACTTGCCCGAAGCAGTAGCTAAAGAAAAAGTTCCATCTACATCCACGCGCATATTAGCGTTAGCACCTGAAGCATCAATAGTGCTTATAGTCACGCCACCCTCAGGATCTGGACTTATTTGAGTGTAGTCATCAGAATCTGGCGGTTCTGCAGTTTGTAAAAAAATATTATTACGAAATCTAGATACAAACTCAAATATATGTTGACCGATCCACTTCAATTTATATCACTTTATATTTTGTTTTACCATCTTCTTTATAAGCTTTTAAACACCTATTTCTATTTAACCCTGGAGAAACATAACTAACATGCACCCAAGCTGGATTTTCATTAGAGCCAAATTCCCATATCATTTGATCAAAATCTAAATTTTCTTTTATCCACTCATACATATCTGCGTTTGACATATTACCATAAGTGTCATCTATATCTATTGCTTGGCCGTTACAATGTTGTGATTTGCTAGAACCGCCTATAGCTTTGTTTAATTCTGGACACCTAAAAAAACTATTAATTTTTATTGGCCTGCCAACATGTTCTCTTAATGGCTCAAAAACTTTTTCAGCTGTTAGCTTCATGTTTTTTAATTCTTTTGCGTTAGGATTATTGTCTATCCCTCTTCTAATTGCTGTATTACTATATGCTCCTTCTTTGTAGCTAATATGTTTGCTTATCATTTTTTCTTTTTTAAAAGAATAGCCAGAAGTGATGTGCTCCTGGCTATTATTAAATTTAATTTTTATTTATATTCTAATCGTCTGAAGCTATTCCAGTGTCAGGACCATCACATAATAAGTATTGAACTTTTTGCGCTGCTGTTGTCGCTGCTAAATCTAAATTAGCAGAACCATTCCCCGCACCATCTATATGAACTGGAGAAAACATGCATTCACCTGGCTTTAAATCCGCTATAACGTCACCATCTGGCTTTACAGCTACTGGATAGTCAGTGTCTACATTTTTAACAAATGTAAATATCATATCTTTATTGTGACTTGCTAAATTTATTGTAGTGTCTGAAGTGCCGTTAGTTAATATTTCTCCTGTAGATATTAAAGCTGAATCTACTGTTGTAGAGTCTGTAGTAAAACTAGGAGAAAATGAACATACTAAGTTTCCGTCTGCATCAGTTAAATCCATAGAGCCTGATACTGTTACTGATAATGATTGTGTTGCCATATTGTTTTATTTTAAGCGTTTGCGTCTATTTCTATTGCGGCATATTCTATGGTTACAGTTGCTGTATCTGCTAACGCAACTGTAGTTCCTGTGCCTCTTATTACTGTCATTAAAAAATGCCCTGGCTCTAGTATACCGATTAAATCTGCAGCCGAAGAAGCTCCGTCATATATTTTTACAAAATTTGTGTCATCTAAATTTTTAACATATATAAACCTTCCAGATCCTGGCGCAGCCATTACTGTAGAGTCACCATCATGAGCAACGTCTATTCTTCCAGTTGCTATTTGATCAACACCTGTAATATTCAAGGTATATGACCCTGACTGTGATTGAGAATAACCACTAGCAGAGGTTGCTGTCATACTTAGGTTACAGTTTAATGTATAATTTTTTGCCATTGTTTTTTATTTTTACAAATTTATGAATTTTTTTTTATATTTTTTTGATTCTTTTAACTTTTTAAGCTCTCCGCACTTTTCATATTGCTCTAATGTACAAAAATAATCAATTATTTTATCAATTACGTCATTATTTATGCCTTTTTTCGGATTAAAGGGTAACGCGCATCCATTATATTCTAATAATTCATTAAATGATAACTTATTGGTTATTATCATGTAAGAGTTAAGCATTGACTCATGTACTATCTCATCAGGATCTTCAAGAAGTTTTTTCATAGATTCTGTCATTTTTTTACTTTTTCTAGTGATCTACCGCCAAAATAAGCACCAATCACAGTTATTAATACTAATTGTAATAGGTCTGTCCATTTGTCTTCTACATTAAAACTTATAGCCCCAGCGTCAATAAATATCATTAATACTGTAGATGTAACTAAAAACACCAACACTAATGGGCGTATATTTTTAGATAGCCATGAATCTGAGTTCATATCCATCTTCCACCTCTCTGTTATTTGTTTTTGCATTTCTGCTTCATAACCCATAACTAAATCTTTTATTTTTCTTTCTGCCTCTAATTTTTCTTCCTTTGACGTGTGTAAATTATCTATAACACCTCCCACGCCTTTAACTAGTTCTGCTGCTCCTCCTGAAAATAAATTTCCTAACATAATTTATAATTTTAGTATCCGCCTCCGCTAGACCCATTTCCTCCACTTGAAGATCTTGCATTTGGCAAATTGTTAATATTTGTATTGGTGGCTTGACTATGTGTTGCGCCCCCCATGTACCCGACCTGTCCTTGATATGTATGCGTGTGATAACCAGTTAAGCCTCTAGAAGCGGCCCAAGCTAAAGCTTCTTGTATAGTGCTATATAATGGCTGTCCACCAATTGTAGTTAATAAAGGCATGTTAGTATTGTTTGAATTTTTTTTCTATTGTACCATCATCATAAATATATAATAAAGGCCTGTTATTTGTTTGTTTAGTTTTTCTACCTAATAAATCAGTTATCATTATTAATTTTTTTGGCTCTGTTTGTCTTGTTAATAAAGGACCTCCGTATGTGCCTTCGCAATAATCATATGTTAACTGACATATTGAATCCCATGCATTTTCACAACAATAATCGTCCACTGATATAACCCAAGCGTAACACTCATCATTAAGGAAAAAAGGGTTGCCAGAACCGTTTATACACCAATCTGCCGCATATAAACAACCTAAAGAATCGTGTGCTATTACGTTAGCCAACGGGTTATAATTAAACGCATTCGGATCCCTACATCCTGCAATTGCCTCAATACACGAACCGTTTTCAGTGTTAGCCAACGAATCATAGTTAAGAGCAGTGCTGTCCATACAACCATACACATAAGCAATACAACTAAAATCTTCTGTGTTTGCTTGGGGATTATAATTAAGCATACTAGGGTCAGTGCAGCCGTAAATAAAAGGCACGCAAGTATTATTATCAACATTGGCTAGAGGATTATAGTTAAACATTGTGCTATCTGTGCAACCATATATTGGAAGTATACAGCTAAAATCATCAGTATTACAAGTATCGCAATAGTTTAAAGCTATTGGATTTGTACAGCCATATATAACTGGTATACACGAACCGTTATCAGTATTTACTAAAGGATCGTAATTAAAAGATGCGGTATCCATACATCCATACACAAAAGGTATGCACGAGCCGTTGTCAGTATTTGCCGACGCATTGTAATTAAACATCGTAGGGTCTGTACAGCCTAAAACAACTTCTACACATGATCCGTCATTCGTGTTTGCTGCAGAATTGTAGTTAAATGCTACTGGATCTGTACAGCCATAAACAACACCTATACAACTACCATCGTCTGTATTAGCTGCAGGATTATAGTTATATGCTATAGGAGACGTACATCCTAAAACAACAGCTATACACGGACCAGATGTATTTGCTTGTGCATTATAATTAAAAGCTAAAGGCTGCATACAACCTACTATAACTGGCACACAGCCTCCGTTGTCTACATTTGCAGTAGAATCATAGTTAAATGCTGTTGAGTCAATACAACCAAATACAGCGACTATACTACAGCTGCCATCATCTACATCCGCAACAAATCCCTGTGTGTAGTATTCTAAATAACCTACATTAGTGCATCCTGGGCTGTAATAACACACATCGCTTGTGTTTGCTAAAGAGTTATAGTTATATGCCGTAGCATCCATACAGCCTATTACCACTGGAATACATTCATTACCACAGTAAGGTTGTGCCTCGTATATATCTAAAGCGTTTTTATAATTTCTTAATTTGTTTTCGTTTGGTCCAGGCCAAGGGTTGTTTCCTTCATACATTACCACACCAAAACTATTTTCTAATTTAAATGAGTTTTGTATTGTTTGTATGTCTAATTGCTGTGTGTTTTGTTGTGGTGTAGGTATTTCAAAATAATAAAAATAAACCTCATCATATGAATTTAGTTCTAAAGCAAACGTGTCAGAATATACGCCATTTTGATTTATTCTAAATTGCCACAACGAATCTCCTTGCTCTACCCCTAACCAACAAGAACCCCAAGAATCCCCACCATCATCATACAGTATTA
>TARA_R100000655_G_scaffold60112_1_pt1 | contig 12713 bp, 12 predicted proteins | sample TARA_R100000655 | Tara Oceans TARA_R100000655 (sample SAMEA2622497) | marine metagenome | biome: marine biome (ENVO:00000447); feature: deep chlorophyll maximum layer (ENVO:xxxxxxxx); material: "saline water (ENVO:00002010), including plankton (ENVO:xxxxxxxx)" | depth 90 m
TTCTGGCTGTGAGTTAGAACATTGGAGAGAAAAATTCAAAGGCAAGGAATGTGTACAGGTTTTTCTGCATTATAACAATCGTAAAACGCCAGGAGCGAAAGATAATATGTTCGATAAGCGCCCTCATTTAGGTCTTCCATCTTGGTTTAAACGATGATATAATTCTTTGATGGAGGCAGGGCACCACCACATACCCCCTGTCTCCTTCTAAGGATTATATATGTTATTTGGAGCAGACGCATTTTCGGAATTACCTATCTCTACTACTCAGGGAACTAGAGCAGAAATAGTTATGACAGCCACGCCAATGACTTTGGCGATTGGTAATGTAAGTATTGTTGCAAATAATGTTATTGAAGATGCTGGAAAAAACGAACTTACTTTATCTAGTACTTTAGCGAGCGTTATAACCAATGTAACGATATCAGCAACAGCTACTCCACTTGTAATGACTTCAACATTAGCAACCGCTAGTGGTTCAGCAGTCATTAACATTGGTAATAATCCTTTGACTTTAAGCACAACTGATGCTACAGCTACTGGAGGAGCAATTGCAAATGTAGGGGCAAATGCATTAAGTTTAACTACGACGGAAGCCGGAGTTATTGTGTGGAATCCAATTATTCCTGGCCCTAATAATGTGTGGAAAGAGATAAAACCTTACGGAGGAACACCATAATATGGCATCAACTTATTCAGGAGATTTACAATTAGAACTTATAACAACTGGTGAAAAAGCTGGTTTATGGGGAACAATTACAAACGACAATTTAAAGATTTTAGAATTATCATCAACAGGATATTATACCGTTAGTATAGCCGCAGGAGATTTAACATTAAATTTAGATAATGGTTCTTCTTTAGGCGATAGTACAGCTACTGGTAAAAATTTAATGATAGAAGTTACTGGAACGTTGGCCGCGAATAGAAGTATTACAATGCCAACTGGAGCTGAAAGAGTTTTTATAGTTAAAGATAGTACTACACGATCATCAAGTAATTATACTATTGGAGTTAAAAATGTAGGAGGAACTACAGGAACTGTTTATATGCCGGTGGGTTCTACATGTATGTTTTATACTAATGGAACAACTGCTGATTCGATGACACTTGCAGGGATTTTAAACAAAGGATCTGTCACAGTTCAGACAGGAACTAACACTCCTTACACAGCAGTCAATGGTGATATAATTTTTGGAGAAACAGCGAATGCAGGTGGAGGAACTATTGCAGTTAATTTACCCGTAGGTGTAGCTGGTGAAAGTGTAACTATTATGGATGCATCAACTTCTGGAGGTTTTGCTTCTTTTAATTGTACTATTACTCCTAATGGAACAGAAAAAATTCAAGGTGGAGGTGGAGGATCCGCAATTACATTAGATCAAAATAATCAATCAGTTACATTGATGTATACAAATGCTGATAAAGGTTGGCAAAAAGTATCACACAATCAATAGGAGGTTTAATTGCTTACAGAAATTAAGTTTGCTCCTGGAATAGATAAACAAGACACAAGTGTGGGTGCCGTAGGACGTTGGGTTGATTCAGACCTAGCGAGATTTAGATATGGTCTTCCTGAAAAAATAGGTGGTTGGTCTTCTTTAATTACAAACACTATTGTAGGAGTAGCAAGAGGTCAATATGCTTTTGTTGATAAAGAAGGAAATAGATATGTAGCAATTGGAACTGATAAATTTTTACTTATTTATTTTGAAGGACAACTTTATGACATTACTCCTTGGGTAGATAATAATGCTGGAGCTCCAGTTACTTTTACAGGTGCTACTTTAGCTACAGACAGTACTACTGTTAAAACTTGTACGATCACAACATCAGGTGCGCATAGTTTAAAAGCTGGGGATATTATAATGTTAGATTCCGTTACTCTTCCAGGAGGAACAGGATTAGTAGCTAGTGATTTTGAAGATAAACTTTTTCAAGTTTTGACTATTCCTTCGAGTACAACATTTACAATTGATTCTTTAAATCAAGCTAGTTCAGTCGTGGGAAGTGGAGGAACTATGACGGTACAACCTTATGTTCATATTGGTCCTTCAGAACAATCTTATGGATATGGTTTTGGTGTAGGTAACTATGGAGGAACAGTTGCAGGAGCTCAACAATCTACGTTAGATGGTGCGTTGGCCGCGGATGCAAATGGTAACAATGGATCACCAAGTCAAATTCGTTTAGCTTCTACAACAGGTTTTCCAACAGGTGGTGGAACGGTTGCAATTGAAGATGAATTAATAACTTACACAGGTGTGGTAGGAAATGAATTAGATGGAATTACCAGAGCAACAAATGGTACTCTAACTGCCATTCACAGTGATGGAACAACAGTTACTGATGCAACTGACTATGCCGGATGGGGATCAGCAGTCGAAGCTTCTAGTGTTCAATTAGAACCAGGACTATGGTCTTTAAGTAATTGGGGAGATGTTTTAGTTGCCACAATTGCTAATGGCAAAACTTATACATGGGACGCATCTGCTTCAGCAAGATTAAGTGTAAGAGCGTCACGACAAACTTTATCCGCAGGATCAAGTACTTTACAAAATTCAAGTTATTGGACAGGAACAGGAACCTATACCGCAGGAAATACTTTAGGAGCGCAAGCTAATGAAGCTGCGGGAAATCCTACAGCTTCAAGATTAACTTTAGTATCCCCTACTACTAGACACTTACTTCATTTAGGAACAGAAACAACTATTGGTGATACAACTACGCAAGATGATATGTTTATTAGATTTTCTAATGCCGAACAAATAAACCAATACACTCCTTTAGCTACTAACTCTGCCGGTACTCAAAGACTTCAAGATGGGACAAAGATTATGGGAGCGTTAATTGCAAAAGAAAATATTTTGATATGGACAGATAATGCTTTGTACACAATGAAATTTGTTGGAGCACCTTTTACATTTGGATTTGAACAAGTGGGAACCAACTGTGGATTGATTGGAAAAAATGCAGCCATTGAAATTGATGGTGTTGCGTACTGGATGTCTAATAATGGTTTTTTTGCATTTGATGGTACTGTTAATTCATTACCATGCAGTGTTGAAGATTATGTTTTTGATGATGTTGATACAACAAAAGGTCAACAAGTATGTGCGGGATTAAATAATTTATTTACAGAAGTGATTTGGTGGTATCCAAATTCAGGAGGAAGTTATAATAATAGATCAGTGGCTTATAATTATGGAGAAGCAAAACAACCACCGCTTGGAACTTGGTATACAAATACTAATACTAATTTTAATAGAACAACTTGGATGGATACTTTAATTTATCCTCAGCCTTATGCGACAGCTTACGACAGCACTGGAACAGGAACTTTTCCTAGTATAATTGGTGAATCGGGATTAGGAAAAACTACATATTACGCTCATGAAACGGGTACAGATCAAATCAATCCTGATGGATCTACAACAACTTTAGAGTCTTTTATTCAATCATTTAGTTTTTCTTTACAAGCTGAACAGAGTGAAGTATTTTTAGCTATGAGAAGATTCTTACCTAACTTTAAAGTACTTACTGGAAATAATGAAGTAACAGTTGCGGTTACAGATTATCCGGCAACTAATGAAGTAGCTTCTACCTACAGTCCTTTTACAATAACTCCTACTACTCAAAAAGTAGACACACGAGCAAGAGGAAGATATGCAAATTTAAAATTATCTAATACTGCCGCTGGAGAAAGTTGGAGATTTGGAACTTTTCAAGTAGATATACAACCAGATGGAAGGAGATAAATATGAAAAAAACACATAAAACAAAAGATGGACGTACAGCAAAAAAAGGTTTGTGGTATAACATTCATCAAAAAAGAAAACGTGGTGAGAAAATGAGAAAGAAAGGCGCTAAAGGTGCTCCCACTGATCGAGCTATTAGACGTAGCCAGAGCTAATGAGAGGGATTGCTTTACGAGGATATGGCAGAGCCTATATGGCTTCTGGAGGAAGAACACCTGCATGGCAAAGAAAAGAAGGAAAAAATCCAGCAGGAGGTTTAAATCAAAAAGGAGTCGCATCTTATAGAGCAGCTAATCCAGGATCAAAACTTAAAACAGCGGTAACAACTAAACCGTCTAAATTAAAAAAAGGATCTAAAGCCGCAAACAGACGTAAGTCTTTTTGTGCTAGAATGACAGGAATGAAAAAAAGAAGAACTTCTGCAAAGACAGCAAGAGATCCAAATAGTAGAATAAATAAATCTTTAAGAAAGTGGAATTGTTAAATGACAAAGATAGTAGTAAGATTACCAGAACCTAAAAAAGAATATACTGAAGATAATCAAAGACAGATTAATAGATCTATTAGTTTAATAGTTGAACAATTAAACTCAACATTTTTAACTCAATTAAAAGAAGATCAAGAAAGGTTTACGTGGTTTAATGGCTAACGTTTATAGAAAAGTAAATACAGATTTAATAGCAACTGCAGTCAATACAGCTTATACTGTTCCTGATAACTCCAGAGCTTTAGTTAAATCAATTCATGTATATAATAATGGAGCTGGCGCTGCTGATATAACTGTTACTATTGGAGATTATGCAAGTGGAACAGATTTTATTTATGATAAAAGTGCATCTTTAGCTGCCAACGCCAAAGAAGAATTTGTAACTAATATTTTAGTGCTGGAAGAACAAGACACACTTAAATTATTATCAGATATAACAGGACCTGATGTAGCAATCAGTTTATTAGAAATTAACCGAGAGGATAAATAATGCCGTTTGTAGAACAAGAAGCTGGACAGACTACTGAAACAACAATTGATGGTAGAAAAGTACCAGTTATAAAACCTAAGGTAATAGTGACCTTAACACATAAAGAAACAGGGCGTGAATATCTGTCTAATGAAGAAGCGGACGCAGATATAAAGGACCCTAATACAAGCACTACAAAAGACCACATAAGACGCGATGTACAAATAGAAGTGGCTCATATACCAATGGGTGCTGATAGTAAATAGCGTTGACTGGACGTAAAAAGTCTAGTAAATTGTACTACTCTCGCATAATTCAAGAGTTGCGAACTTGCCTATCAATTGTATATACTAAAGAGAAACTATGGGATTAAAAAAATTTATCAAAAAAATAACTCGACCGATTTCAAAGGTATTGGATAAAATAGTACCTAATGAAATTAAACCCATTTTACCATATGCTGCCGCATTTGCGCCTTATTTATTACCGGCTGGAGGAACAGGTATTTTAGGTTCTATGGCAGGAAGAGCGATGGTAACCGGAGGTTTAAATATTGGATCTCAACTAGCACAAGAAGGAAGTGAAGGAGATTTTTCAGGATTATCTGCAATACTAGCTGCTTTACAAGGAGCTGCAACTGCACAAGGTGCTGGAAGTACATTAAGAGGAATGAAGAATCCTGGTGAAGCCGTTGGAATTGCGGGAGGAAATATGCCAGGTCAAGGCATAGGTGGTTTTAAATATGATGCTTCAGGATTAGGTGCATTAGATAAAGCTAAAAATTTTGGTTTAGAAATAGCTGCTAAAGGAGCAGACACTTTAGGAGGATTTGCAAATACTTTACAAAATAATCCTTTCAGTATGGCAAGTTTAAAAGCCGCGTCTGTACCAGCCTCACTTGCAACAGGAGACTTAGCAATGGCACAAGCAAGAGCCGCTATGAAAGATTGGGAAGAAGGTGAAGCATTAAGAATGGCAGCGGAAGGGGCAGACAATGAAGCTTATGATGCTGCAAGAAGATCAGCAGTAATTGCTTCTTTACAAGCTTATGGTTATGTAGAAGATCAAATTAATGACACATTAAGTCAATTAGGAATGCAACTTTTAGCTAAAGGTGGTAGAGTAGGATTTGCACATGGTGGATCCGGATTTGATGGTATTATAAATGCAATAGTAAAGACTGATGAAAACGATATGAAAATGGCAAATTTAATTCCAGAAGAATTAAAAATAGGATTAGCCGAAGAATTTGAAATTATATTTAAAAGACCCCCAGCAAATGATGAAGAATTATTTAGATATTATTATGATAAAGAAGAATGGAAAGGTCCCGGGGATAATGTTCAAATGATTGAAGGTGAAAGTGAAGAAGTTATGGCAGCTGATGGTGGTATGATGAGTGTATTACCTCCAGGTATGGAAATGGATTACAGAGGTGGAGGAATGATTCCAATGGGAACAAGAGAAAGAGCTGATGATGTACCAGCAAGAGTAAGTAAGAACGAATTTGTAATGACTGCTGATGCAGTTAGAGCAGCAGGTGGCGGAAGTGTAAATAAAGGAGCAGAAAGAATGTATAATTTAATGCACAATTTGGAGGCTAGAGCATAATGGCATCAGTAACAGAAACAAGGCAACTTTATGATCCGCAGTTAGAAGGATCGCGAACAGCTTATCTTAAAAGTTTAGATACCTTGGGAGCTGGTTTAGCTTCTCAACTAACTGGATATAAAGGTTTAGATACATCTAAATTTGCACCACAAATTGCAGCACAAGATATTTTACAAACTCAAGCAGTTGATACAGCTGCTGGCTTAGGGGCTTTACGTCCTCAAGGCGCTCAAGAAAGTGCAGCAGATTTTGCAGCTAGACAAGCTACATATGATGCCCAAGTTGATAGAGGTTTAGCAGGATTAGTTGGAGCTGATGCATACAAAGCATTTATGTCTCCGTATCAACAAGAAGTTATTGATACAACATTACAAGAATTTGATAGACAAGAAGCCATTAAAGCTCAAGGTTTAAGAGATCAAGCTATCTCTAGAGGTGCTTATGGGGGTGGAAGAGAAGGAGTTATGGCAGCTGAACAAGCTAGAACCGGAGCTTCTAACCGAGCCCAATTACAAGCACAATTATTAGCACAAGGATTTCAACAAGCCCAACAATCAGCAGCAGATCAATTAGCTGCTCAACAAGGTTTAGGTGCTTATCAACAAGGAATGGGTCAAGCTCAACAAGGATTTGAACAAGCTCAATTAGATGCAGCACAAGTAGCAGCAAGAGAAGCACAGTATCAACCATGGACTCAAATGGGTCTAATCGGACAAGGACTTGCTCAAATGACTCCAGGCACTATGCCAATTCAAACAGAAACTGTGTCATCAGCTCCTCAAGCTCCCATTAGTCCATTACAAAGCTTTATTGGTGGAGCAGGAGCCGTTGGTGGAATACTTGGAAAGATATTAGGTTAATCTATGAGCAGAATTTTAAGACGTCCAATGTTTAGAGGCGGAGGAAAAATATCTAGTTACAATAAAGGTATTGCTTCGGGCTTAGGATATATGGGCGGAGGACCTATAAGTGGAGCAAGAGGTGGACAAATTGGTGGTGGTAGAATTGCTGGTTCATATTTTCCTGATGGAAGATATGGATTTGCTAACCCTGCTTTCGTTGATATGGGAGGAGGATCCAAAGTCCCTACTAAATCCGTAATTAATCAAGGTGGTAATATTCTTAAAAGAAATATAAATAGAATAAAAAATTTAGGAACTGGAAATTTAGAATCTAGAATAGGTCAAGGTATTAAAGGTTTGTATAATTTGTTACCAGAAGAAGGATTACTGGCTAAAGGATCTAGATTTGTAACTTCACAACTTCCTAAAACAGTTAAAGGCACTGGAATTTTAGCAGCAATAAGTGGTCCAGGAATGATTGCAGAAGCTAACAGACCTAAAACATATGCTGCATTACAATACATGAAAGACATGAATCAAAGTGGTGCGTTTGATGAGACTGCTATGCCAACTATGGATGGAGAATTAGGAGAATACGATCAATTTATGGTAGAGTTTAACAAATTAAATGATCCGAGTAAATATTCAGCGATACCAGATGACAGAGGATTCTTTAACAAATACATTAATCCAATGGGTGCGCTTGTAGGAATATCAGGTGATAAAAGTTCTGCTGAAATTGAAGAGTTAGTAGATAAAGAAATTAAAAAAAATAAAGAACCTACAACAGAAGCAGAAGAAAATCCTGGCAAAGAAATTACTGTAAATACAGATGGAAGACCTAGTGAAACTGTTCTTTCTAGAAAAGAAAGATTAAAGAAAAAAGCTGATGAGTACCAAGAAATTTTAGGGGAGGGAATTAAAAAAGATTCTATCTTTGATGCAATGGTTGAAGGTGGTTCCAGATTATTAGAAGGTGAAGGATGGGGAGCAGCCGCAAGAGCCGCTAACAAATCTTTAGATCCAATACAAAATATTAAAACAGCTTCTAGAAAACTTGCACTAGAAGAAGATATAGCTTTAAAAAAAGCTATAGCCACAGCAGCATCTAAAAATACAGATATTAGTAGAAAAATTGACGCGATGAAAGCTGGGGGATATTCACCACAACAAATTGCCAATGCAATTGCGGGCATGAAACCAGAAACTTTAGGAGATAAGGTTGCTAAACTTGGTAAAGTAGATGGCTATGCTGAATATGTTAAAGAAAATTTTGACATTCAAAGTGTGGTAAATTCTAAAACTGATTTATCAGGCTTACCTGAAGGCAAATATTACATCGCAGATAAATTTACTATTGTAGAAATAGATGAGAATGGAAAATTAGTACCAGGAAGTAAACAAGTACTAAAACAATCGTAGGAGGTTAAGTGGCATCATTTGACGATCTTCTAAAAAATACAGATCAAGATCAGGAAAGCGTTACCTTCGGAGAAATTACTGAAGATAGTCCAAGTGGCATCGGTACGTTCATGGCGGGTATCGGTTCAGGTTTTTTTAAAATACCTGAAGGTATAGTATCTTTGGGTGCAACATTAATTGATCTTGGAGCGGGGACAGACACAGCGACAGACGTAGAAGAATTTTTTGCAACTATCAATCCCTTTGATGAATATGCACAGCAAACAACAGCCGGAAGAATTTCAGAATTATTAGTTAACCTTGCAGTACCTGCAGGGTTTGCAGCTAAAGCAGCCGGTAAAATGGCAGATGCAGCTTTAGCGGCCAAGAAAGGTGGAAAGTATTTAAAATTTGGCGCACAAGCTGGAGCAGCAGGTGCAGCGGAAGCAGCTTTTATAGCTGATGTAGATGAAGCTGGAACTATTGGAGATTTAGTAGGTGGCTTTACAAAAATAGATAGAGAATCAGACAATCCTCAAACAGAATTATTAAACAGATTAAAGTTTGGAGCTGAAGGAGCTTTAATAACGGGAGGGCTTAGTGGTTTATTTAGTGCTGGAAAAAAATTAGCAACCGAAGGAAACAAACTAAGATTTAGTAATAATAAATTTAATAGAGCTTTAGATAAATTTGGTTCTAAATTTAGAGCACGATCAGGTAAGACTCAAGAATTTTTTGACATAGAAACAGGAGCCTTAGGTGAAAGAGCTGCTGATGTAAACATTGCCGAGAACGTCGGGTTTACTATTCAAAAACAAATGGATAATATTTTTCCAAAAATTAAAAGAGCAGGTGATAAAATGCCTGACCTTACTAGAGAAAAATTAACTGAAGAAATGGGAGACGCTTTATTATCAGGTAAGCCTATTGTTAATGATGCTGGTCAAGTTATTTTTGGAAAGATGGATGATGCCGCATGGCTTCCAGTTAAAAATAAACTTCTCGCTAAAGGAATGACAGAAGAAGGAGCTCAAGAAATTTTTGATGAGCTTACACGAATGAGAGCTACCTGGGGGACATTATTTTCAGGACTGGGAGAAAGATTAACTCCAACTGATTTAGCAAAATTTAAAAATGTAATGGGAGATAAGTGGAAAACTTATTTAGGTGCTAATTATAGAATATTTAAAAATGATTCTTTAATTCCGGCTTTAAATTATAAACCAGCTACCGAAGCAGTAGATAAATTAAAAAATTTATTTATTAAAACAGCGGCGGATGAAGGAAAAGTAATTGGTCCGGTTGAAGCAGAAAATTTAGTAGCAGATATTTATAAAAATGCAAAACTTCCAGCAGGATTTAATTTAGATAAATCTTCAGACGTTATTTTTAAACTACCGAGCTGGGTAGCTAGAACTGCGTTAGATGACGCCGCTGACTTTAAAGGTATTGCAAACATGTCTGAATTAAAACCAGAGTTCAAACCTTTGTTTGAAGAATTATTTGGTAAAGATAAAAGCGCTTTGCAAGCTATTTTAAATGGTACTAATAAACTTTCTTTAATAACAAGACGTAATCAAATGATGGATAACATTGTTAAAACATCAGCTGAACAAGCTAAAGCTATCAGAGAAAATCCAAGTTTACTTGAAACAGGGCTTAGACCTATGCTCGCTGAGACTAATGAAGATGCTGTTAAATTTTTTGGTGATGAATTTAGAAGAATTAATATGGACCCAGCGCAAAAGTTAGCCGCAGGTAGTGTTGATATGTCTAAACTTACGGGAGAAACATTAACCGAAGCAACAGGAGCTATCGCCCAAGGAATTACTAATCCTTTAAATGGTAAGTTTGCCATCAATGGAATAGCAGATGCATTAGAAACTACAAATAAACTTATGAATTCAAAATCTATGGTAGGAAAAATGTATGAGAATTTTATTCTTTATCCTAAAGCTACATCACAAATAGCTAAAACAATTTTATCACCTATCACTCACGTTAGAAACTTTTTATCTGCTAGTGCTTTTGCAACAGCAAATGGAATTATACCTAACCCTCAAGCTATCAAAGACGCTTATGGAGCATTACAAACAGGACTTAAAGGAACAAGACAACAAAATGAATTATACCAAAAGCTTTTAAGACTAGGAGTTGTAAACTCTCAAGTTCAAGTAGGAGATTTAGTTAAACTTTTAGAAGATGTTAAGTTTGGAGAAACTTTAAATTCTTATAATGGTTTACAAAGATTACTAAAACCATTTAGAAAGTTTGGAAAAGGTGCACAAGATTTATATACAGCTGAGGATGACTTCTGGAAAATTGCATCTTGGGCTATGGAAAAATCAAGAATGGAAAAAGCTTTTGCTAGAAATGGTTTAGTTAAAGGTCAATGGTTTACTGATGCAGCTGGTAAATCTATTAGATTAACTGATGATTATTTTGAAAGACAAGCAGCTAACATTGTTAAAAATAATATACCTAACTACTCTTATGTTTCAGATTTTGTTAAAGGATTAAGAAAATTACCTGTTGGTAATTTCGTTTCGTTCCCTGCAGAAATTATGAGAACAAGTACTAACATAGTTAAAAAAGGTTTAGATGAAATTGCATTTACAGCAAAGCTAGCTGATGGAACTGTAGTTAAACCGTTAGAGAATATTGGTTACACTAGACTAGCTGGAATGGCGGCAACAACTTTAGCTGTTCCTTACGCAGCAGTAGAAGGAGCTAAAGCTTTATATAATGTAACTGAAGATGAGATGGATGCAATGAGAAGATACGTTGCCGACTGGTCTAAAAATTCTACATTAATTCCTTTAAGAGATAAAGAAACAGGCAAATTAAAATACATAGATTTTTCTCACATGAATGCTTACGATACTATTACAAGACCTATTCAAACTGTTTTAAATAAAGTAGGTCAGGGAGAAACTGACAACGATGGTATGATGGATGACTTTATGAGGGGTATGATTGAGTCAACAAAAGAATTAGGAATGCCATTTATTTCTGAATCTATTTGGACAGAAGCGTTGACAGATATTGTTGCAAGAAGAGGAAGAACTCCTGAAGGGTATCAAGTTTGGAACCCTGAAGACACACCAGGCGCAAAAGTGTCGAAGATGGTTGGACATTTAGTAGAAGCTCAAGCTCCTTTCAATTGGAAACAATTAAATAGAATGAAACTATCTTTATATCCTGCAGATTCAGAAGGAAGATTTGATGAAAGAGGAAATGAATATCAATTTGGAAATGAATTATCAGGTATTGCAGGCCTAAGAGCTGTTGAAATAGATCCGGCTAAAGGATTAACATATAAAATTTCAGAGTTACAAAAAAGAGAAAGACTTGCAAAAGATTTATTTAAAAGACCGTCTTTAAAAGGTGGAGTTGTAACTCCTAAAGAAATTGTTGATGCATATATTAATGCTAATAGAGCATTGTTTAATGCAAGAAGTAACTTTATGAAAGATTATGATGCAGCAGAAATTTTAGGTATTAGTTCGGATGCACTGGATGAAAACATGAAACGTATTTCTAAACGAGATAGATTTGCTATTGAAGATGGAGAATTTAAACCTTATCAACCCTCAAGAGATATCATTGATAAGTTTGAAGAAAATGCATTAAGATTAGGAGTATCTAATCCTTGGATACAGGCCGAACCAGTTATTGATGCTATTAAATCTTTAATAGAAGTTGCACCTTTATCACTAGAAAATTTACCTGACATTGAAAATCCTTTTGATGTTCCAGAAACTGAAGTAAGTGGAGATGCCATAGCTGCATTAAATACTATGGGAGCACAAGTAACAGGTGGAGATATTGTTGCTAACTTAAATCAAAACTATGTTGGTGGTGGAGGTGGAGGTGGAGGTGCTGGACCTGTAGTTAATCAATTAAATACTGGCTATGGAAATATAGATCCAGTTACTAGACTAACGGCCGCGGAGAGTATATACTTGGATCCTATGGAACAACTATATACAAAAAATAAAAGAAAACCAACTAACCAACAAACAAAATTAGGGTAATGGAAATCAAACCTAAAAGTACTAGAGAACATCTTATATCCTTGTATGGACATATTACAGGGCTAAAACGATCACAATATCATATGCACAAAGGCATTCACGAATTGG
>TARA_R100000655_G_scaffold77245_5_pt1 | contig 12695 bp, 9 predicted proteins | sample TARA_R100000655 | Tara Oceans TARA_R100000655 (sample SAMEA2622497) | marine metagenome | biome: marine biome (ENVO:00000447); feature: deep chlorophyll maximum layer (ENVO:xxxxxxxx); material: "saline water (ENVO:00002010), including plankton (ENVO:xxxxxxxx)" | depth 90 m
CGCACTATATTTTATTTTTGCATACGTTCCTCTTGTTCTACGTTTGCTTTTTTCTGTTCTTAGAGGTACTCTTAATACTCCATCTAGATATTTGTCTGCTTTTAATCCTCCTATTTCTATCCAATCTATCCAAAATTTAGCGGCACCTGTATTACCAACAAGATCTATTCTAATTTGATATATAGTAGATTCATTCCACTCAGGAACAACAGACATGTCCCACTCTAAAATTACATAGTCAGCATCTATTCCTCCTACAATATTAACTCCACTAGAATTTTGCCCAAAATCACCCGTACCTAAAGGCTCGGCTATTTGTACCATTCTACTTTCTGCTTCTCCAAGCATAACATAATTACCTTTTTCTTTTTCTATAGGATCAAACCCTTCCCAATATATCTTTCCTTCCCACTCTGACGAGATGTCTTCTTGCCTCTTAACTTTCATTCTAATTATATTGTTATACTTACCAGGTAGGTTTATCGGCTCCCCATTTCTATTGTCTGGAGATCTAAATCTTCCATCACCATCATAATGCAACTGAACATAAGAACTTCCCGCTCCTCCAGGCATACTCATTCCCTCATAAGCATCGCCATCATAAAAAGACCAGCCATGTGCGGTTCCGTCAAAATCCCATCTTCTGTTAATTACAAGTTGCTCTGTTTCGTCTAACAACTCAGTTTTGTCATCTAAAACACTTGTTGCTTTTATTGTGTCGTGAGTTATATCTGTAGTGTAGTCTATAAAACTATAATCAACATGTTTTGGTGTCATTACAATTTGAGCGTTATCAAAAACCTTACTTATAGGTGCTTCTGAATTTACAGTTTTTACTATATAGCTTTCATCTGGAACAGGGGCTAATCCTGGACTTGTTAGACTTACTTTATTATCTTTTGTTGATGTTCCGTCTATAGGTGAGGTTACTGTTAATAAAGGTCTTCCATACACCACATCAGTTTTGCCAAAAAAGTGATTTTTCATTTGCAAATTGTGATTGTCCCATAACCATAGTTTTAAAGGGTTGCATCTTCTCACTCTATATGTGTCACTTTGATTTGCTCCTGAAAAATTATATGGGAATAAAGACGCTTCTTTGCTTTTACCAGTAGACTCATGAAAGTCAGCTATAGAAACAACGTTTATTTCGTTTTCTGGACAAAGGATAAAAGACCCTTGTCCTCCTGTCAGCCATTGTGGAGGAGCTACGCTGTATTTAGAGGTAAATGCATTAATAGCTTCACTATAAACTAGTGTTTCTGAATGTCCTACTGGCTCTCCATCTGTTGAGTTAGCCATTGAGTGATTATCAATTGTTCTAGCAAAAGCTTGTCTTTTATTGTTTTTATCATTCCACGATGAATTGTGAAATGTTATTAAAAGCTCCTTGTTGGTATAATCGTATACAGATGTTATTCCCAAGAAATTTAATGGATTATCTGAAAGATAATTTCTGTCTCCATCTGGCTTTTCAACACTGTCTAACATGCCGTAATGTGTGCCATGTAAAACGGATGATGCAACGGTAGTACTACTAGTATGAACACCACCAGCAATCCCTCCGCTACCTCCTTTATTTGAACAAATTCTATAAGCTCTTTGCTCCCATTCTTTTATTATATATTTTATATAATTTCTTTGCCCTAAAGCGTCTCCTAGAGATATTAACTTTTCTGTATCGTACTTAAATAATCTACCAAAATTACTATCTACAAAAAATAAAGACTTTTCACTCATAGCTACACTAAACCTATGTCTTGATCCATACCTGGTAGATATATAAATGTGATTTTCTACAGTTTCACCTGTACCTGTAAATAATGATGTTCCAGCATCGTCACTAAGCATTGATAGAGGGTTAACAAGAAGTTTAGAAAAAGCAGAGTCTTGTAGAACGTATATTTCATTTCTAAAGTTTACTATTCTATTTATTTCTCCGTACAACCCTTCCATATTGTGGAATTGGTTAATAGGGAATTGTCTGAATGCGTCAGATTCTTGTCCTAATATTTTTGTATTTGAATAAGCAATCTCATAAGGCAAATCTAAGCTTATTTGAAATTTCTTTTCATCAACTAAAAGACCAGATCGTATATTATTTTCTTGTGAATAAATACTATTATACAACCAGTCATTACTGTAAGGTTTTGCGTTTATGTCTTTTCCTACTACTGTGTCACCTGCGTTTAATGTCAATCCGCTTCTCATATCTGTATTAACAAAAGACTCTACAGGGAATACCTGCCATCTAGATGCAGATTTTTTCATGTAAGGGCTAGATGTTTTTTGGTGAGAATATAAATTTACAAATGTATCTCCTCCAAACACCTGTGAAGCATGGCCCTGCATTTCCCCATTAGATTCTCCTATTGGATGAAAGTTACCACATGGAATATATCTTGTTTTTTCTATAGCCCCTTTGTTGTATCCTCCATACGGTGTTACTTTTCTTACTATAGAGCAAAGATATTTATAAGGAACATAACTTCTACCTCTTTGATACACTTTTAAATCCCCTTCATCATAATTTTCAGTACCCATCAAAGACCCCGCCTCATCAACACCTCTAGAAGAAAGAAAACCAGTTCTGTATGGCATTATATAGCGTCCGTGTTGAAGATTTGAGTTAAGACCTGTTGAGGTCCCTGTTTGCGTGACATTGTTCCAAGTTTTTCCCTCCCAGCATCCATGCTCATACAAGGCTCCCACGTTTACTGGAGCAAACCAAGAGGCGTATCTCCTATTCATTCTATTTTCAAAAAATGACGTACCCTGCCCGCTTAATCTTACAACAGAGCAACGATTGTCTACCTCTACTAAAATACTTCTTAATCCCATTTGCAAGGTAGATACAGTATCATAATCGTAATCAGCCTCTTTTACATCATCCCGTGCGGTTCCGCTGTTATCGCTTTTATCAGGTAGATGTTTTGCTACCGACCCAAAAGTATTAAACCATGAATTGTCGTCTTTTGTTCCGCTAGGGTGTACATATTCTGCTTTATTTACAAAACCTAATGTGTTATTAGAAAAGCCAGAAACTTTGCCCTCGCTAACTCTTTTTGACACTTTGAAAAAACCACTCGGTACAATTTCTCCATCAGAGATTTCTTTTGATGCCGATATAGGTAATTGCCAACCATAGCCTTTTCTAGGCGCATCGTTTGTGCTATCGCTTGCAGAGCCACTTTGTGATGCAAAAGTTCTTCCTCCATTAATTTCCATACCAATAGCAAAGTATGGGTCATATGAATAATATTTTCCTACTAGCACACTATAGTCTTTATCTACATCTTTTCTTGTACAAAAATTTAGAGCCGTTTTACGCACCATGCCATAATACTTTGGCTCCCAATAAGATTTTAAGTCGTTACCTGCAGTTCTCGCGATGTTGTCTTGCGCCTCATAAGATTCGTTTGTATTTGTTCTGTTGTGACTAAACGCGCCATGCGGATTGTTAGCTGCCCCTGCTCTGTTTTCATATCTACGCTCGTCTGATAATTTTAAAATGTCATCAATTCTTAACATATCGCCTTCCCTAAAAACATAAGGTCTGATTCCAAACGCGCTATCAGGAGCATCTAATGTAAAAATATTTCCGCTTATTTCTGGTCTATTCCTTAAATCGTCATAAATTTTTTCTACATCTGAATCGTGAGATGCATACATTGCCATTTTATCAAATCCGCCAAAGTAACCACTGTGCCTAAAATGTTCGCCGTGTGTCCCTGGTCCCGCATATTTTTTATTAAGTGCTTGATTAAGGTTTTCTCCTTGTCCTCTTGGTTGTTGTATGCCGATATAATTTAGTCCAGGAGCATAAATTCTTGCGTCTTCCCTTTCTGGCCAATAAAATATTTCCCCCGCTGTATTCCCTCCTGTTGTTGTTTTACCTGTGGTTTCGCCGTCCTTATACCAAGCCATAAAAGAATGCTCAGCAAGGCCTAAGTAACCATTTAGATATACATTATATTCAGGCTGCTCCACTTCTGTTGGTGCCGTCCCATCAGCTGTATATTCATTTACAAAAACTGGGTCATCACCAAAAGCCTCATTGTCTTTTTGCGAAAATTTTCCTATACCATATCCGTATCTTGATCCTAGCTCTGCATTTCCATACTGGGCAGTTTGATTTAACAGTCCTTGCTGCACTATTCTCCTGTCTTCTTCTTTCCTTTCTGCTCTTACCACCCTAAATCCAGATATTTTTTTACAAACGTTATCAGGTATTATAAACTCAAAACTTGCGTATAAATCAAATAAAAGATGAGTGTCGCTGTGATTAAGAACTTGCGCGCCACCTTGTTCTGGTTTGTAAGCTGTTACTGCTTTTATTAATCCTTCTGCGCCATCTAAGTTATTTACGAAATTACCTGTATCTGTTGGTAATCGGTCTTGCACCGAGCCATCATCTTTTATATATGCATCTAAATTTTGAAAAGAAGTATTTCCTCTTGCAGAAAACCACTCTACGTCAACTGCAGGTATAACATGTCCATAAATAAAAGAAAGTCTATGGTCTCTAATTAATGTTGGCGCTATTATATTTTTTGAATCTACCAAATCTGTATGATTGTAGGTGGAAGTTATTCCTGTATAAGTTGGCATAAATGGACTGTATCCCGCACTTCCAGCCGTTGATTTCTTTTTTATATTTACCATTCTAGCCACATCATACATATGTGGAGTTTCCACATCTCCTATCCATAAAACGTTACCAGGTGATCCGTTTAAATCATATATCTGCACTCCAAACCTATATATCTCTCCTCTTTGATAACCCCTAGTGTTTCCAGCTAAGTGTGGATCTTTCGTTCCCCCTAAGGACATAGAAGCTTTAAATGTAGTTCCTGAATTTATTGGAGTTCCGTCGTGGTACTCTCCAAATTCTGTTGCAATTACCCCCTCCCTAGCTGTTGATGATATAAAAGGAGATGAAAATGCATTTTGCGCTATATCTGCAGTTTTTTCTTCTACCCCAAATGAAACACGACAACCACCTAACTCATTTACACCGTAGTTATAGCTTTCTGCTCCTACTGTCATTCTATCAGATAAATATTTGTAAGTAAAGCTACCTATAGGTTTAAAGCCATTAGCACCACCCTGTAAAATAGGTTCACATCTTTGGCTAGAAATAGCTGTTGCCCACATTGGCACATTCAAATTTCCGTCAAAGTTAAAGTGCGTATTTGTTGAAGCAGGATACATGCCGTCATCTTGTCCCAGTAACTGCCCATACCCAACCCTATCTCCTCTGGCGTCCGTAACGTCGTATTCTACACTGTTGTTATTTATAGAAACGGCATCGCCAGATGAATTTAATTTATAGTGCTTTACTTCAGGATCGTTAGTAGTTAACATAGCGTCTAGACGGTCAGACTGTCCTGGTTTTATTCTCCATCTTAAAACTTTTACATTCCATTCTTTTTCAGAAATAAAATTTCTTTTTTGCCTTAAATTGGCAGCAAATAAAATATTATCTTTGATTGCTATATCCTTGCAAACGTCAAATGTGTTTGATTCTATTAATATTTCTTCTAACCCATTATCAACTTCGTTATTCCAAGTGGTATGTTGAAAAACGCTGTTAGACGAAGTAATGGTGTTTCTAGAGACAACAGCAACTCTTGGTGGCGCATTAAATTCATCATAAAATAATGAGTATAGCTCTATGTATTGAAAGTTTTGATCAATATCAGCAACAGATATTTGAAACCCTTGTGTTCCTACGTTGCCTTTTGGCCCTCCAGCGTATTCTGATGAATTACTAAAACCTTGATCTGATACGTGATACAAATTACTTAATGGTGAAAAAGTTGTTTCTCCTCCGTTTTCTGACAAAAGTTTATAAGCATACTGATAAACACCGACTGGCAAAGATCCAAATAAATTTAGGTCCAGTGCTGGTTGAGAAGGTTTCATCAAAGGTGTTATATCTAACGACTTTATAGTAATATCAACTAAATTTGGAAAGTTTTTTATATTTAGAGTTCTCAAAGGGTTTTTATTATCAGTCCAATACACCCTAGAAATTCTTTCATTTTCTACAATGTGTTCCATTCTAACTGGAGTGTCAATATCCATTCCAAGGTCAGGGTATTGGAATCCCGAGGTGTTATAACAAACTCTTAAATCAGTAACTTTTTTTACCTTAAACTCATGGTCAAAATCTACCAGCAAAAATATAGTCCTGTCTATTTCTGTGTTTTCGTCTGAATAATTAGTCTCTGTACTTGCTACTGTAGAAGATATAGGATTCGGATAATTTCTATCCCATTCAAACCTTCCTACTAACATTAACAATAGTTGATTGGCATACGAAACATGTCCTACAATAGAACACCTATTGTCTATTTTTAAGTTGCTTGACATGGGATTGTTAAATGGACCTCTATCGTAAAATGTTGGGTAGTTGTTTGCTGATATTGGCCCGTCAGGATCAGGATATTCAGCATATATAGGGTAATTAGCTAAGTCTACAAACAGGCTGTTGCCCTCTATGTTTTCTACAGTAAATGTATCTCCTTCAGAATTTGTAAGTCTAATATTTTTTGCGTCTGAATAACTACCACTTAATTGAAAATGCGGATCAAGATCACTAACCATTCCATGCGTGAAGCTTTCTGGTGCCGAGACCCCCTTTTGTTGTGGCGGCGCTTGTCCTTGTCTATTTTTTTTTGCCATTTTAGAAATCTATTAAACTACTTCTATCATTTGTAATAGGCACTAATGTATTCCACATATTTCCTATTTGCTTTAATTCTTCGGATGTAGGCATACTATCATCTCCTCTGGCTTTACCACAAAGCTGATACCATCTTTTTTCTAATTCCTTTGTAATATATTGTGGAAGTTTTCCGTTATAAAATTCAATCAATTTCATTTGCCACATTATATATTGCGCTACTGCTGTTTCATGACCCTCTTTTATCATAGGCCAACCTCTAGCGTCAGTAGGGTATGCCAAATAATTTATAGTAATTTCACTTACATCATCGTGCAATATATTTAATCTGTTTCCATCTACATAATATCTAAACGCTCTTTGTTGTGAGTCGTTATCTGTTTTTCCTACCCTGCCTCTATGAACAGCAGATGTTTTTTTAATAGATGCATGTTCGTAAGTTGAATCATCTGTTCCAACCCTAACTCCTAATAGCTTTAGATTATCTTCTGGTAATATTATTTGCTGATTTCTGTATATCCCCTTTCCTCCTGTTAACGTTAATCCACTAACCTTTGCATTGGCATTATCTGATGATAAAGTATAATCATTTCCATAAGGCCCTATTTCTTTTGCTGTAATAGTTAAAGTTCCTGCAGTTGTGTCAACAGCATAATCAGCAATATTTAATGCATCTGGATAGTGCCATGTTGGACTGTAGTCTGTCATAGATCCAGTCATAGGACTTGTAGTGGTTCCAACAAATCCTTTTAATCTTTGAAGTAATCCGTATGGACTTGTAGCTGTATCTGTAAGAGTTAAAGCTAACGTAGTATCTATTTTAGATTCATTTATTCCTTTTGCTTCACCCCGATTAGTAGCATTTTTAAAAAATATATCTACACCATTTAATGTAATAGAATCTCCAGATGTTGGGTTTGCAGCAAATGTTATAGTTCCTGAGGCTTTTGCTCCAGAGGCGTCATATGTAACTTCTTTTTGTATAAAAGTATCAACACTACCAATAAGTTTTTCTGCTTCATAAGCCCACTCTATCCAGCTATTGGTATATCTAGTAAAGTCTTCTAAACCTAGATTTCTAGATACCGTTGTAAATACTCTATCTATATTTATATGCATAATTTACTTTTTATACAGAAGCAATAAACACTTCTAGTTGATGACTGGCTACTCCTTTTACCTTAAGAGCTGTTGCATTGTCTAAGGTAGTACCGCCATTACCCCCCTCGCATGTAGTTCCTGTATACATAATACTGCTATTCGCAGCAACAGATGTGTAGGCCGCATCAGAAGATTCATCATCTAAACCAACTTGCAAAGCGTCTGTTCCATCTAGATTCGTCACCCTTATATATCTTATGTCAGCTCTTACGAAAGCCCCATCTGCAGTTGTACTGCCAAAGGTAGCTACCTCTGTCAAATTTGTGTTTGCTAATTTAATAATTCTTTTTGAAGTATTTATAATACTGCCAAAGGTATGCGTGTATGTTTGTGCAAAATCTAAATTATCTGTAGACCCGTTGTCGTGTCCTACAGCTAATGATTCTGTTATTGTTACTGTTAGCGTTGCCGCATTTAAATCAGTATCTGCCATATTTTCTAATTTTTATTTATTAATTTTTTTGAATACCCTAAAGAGAGTATTTTACAATTTCCATATTTAGAAGGCCTCACCCAAACTAATGTTTTGTAAAAGTCATCTAAAATAGGGACCTTGTAAAAAACAGTTTTTCCTTTTTCTTTTGTCACTCTGTTGTCCACGCGCACGTGAAAAGCTCTATCATGTGGCTTTTCTTCAAGACAAACATAACCCATTTTGCTTGGCAAATCTACCAAACGATTTCTTTCAACCACATCTCTTATCAATATTTCAAAAAATCTTTTAATTATACTGTAATATATTTGATAATCAATACTTCTATTTACTTTTTTCTTTCTTTTATTACAATATAAAATATGTTTACCAAAAGAACTTTTTATATCTTCGTATATGTCTCTTATTGAAACATATTTGTCTTTATACTTATGCCCCACTTGCTCTCATTTTCATATTATCATCAGCCCCATCGGTCATCTCATCTGCTCTAGTTTTTAGCTCAACCTGAACTTCTGTTTGTAAAACCCTTTGAACTAAATCTCCTACATATTGTGCGGGAATAGGGTATGGCGAAGTTTTGTCATCAAAACCATCTATCTCAGTAGGGTTTTGTAATATAGCCGCATAATAAGAGTGGTATATATATCTAAGATTTTCCCCTCCTGGAGTTTCTAGATCGCCATAATAATTTGGACTGTCTTGCAGGCCATATATTTCTATTCTCATTTTTCCCGAAGGTCGTAAGCCTGTGTTCATGCTATCAGGATTACGTTCAATTATATAAAAAGGATTATCGTTGTTTGTAAATTTGTTAAAGTCTCCATAAGCCATTTCTGATTGAAATTTTCTGTAAACTTTTATTGGTGATGAGTAAGCTGAAGTTTTACTGTTAGCCGAATCATATATCGCTCTCATCACTGAAACCTCTTTTATTGCTGCATCATGTGGAAGCATAATAACTTCTGGTATTGTGATGTTTATCCATCCTTGATTTCTAAATCCTCCTTTATTTTGCTTGCTATTTTTTCTTAAAGTAGAAGTTCCATAAAAATTAGTAGTGGAAAAATTATATCGCAGCGTGGGAAGCACACCAGGTGTAGGGGCGTTAAAGGCTATTTGATACAAAGCTTGATTATTTGTAATTCCTTTATCTATATTATCAGCGATAAGTTTGGCCCTATGATAATGTATCCAATGTTTTATCTGATTTGTACTTATATTATTCTCTGTGCTATTTTTACCTCCATACGCAAGGTTTTTAATATTATAAGCTATTTCATTTAATGTGATCATTAGGCGTATTTTAGGTCTTTACAAAATTAGTTAAATTTTCTGTATAAAACAAAAATAGGCCTTGACTATTTCTAGTCTTAACCTATTCTTGCAGCAGGGAGCAAAAGAACTCTCTTCAAATATCATTTATTCTGTACTAGGGGTCATTAGCCCTATATCAACTTTTGTCATTTTACTTACAGCCAATTCTACTATTTGTCTTTGATAATGCTCAGTAAAAACTAATGGTGGTGGAACTGATGAACTCTCCCTCGTATCACTAGAAAAAGCCTGTTCTACTGTAGGTAGCGTTATTGTCTCCATATCAACTCTTGCTATGTTTTTTCGCGGCTCTATCATTATACAGTTTTCGCTGTATGTCCATTGCGCTCCCAGTCCAGAATCAGGATAGTAAATTTCTCCATCTCCTATTCCATTAAAAGGATCTCCAGACGTTCTGTCTTCACGATACTGCCTTATAGATTTGTTTTTAACTTGTATAGGCTTATAAAAAACAACATCGCTTTCACTAACAGTTACAGCAGCTGTTGTTCCCGCCGCTGGAGTAGTTATTAATGCGGTTCCATCTGATGGATCTATAACGTCATCAAAGTTGTAATAAGTTACTATTAATGACAAAACATACAAATGTTGTTTTGGCAGAGCATATTGATTTCCATATATCCAATAACCTTTAATATCTGACGCGGAGTCATCCTCATATTTTTCTGACAAGGCTGGGGCTTTATATGAAGTAAAAACATAAGATCCGCTAATAATGTTTGCGGCAGTCAAACTAAAAGCATTATAGTCCACACATCCTGACAAAGCTCTTCTTGCGTCTTCATCAGTGGCTATTTTTTGATAGTTTATATTAATAAAGTCAGATATTGCTAAGCTTAAGAATTTATTTTTTTCTTCTTCTGTAAAATAAGGTTGATCTGCTTTGTCTAAAAGCAAGTCCATATATTCAAAAGCTTCGTTTAATGTCATGTATTACTTTTTCTTACCACCAAACCATCCTTTTGGCTTAGCAGGCTCATTCTCTAATTGATTTATAGTGCTAGTAGACATTGTTTGTGGAGCCGCTTCTTCTACTGCAACCTCCTCAACTACAGGCGTCTCCTCAACAGCTGGCTTACCAGTTCTTAACTGTCTTCTTAACAACGCATACAAATCAGCATTTTCTTTTAACCATACAATTGCTTGCTCATCTGCTAATCCGATGTTTATAGAACCATGTTTCCAAACTCCATTAACTTTAGTTAATACATTTTTAGCTAATGCTTTCTTTAAAAATATTCTATATTCTTGGTCTATATCATTTGTTAATGATAAAAATTCTTCTGGCGTGTTATTAGCAAATTGAATAATCTTAGCTTTCAACATAGTGTCTTCTATGTCTGAATCCATGCCTATCAAAATAGCTAAATCTTTCATAGCATTTATTGTTAGGTCTGTTGCTTTTGTAATTGCTTCAGCGCTTTTTAAGGCTGTTTCAGCATTCTTTTCATCGTTTGCTCTTAAGTCTTCAATTTGAAATTTGCCACTTAACAACGGGTGACCTTTTAAAAACTCATAAATTCTTTTGTCTTGTTTTTGATTTACATCTAAAGAAACTACAGCTTGGAACATTTCATATCCATCTGTCATTTGATCATTAATATCTACTAAAGTCTTGTTTCTTCCCTGTTTGTCTTTGTAATTACCAAATTTACAGTAATTAAATTTGTCAGGTCTTTTTGATTTGATTAATACAATGTGTTTTTTCATTTTCTTTCTTTTTAGTTAATACTCCCTGTTATTTATTTATTCTTTTGCCTTTTTTATTTTTTACTACTCTACCGTTTTCTATCCAGGTTTTATTTGCAGATTCTGTTTTCCATTTGAATCCAGATCTACCACCTATTGAGAAAACTTCTAGACCTTTTTTTGTTTCAAAGTCCCCTTCTTTTAACTCTACCACCTTACCGTCTCTTACTACTAGTCTTGTTCCCATTTTACAAAGATAAGAATTTTGGGGGAACCGAAGCTCCCCCGAAACTCTAATTTACTTACTATTAACTAAACGCAGGATCAGCGTCAGCAGAGTTTACAACCCCACTAACAACCCAGTTCGTAGAATCAACACAGAAGAACTTTAAAACCGTTCCTGGCTCTATGTTGTCATTTACAGTAATTTTAGTATCAGTACCATCAGACTGAACAATAGTTGTTCCAGTACCATTTTGTGCTGTAACGCTTCCTAATAAAGCTCCAGAAGGAACTTCTATTATAGTAGCCTGTGCATCAGAAGCTACAGACCAGCAAACCTCATAATATAAACCAGTATTTGCAGCTGGTAAAGTATAAGTTCTGTCGGCTGTTGCAGCTGTCGCCACATTAATAATAGCACCAGAATCATCATCAAGAATTGTATAGTTTGCGTCTCCGACCTCTATAACGTTTCTCGCTTGTCTGAATGTTGGTAAGTGTACTACTTCAGAACCTGCAGCATCAGTAATCTTTAGAAAACTTTTAACGCCTGTTCTTAATCTGTTAAAATCAAATTTTATTGCCATTTTTTTATTTGTTTTACGGTATTTGGGGGGCTTTTTATTTTTAACCCCCCTTCTACCAAGTTATTTACTAAGGTATCCTAGCTAAGCAAGATGTTCTAGGTATACCAATTAATTAATTATTGTTATGAACCAGGAGTAATTGTACCAGCTGCAGTAATACCGTCAATGTAAATTCCTTTTACATCGTCTGCAATAGTTACAACGCCTCTACCAGTCATACAAACTCTTGCGATTGCCTTTACAGCATCGTCTTCTTTTCCATCTGTTGCCGTTAATTCAGCTACACCTATAACCCCACCAGCAGCACCAGCATTTAGAAAACTAACGTGAACTGAACCGTCAGTATCATTTTCAATACTAGTTACTTGCCCTGAAGGTATACACATACAGTCATCATTAGCAGTTTGGAAGAATAACATACAAGCCATTTTTTAAATTACCTCCTACTTTACTCAGAGGATTTTTTTAAAGTTAAGTCTAGAGAGGGGGAGGTTAGTCCCCCTGTGTAGACAATTAAGTTAATTATTATGATGCACTTAAGATACCACAAGACAATGGGTTTCTAACAATGATT
>TARA_R100000655_G_scaffold32957_3_pt1 | contig 12686 bp, 14 predicted proteins | sample TARA_R100000655 | Tara Oceans TARA_R100000655 (sample SAMEA2622497) | marine metagenome | biome: marine biome (ENVO:00000447); feature: deep chlorophyll maximum layer (ENVO:xxxxxxxx); material: "saline water (ENVO:00002010), including plankton (ENVO:xxxxxxxx)" | depth 90 m
TTGTCCACCCACTCTCTTACGAGCCACATAGCGAATATTTCCACTAGTTGCCTGTGTAAATGGGTCACGCAGAACACTCAAGTTCACTCGGTCTACAACTGTATAGCCTTTTGACCAATCTCCGAAAGCTATAGGTTTATTACCTGCTCCTACGTCTGCCATATCAGGCATCTCAACGTATGGGTAGCCTAAGACAGTATTCGGAACTCCTGATGTTAGCATCATTCCTGCTTGAAACACATACTGACCTGCTGAATCCTTCAGTTGACGGATTTCCCCAAGTGTACTTCTGTTAAAGCAAAATGTAGCATTCTGTCCGTATGGAGATTTTATTGCATGAACCAAATCAATCAGACCATCACCTTGAAGCGTTGATGCGTGTCCTGTTACTGTTGTGCCAACAGATGAATTTGTTATAAACCCTTCTGGTTGTCCAACTGATGAACCTGTCACAAAAGCAGTTCCTTCTGCTTTACCTAACTGGTCAGCAAATTCAGTCTGCATCTCTGATTCAAGATTAAATGCCGAGTCCTCTAGCATCTGCTCAGAAATATCCACCAAAGCATACAATTCATGCGTTGGGATTTGCTCCAACTTTGTTGTGTATCCTGTAGTTTCAGAACGTGTGCCTGATTCAGCAACCCATGAGGCTGAGAATGTGGCTGTTCTGCTTGGTATTTCGATTGCTTTTGATGTAGTGGTACGCACTCTAGCAATACTTCTCATTGGCGAAATTTCGGTCAATGTCTTGATAAGTTCACGCACATACTCATTAGGTGCAAGATAACCGGCCGCAGAACTATCACCCACAGTAAGGGCTTTCACTTCGTCTGCGTCCATTGCATCTTTACCTTTTCTAAGGTAGCTATCAAAAGCCTTAGTAGTCATGTCAACAGACTTTGCTTCCATTCCTGCTTCTGGTCTTTTAAGCATTGTTTCTAAATGCTCTAGCTTTTCATTAACCTGCTCCATGCTTTTCTTTTGCAACGTCACTTCTTGGTTAATATCTTCATGATTGTCGAGGGTTGCTTCAATTTTCTTGATTTTGTCCTCAACGAGAGGGTCTACTGAACCCTTTTTTTCTAGTTCTGCTATTTTAAGGTCATTGGTGGCTTTGAACTCCTCAAAAGCCTTTGCCATGCCCTCAACAGCAGATTTGACTTCTTCAGTCATATCTAGTTCTCCTTGATAATTGAGGTTAAGTTTTTAATTGCGTTAATCGCACTCTGCTCCTCGCCAACATCTCGCTGAGATAAAGCCTTGTAAACGGCACTTGCCGCCATTTTTGATTCCTTCCTAGATAAGCCGCTTTCATCTCGAAAGAAACCTTCCCAGTCACGAACCGTTCTTTCGTCACTTTTCACCGCAGATATTCTTGCTCTTTGGTTCATAGGAAAAGTAACTGCCGAAATTTCCATTAAATCTACTTCTTTTAATAAACGCCTTCTGCGTCTATCATCATATTCTTGTCCTTTTGGGTTTACCCTATAACCTATAGACAAACCATCTATAGCACCCATCTTCATTAATTCATAAACTTCTCGGCCTCGCTGAGTTCCCATAGCCAACCGACCTTTAACCTTTAAGCCTTTTGGGTCTTCTATTATTTCTTCAAATACCCCAATAGGCTCATCTGCCTTGTGCTGATACAGGAGTTTTACACCTTTTGCCCCTTTTGATGCGATTGATTTGGCAAACGCACCCTCAACCATTACATCATTTCCTAAATCTTTATTGCCAAATATTGACCCATACCCTGAGAAATACCCTTTTTCATCTTCCTCATAGGCTTTTATCTCTGCTTTGATGTCGATAGAACTTGTTTCAAATTCTTCAGTCACCTGTATCTCCTTCTTATCATTGTAACTGCTAAGACATACGGCAACCCTCTGGTCACTATCTGGGTACTCAGCCAACATGGTCGTATTGTCCATGCATCTTGCCATGAAATTTGACTCTGTTTCATTGGCATTAGGTTTAGGTATTGGCATTATAACCTCTATATTTTGTACACCATAATATTTTTTTTATCAATACACAACTATTTTCCTTTTACCTGTTGACATATGTAAACCACATCTATAAAGTGATTCGTATAACGCAAATTAACAAGGAAACAAAAATGACTTTAATTATGCATATAGAAGAACCCATTATAGATTATTGTGGTGGTTGTCAGCCTCTAGGACAATCTGAGTTGGGTGTAAAACGTCACAGAAATATACCCTTAGACGTTAGATGGGTAAGAGCATTTTTAGATGGATACACCGAACCTCGCTTTATCAAAATTTGTGCTGATTGCTTATTTGATGCACACACTCAAACCAAAGAAGATATACAAATCTTCAAAGATGGTAACAAGTGGATACCTGAGAAAAGCAACATGATGTTTTGGGATAGCAAAGTGGGAGAGAGCAATGGATAAGCAACTCATAAATCGAGAGGATATTCCTAACCTCAAGAAACAGGGTTTTGATGATGAAACTATTAAGCAACTTTTTATCATAGCACCCAAAAAGCGTGAAACTAAATTCACACAAGAATGCGTAAGAACAAAGGCTTTACAGGCTATGAATGTTTTAGCCTCTTTATCAAAGTCAGAAAGAGATAGAGTTCTTAGGCATTGTCTTAAACTTAACCAACTTTAAAAAGGGGGGGAAACCCCCCACAACACAAAGGAGAATAATTATGAATAAAGAATGGTTTAGAATGTGGTTTCAAGATGGCGATGGTGGATATGGAAAAGCCATACATGGTCGCAGAGAATTAAGAGACTTGGCAAAGCAATATGATTTTAATGCTGACGAGGTAATCAAAGATGGCAAAACTGAAATGCTTGACCAATTTGGTGAGGTGGTTGGTGGTGTAACAAAGGAGAATACTTTTGGTAGTGGGTTTTTAGAATTGGTGGATAATAATGTCTAATCCTACTGTAACCAAATGGCCTGTTAAAAATACACAACCTAATTTAAAGCAATTACAGGAAGCCGTTGGAGGGCTTTTTCAAATTATGCCTGATTGCTATGTAACTAAACCTAACATTCAAGTGATTATAAATGAAGAAGCGTTGTTACATGGTCTTGCTCAAAATCTTCAAGCCTTAGAATATTGCTCATATCCTATATTTGGTAATGTTCTTATTCTAACAGGTAAGCAAAGATTAACCTAAAATAGGGGGTACTTATACCCCATAGAAACTATTTAGCCCCCCTGTATGGCGAAATTTGGGGGGCTTTTTTTATAATAAATAAAGATAATCTAGTAATTTAGGGGATTCCGTTGCGTATGCTCGTTCTATTGGGTCTTTTATTTTTCCTGCAAGTTTAAATAATTCTTTGGCTTCTTCCTCTGTATACGTTTTTTTTTCCTGTAATTCTTCTAATCTTTCACGTTCCTTCTCTAGCATCTGCTACCAACCTTTCTATTAGTGTTGTGAATTTAGGGTCTACTAAATCTTTTCTGTTATTGAAATATGCTGAAAAGTTTTCTGCAAACCACTCAACATTTTCTGATTCACCATATTTTGTAGGTGACCCCTCTTTTCTTGTTTTTGGTTTTAATATTGTTTTCATTTCTTTTTCTACAGGTGGGTTTAATAAATCCTCAATATTTTTTACTCCTGTTTGCTGATGAACTAAATGAGCAAATTCATGGTAAGCTAAGGCTCGCATTTTGTCTGCTTTATCTGGTAAATATGCCTCAAGTACATACGCTTTCCTTTTAGGGTCATCTCCCCTTGTCCATGTGTTTGGTTTCATCTCTGTTCTAGTAAGCATTGTTTTTAAATATGAGTGCTTTAAATATAAAACACCATCTCCCATTCTTGCCGCCGCCCTATCTCTTTTTCGCACACTAACAATACTTCTCACTTTTGGTACGTTAAATAGTTCGGCTAAAGTGTCTATTTCTTTTTGAATTTGTACCATGACAGATGCAGTTTCAGAATTAAATGACCTTGCCCCTCCTTCATCCATCACTTTTCCAAACATCTCATCAGCCCCATAAGGTTTACTATAACGAGATGCCATTCCCTGATTGCCTCGTCTTACCCAACGTAAGTCCTCTGCTGACTCAGCAACTTTATCGCCCATAATGTCTAAGGCTTCTTTTTTGCTATACTGTTTGATACTGTTTAGCTTAACCTTTGTTAGTGCTACAGTGTTAAAGTCTTTAAGTAACACTAGAGGGTCAGGCATACCATCTGCATTTATAGGTGGTGTTTTATCAATCACCTCTGTTGTATCATCAACTATCACATCATCTGGGTCTAGGTATAGAGTGACGCATCTACAGTTTATGGTGTTTACTGCTCCACCTTTTGGGTCACCTGTGTAATCCATTTTATAACTGATACCCTTTACTGTAACTGTGAAAGGTTCATCTTTACCCACCTCAGTACCATTTAGGGCAACGTGCCAAGACCTAGTTCTTGCATCTGCTACTGATACCCACCTTTTTATCTGGTTTGGTATGCCTAAAGATGCGTTGACCCTATCGTTTGCATAACTAGCCGCACTATGGGTTTCCGTTCTTGATATTGTTTGGCTTCGTAATTTACTAAATGACCCATCCATCTTTTCAAAGATGTTTTTACCTATGGCTTGTACCCCTAACCCTTCAACAGCACCTTTTGATATAACCTTATTAATGGCTTTCATTGTCGTGTTGTTTATCTGGGTGATGCGTGTGCCACCCACAGTATTCATATATTCTCTAATAAGTATTTCAAACTGTGAGTCCTGCTTGCGATTTCTAAGCACTCTCGTTCCAAAGGCATCTATAACTGCCCTATAATGCGACTCTAATACATCACGCAGTTTTCTTTCGCTCTGACGACTTGTTTCAACGAGCCTACCCAATTGCTCATATTCTTTTCTTGCAAGCCTTCCTGTGGCTTTAAATCCACTCTGAAGCTGTCTTACTAGCTTCCTTTCAAACCCATTACGCAATCTGTTTTGCTCAAGGAGTTCTTTTCTTGCGGCTATTCTTATTCTGTTCTGTTTGTACTGTAGTTGTGCCATGTGATTTGTTTGCTATATAATCCAACCATTCTTTTGCCATATCATAACAATAAAACTCCTCACAAAACATACACCTCAACTTGTTATCAACTACTTTCATATTGTGCCTACACACAGGACAGTTATTCAATAGTTACTTTTTGCTTTTAAGTGGATGACCTTCTGGTAATAAATCCTTATCAAATTGACCACTTCGGAATCTTCCGTTGCGTACTGCGTATAAAAAAGCATTTACTCTAGCTAATGCCCACTGGTCTGGAGATGTAACGCTAGGTCTAACACTCTGTGGGTTAGTGTTATAAGCCCCTACACCCCTCCGAAAAACTGCTTCTAACATTCTCTGGGTTACTTTTTTTCCTTTTTTATCTCCATGTTCTTCGTTATGGTCTTTGACTTTATTCGCAATAGCCTTTTTAATCTTTTCAGATACTTCTGCCTTGCTATCGTTAAAACTTTTTTCTCTTTCTTTGTCGAGTCTTGCTGTTTTTCGTCTTGACCATGTTTGTCCTGCATCTCCACCCCATAAAGCCCATGCTATTCGTCCTGCTGATGGATACCCCTTTTCGCCCTGTCTAAACCCTTCGGCTCGTTTATCTACTTCATGTCTGGAGAAAAAACTGTGCATCCTTCTTACTGTTTTTGGCGATAGTGACTTTTTTGCTACTAATTGGTTTGCTCTTGCTACACCTACTGCTGTGCCACCCCTGTTAAACTCTTTTCGCCAAAGTAACCCCCTTTTGGCTTCTTCTGCCATTCCATCTGTGGGTGTTGTATCAACGTCTGCCTCTGCTTTTGACGTTTCCTCTTCGCCAGTTGTTAACCTTTCATAATCTTCATGGCTTTCACAGGGCATATATACAATACCTTGCTCTGTGTTATGACTATGTGTGCCTATACAACCTATTTGGTTTGCTCTCGCTTCTGCTTCTGCTTCTGTCGAGAAAACATCTTTTTCAATTTCTTCCTTAAATTCGTCAAAATCATACGCATCTTTGCCATCATCTTCTGCCTCCTTTCCCTCTGCAGGTGCTATTTCTGTTGAGCCTAATGGGAAAAGGTTAGCCGCTATAAATACATCATCACCACCACTAATAGGCTCTAGTCCTAATCTTTCCCTTGCCTCATTTCTACTAATAATGCCCTCCCTAACGGCTTGTGTTACGTTCTCATATATCATTTTTCTACGTTCCGTCATTGCAGGGATTGCTTCAAAATCGTATTTAATACTTATGTCCTCGCCAAATGATGGGCTAATCCATTCGTTCATATCGCTCTCTATACGTTTTGCAAGGGGGATAATTGTTTCTTCATATAGAGCCAATCTTGCTTCCTGCACATTGGAATATGTCTGGGCATCTGGAATGCCTATCAATTGACTAGGAACACCGAAACAGAGTGCTATGTCTTTAGCCGCAACATGCTTACTCTGTAAATAATCCATATCTTTAGGGCTTAACCCCATTTCACGCCAATCAAAATCACCTTCCAACAACATGGGTCGACCTGAGTTTTGTGGGCTTGAGTATCGTAATTGTAAATCCTCATTAAGTGATTGTCTTTGACCATCCGTCAATTGCATGGCTACACCTCTGTCATCTTTGGGCTTAAATATAATCGCCCCTGATGGTCTTGCTCCGTTATTCAATAGGTTTAAATTGTGCTTGTTGACTGCGTTGTGATTATCAATATCAACTGCCCCTGCCATTATTGGGCTTAATCCATAGTAATCATCTAACGGATTCCATAGTTTTATATGTTTTAAATCGCTTTGACCTGTAATTGGGTCTGGGTCATACGTCCTGACAACAGTTCCTTGTACCATATATTCATAGCTTTTTGGGATTAATGTCTTGCTAGGCTGTATTCTAATTCTATCTGGTCGTAATAAAAACAACTCTCTTGGCTGTCCGTTAATATCATTTCGTATTGGATATGCGTTGCCTGATAGTAAAAGAAAAGAATATAGGGCTTGAAAGAACTCTACACCCTCCTGCATGGGGTTAGGTCTGCGTAATAACCCTAATATTGGGTGGTCATCTAACTCTATATCCCCTTGAAATGCTTTAAATGGTATAGATGCCGCACCATTAGCTATTTCATTGACACATCTATAAACTATTGCGTTTTGTCTATACCCTTCTTCAGCATAGCTTTCATAGTTATCTCGTCTGTAATATGATGAGCCTGTCACGTTCATCATCACCTGTGGATACTGTTTTGTTTGTATTGTTCTTGTAAAAAGGTTTGCTATTCGTTCTCTAAATGTCGGCATTAACTAATTCTCCAATAAGCTGACCCTATGGTATCGCTCAATTCTGTCAATGCCCACACTAAGGCATCCAATCTATCAGGGCTTGTTTTTGCTTCTGGAGTATATGAACACATTTGTTCCTCTAACTCACTAAACACCCCTATATGACTGACCCTTTCTTGTTCATAAAGAGCCGCAATAGGTTCTGCCCTCATCATCTTGCCCCTACTAGCCCTTACAGGTGTATAGGGTACTTTGCTGTCAATGGTTCGGATCAGTCTTTCAACTAAGTCACCACCATTGTTCACTTCAGCAACAATTCTATCAGCATTTAATTCATAAAACAACCTTATAGCTGTCCTTGCCCAATCGTCAGGCGAATATTTACCAGATTTATCCTCTAAAACATAGTATTTATTCGCACTTCGCCCACAAACAACTATCCCTGTTTCGTCCGAGTTTTCAGTATTTGTAACAGCAGGGTCTATTGCTACTACTATTCTTTCAAGGTCAGGCATTTCTTCACGCTTTATTCTACGTTCTTCAATCATATTATAAGACCACAATGCCCCTTCGATATCTGTAAGCACCTCTGCATATAATTCCTGTCTGCCTAATCGTGTGTTTGCATAGCGTTCTTTTAATGTTTCTAATGCTGAAGATGCTAGATTTGCTTCGTTTTCAAACGTATGACCTGTTGTTATATGTACATCTTTACGTTTAAGCAGGTCTGTAATTATTTTTGTAGGTCTAGGTGTAGTTGTTATAACGCATTGTGGGTTTTCTCCTAAACGTAACCCAAACATCAACTGGTCAAAGGTTTCTGGGTATTGCCATGCGGCTAATTCATCACACCACGCTCTGTGAAATTGTGACCCCCTTAATCTGTTGGGTTCTGTAGCTGAGAAGCCTACTATTTTTGAGCCATTAAACAAAATTATCTCCGACCTGCTTACTGAGTACCCTACCTCTGACGTTCCTTCTGCGAAACATTCTTCAGGTATTATACTCATTAAACCACTTACACCACCAAAGCAAACCCTTCTTAAATCACCAAATGTAGGTGCTACAACGGCTATTAAACTATTTGGGTGGTTAAATGCGTATGTAATAACATCTTCTGCCCCTGTGCGTGTTTTACCCCAACCTCGCCCTGCAAGTATAAGCCATATATTAAAGTCCTCCTGTGGAGTGAATTGTTTTCCTCGACCTTGAGCCGCCCATTTAATGCAGGTTTGAAGTGCTTTCTGCTTTGGTTCGCTCTCCTTTAATTTTGTCGAGAAATTCAAGAGCTTCTCTGAATACTTCGTCTGTGTCTGTAACTGTTTCAATATGTAGGTTCTCTGTTGATTCACCAAGTGCTAGTTTAGTCATCTTTTGAATTTTTAAAGATGCAGATGCTAAGTTGTCAATCTGATGTGCTGACATCTGTTCTTTTGTTTTGACGTTAATCATGACCTTATTTAATAGTGCCTTTGCAACATTTAATATTCTATCGTCTATCTCTACCCCTTGTTTAGATAGTTTTTCCTTCTTTTTTCTACTTATTTCTTGCTGAAATTCGTATGCATACTTCTGTTGTTGTTCTTTCCAATTACCCTTGTTAGCTATTTTATAAAGGGTGTGTCGGCTAATTTCAAACTTTTCTGACGTTTCTTCCATTGATGGGAGCGTCAAAACACCTTCCTCGTTTACAAAACCATGAATATAATAATCAGCCATAGCCCTTCTTTCAGCTTCGGTTGTCATTCTATATTTTTGACCTTTTTTCGCCATTTATTTCACTTTGTTGTTAAATTAATTATGGAGCGTGTAGGTAAGTGTCGCACTTCCGCTGTGCTAATTGGTTATCAGCCATCGCCTGCTTTACACGCTTGGGATAAGGTTTTGCTAACTTTTGTATTCTTTGTTTAATTTCTTTATCTAATGGCATTAAATATCTATGCTTTTTTGCTTCTTTTACTTGTATTGTATTAGGGTCAATATTTTTTTGCAACCATTCTAAATTATACACCCAATTTTTTCTTCTTGTTCTTGAATGGACTTTTTTTCCATAAATAATAAATCCGTTATCTGCGTTGTAGCTTCCTGTATATATCCAATTACCTGCCTGATAAATTGACCCTATATGACCTTGACCCATTTCGTCAGCAAATGAAATAACTAATCTAATTCCTTGATTCTTTTTTTTCATCATTTTAATAGCAATAGCTACCATTTTAGATACAGGTGTTTCATGGTCTTTAAGTGCTATTCTTACTAATTCAGCAACTTCACCTCTCCTCGCTAAACCATATTTTTCCCCTCTTGTTGATTGACCTGCCCCTATTCCAAATAATATAACACCTTTAAATTGTTTTCTTTCCCAAACACCTATTTTAGTTTGTACATTAGGCATTTTTCCTGAGTAATGCCATTTTTCGCAAGCATATTTAGCCGCTTTAGATGTAGCCCAATTAAGTTCAAGCAATTTTATGCTCTACTGGGTCAAATATAAAGTCACACTTAGGACATTTACATCTTGTTTGATTATCTAAGCCACCTTGTTCATCTTCTGACCCTATTTCAAATTCTGGTTCAAAAAAAATGTCTGTTATTTCTTCTAACGAAAATCCTGTAAGCTCAACATTAAAATCAATGTCTTTTAATTCTTTAAGTTCTACCTTTAATAACTCTTCATCCCACCCTGCATTTAACGCTAGTTTATTATCAGCAATAATAAACGCTTTTTTTTGGGCTTCTGTTAAATAATCCAATGTAATGCAGGGCACTTCACTTAAACCCATGCGTTGAGCCGCCATTACTCTTCCATGCCCTGCTATGATTACTTTTTCTGAATCAATTAATACAGGATTTGTAAATCCAAATTCCTTAATCGAACCACATATCTGTGCCACCTGTTCGTCACTATGCGTTCTCGCATTTCGAACATATGGAATTAAAACATCTGTCTTAACTTTTTCAATTTCCATTTCATGCCTTTAAAATAGGGGGAAGGTCACTATCGAGCAGATAAAAACAGGCGACTGTTTTGACCTTCTCCCCTATCAACACAAATTAACTTGTCAATGTCCTTTGACAGGGAGAATAAACAAGTGTGTGTAGTTTAGTATTTTTTTGTACAATGGTCAACTATTCATATAAATGAGTGCTAAGATTATAGTCAAAGTACACTTCACCTATTGAACCATATAACCCCTGCTCCCTTACCTTTCTAGTAATTACTCTGGTCTGATGTGTTTCAAAATCCCTGTGAACTACTAAACCAACGTCACACATATTATTCCAATGAGCCGCACCACTTATATCGTAAAGTGTTGGAGGTGGTATTATTCCATCTTGGTTTCTTTGCATTTTCGCAGGGTGGGCAACCATCCACATTGCCAGTTCATGTGACCTTGTGAACTTTTTACACTTACTAATTAAATCCCTAATGTGCTCATCTTCTCGCTTATTGTTTTCTCTGCTTGAGGATATTTCATTGTAAGGGTCTATCACTACCCCTTGAACTCCATGCCTTAGACAAGAGGCTTTTACTTTATGTAATATCCAATCAATATCAGGTACTGTATCGTCACTCTCAATGAAGAAAAAATGGTCGTTTAAAAACTTTAGTGTCTGTTTCAATGTGTCCTCTGACATTCTTTCAGTAACACCCCTATCAAATGGCTGACCTACAACCTTCTCTGCTAACCTCCTAATGTGCATAGCTGTTGAATGTTCTGGAGAAAATATTGCAAATTTCCAATTATGTTTTTTCGCCATATTCACAATAACATGGTCTAAAAAGTTTGACTTTCCATGATTGGGAACACCTGTAACAACTGTAAATGTTGAAGGCATCACAGTATATAATGAGTCGAGTTTTAAAAACCCTGTGGAAAACGTCTTTTTAGTTTCCTCTCTGTATATTTGGAAAACTTCTTTCTGATAATCCGTAACCGAATACAACCCATCAATCGGATGTGGGCTTGCTAATTCTACCCACAATTCTATGGCTCTAACACCTATTCCAACTAATAATTCATTTGCATCTTTGTATCCATGCTGATGCGAAACTAACCAAGTCCTATCTTTTCCAAACCTATGTATTAATTCTAGTTTTAAGCCCTCACCTGCTTCATCATTATCAACTGCCAGAATAACTTTTTCAGCATCATTCAACCAACTGCATGACCTCAAGGCTTGAAACCTTTTATCATTATCATCATATTTTGGAGTTTTAGTTGCCCCATCTGGGAGCGATACCACATTAGAAAACCCTGCTTCATAGAAACTTAAAACATCCATTTCCCCTTCAACAAAAATAATTGTTTTGGATTCTTTAAATGACTCATAAGCCCTATCCATATTATAAAGAGTTCTTTCTGAATCTTTTTCCTGCCTAAACTTTTTATCTCTGGTTCTGTATTTGACGTTTACTAATTCGCCTTCCTTATAATATGGGAAAGCAATACAACCCTCTTTACCTTGCCCAAAACTATATTCCGATTTAAATATTCCAAAATCATCTACAGTCTTTTTACTTATCCCTCTCTGTTGAAAATACTCATAGATATTGTCATCTGGGTTTTTTCGGATAGGATTTTGTGGTCTAATAATCGTTCTTACAGGCTTATCTTCACCATAGCCCCCTTTAAACCCACAATGATGACAATTCCATAACCCACTATCTATTCCTACCTTTACAGATAAACATGGGTCTGTTTTATTTGTTCTGTTGTGGCTACACTGTGGGCAAGTTGTTTTATGATCGCCAACTCTATAACTTCTAAGTTTTATTCCTGCTTCTCTTAATTTATCCATTTTATCCTGCCAATCTATTTAAATTTGTGTTGTTTTCTTCTTTAGTTACTGTTTCCCATCTTTCCTGTCGTAACCATGTAACAGGATATGGAATAAATTTTACATCTGTGTGATGATTTAGTCTAAAAATATCTGTCGCTTTGTAAATAGTGCTATAATCTTCTTTTTGTAATACCTTTTGAAATACTTTAAATGCCTCTTTCTTAGAACCTGCTTTTCTAGGATATAACTCCCACCACTCTGAAAATTGATTAGTATAGGGGGTGTCTTTTTTGTCACCCCTTATATTATTATTATTTAATGTATCCTCTTTAGGATAGGGTGTTGTTTCTGTCACTCCCCCACTGTCGATATTGTCACCCCCTACAGTATAGAGATTAGACGTTTGACCTTTCTCATTAAATCTAGGCATCTTTTGAATAAACCCACTTTCTTCTAGTTCTTTTAACGCTCTTATAACTGTCCTGTACTGACAACATGACTGTCTGGATATTGTAGAAATAGAAGGGTACGATTGATTGTTTTCATTTGAATAGTTTGCCAAAACAAATAAAACGGCTTTTTGTGTAGCGTTTTTTGTCTGACATTTCAAAGCGTAATTAATAGCT
>TARA_R100000655_G_scaffold106809_1_pt1 | contig 12657 bp, 7 predicted proteins | sample TARA_R100000655 | Tara Oceans TARA_R100000655 (sample SAMEA2622497) | marine metagenome | biome: marine biome (ENVO:00000447); feature: deep chlorophyll maximum layer (ENVO:xxxxxxxx); material: "saline water (ENVO:00002010), including plankton (ENVO:xxxxxxxx)" | depth 90 m
CGGGCATATGGGATTAGCAAAAAAGCTAGAACAAGAATACATTGATACTTCGCGAGCTAAAGAACCTATGCCCCATATGGTTCCAAACCCTATGCAGGCATTTGTAACCACAAGAAATGGCTCTATTGACAACCTTACAGGAGCGGATGATTAATGGCTACGTTTCAAGAAAGAATTGAGGATATAATTGGGGCTACCGCAAGTGTAGGCTCTGATGATGCTTCTGCAAATCAACAAGCTATACAAGACGCTTTACAAGATACTGCAAAAGAAATAATAAATAAAGTAAGACCAGATTTTTTAATTCAATTTGCAACAAAATCATCAAACGTTACTTCCAATCCAATCGCTAGTAATCTTGAAAATTCCAGAGTATTATTAGTGGAAAGAAGAGAAGATGACGACACTTCTAGCTTGTATTTATCTTGTGTTTTTGCGGATGCTTCTTTACAGGGAAAAATTCAAAATCCTCATAGCATTTTTTATGCTTCAGATGAATCTCCAAGATGGACTTTTGATGATAATGATATTTATGTTTATCCTGAACCCGCAGCAGGAAATCCATGTAGGTATTACGCAATGGATAATCCGACGATTGAGCATGGAGACATTTCGGTCTCTAAATTTCCAGATGAGCTAGAACATGCGCTAGTTCTTGGTGCTAGCTCAAGACTAAAACAAAGACAAATTACTTATTTTAACGAAGATGAAGACCCTGAAATTGTTGCATTGCATCGAGCGCAATATCAAGAGTTGCTAGGAGAGTATAACAGTGCGCTAGCTCCATTTATGAATCAAAGCGAGTAATGGCAAAGCAAACATACAAAATTGAAATGTTTCATGGCGGTCTAAACACAAATGCAGACCCTAGAGACATGGATGAAAAAGAATCCCTTGATTTAACTGGCGTCAATATAAGCAACATAGGAAGACTAGAAATCTTGGGTCAATTTGATAGAGACACTAGCACAAGTCATACATTGCAAATATTGCCAAATAGGGGTCTATTTACAATGCACTCTGATAAAAAAATAGACGGCTCAAGTAGTAGTGAAACATTTATTGTTGCCTACGATGACAGTGAAAGCGCTATGGACATAAGGGATAGCGATGGGTGGAACGCTAACCAAATAACAGCTTTTGATAGCGATTTGCCTGTTTTTTATGTAGGTGACGGTAATTTAAGAATAGGCGATGGAGAATTTGATGACGCAATTAATAATAAATGGTTTGGATATATAAATTATAGATTATTTAATGGTTTAAACGCAGATTCAACTGCACTTGCATGGACTCAAGCAAATCAAGCAATCCAATCTCCTACGGTTGGTAATTGTTTAATATCTACTCCATTCGCAGGTAGCGATAGCGATGGAGTTAATTCTAGTGCATCTGAATATATTGGCAACGTAGCAGACGCAAGCGGAGAGGATGTAGCTGATGTTCAAAGTGTTAATTTAAGAGTCGGTTTACAATATAATGAACTTTTACCAAACGCTCATGGCGACTGGGTTGGAACTTATGTAGGTCTTACAACTGAGACTACATATTACCCATTAATAGCAGGGGTTAATGTAAAGGCAACTTCATCTGCAACTCAACCAAAATCAACAGTTAAAGATACAGGGCAAGAGTTTTCAATAAATGAAGAACAAAGTTTTGTAATGGGATTTTATATAACAGCTTCTGAATATGCAGATTTTAAAAGAGTAAACATAGTTTGTCATACAACAGATAGCGATGGTGGAGATAATGTTGCTGCTAAATATAGATTTACAAAAGAAGAATTGGTTCCTGATGCTTGGAATTTTCTTGTTTGCTCAGTAAATAACTCAACTGGTGGAGAATATACTTTTGGCGATACACTTACTAGGTGGGTTCTGATAGCTGTTGATGCAGATGGTAGTTCTGCTAGTCCAACTTTTTGGTTAAGTGGACCAGTGTTAGCAAAAAATTCTTCTGTTGATGGTTTCCAACCTGGAATATATGAGTTTTATCATTCTTATTTATACGACGAAGAAAAACAAGAATCTCTTCCTTTTAAATTTACAGATACTGGTTCAGGTAATGTTAATAAATTAAATATTGCTGGAGATTCTGTATTACTTAATTTTGATTCTTATATAAATCCATATAATAGCGCTGGCTCTCCTGTATATACTTTAAGTAAAAGAATTGTTGGCTCTAGGCTTTACTATAAACTAGAAGAAAATGATGATTTTTATTTAATAGGAGAACTTGATTTTATTGAAAAAGGTTTTAAGTGGTTTCCTGAAGGCGATACATTAGCATATTCTATGGCAAATGTAACTGGCGATGGAACGCCTACTGGAGAAACATTTTATAAAACATGCGTTATTGTAAAAGGAATAACTCCTTTATCTGCTAATTTTATAGATACATTTAAAACTGTAAATGGATATAGTGGTTCTGTAAAGTCTATTGAAGCAAAATTTAAAACAGCAGTTGTTCAGGGCAGAAGAACATACATCGGCAATATAAGGCAAGATGGAAAAAACTATCCCGACAGAATTATTAAAAGCCAAATTAATAAATTTGATGTTTTTCCAGACAAAATAGGAGCTATAGATGTTGTTGTGAATGACGGAGAAAGCATTGTTAAGCTAGAAACTTTTGCTGATAGAATATTACAGTTTAAGGAAAAAACTCTTTATATAATTAATGTTGCTGAGACTGTAGATTTTTTAGAAGAAACTGTTGAAGGAAAGGGTGTTGCCTTTGATTACCATGTTGTCAAAACTGATTTTGGAATAGCTTGGTTTAATAAACTTGGGGCATATTTATATACAGGTAAAGAAGTAATTAATTTATTAGAAAAACAAGGCAGAAGACTTTTAAGTGAGTCTTATTGGGAAGCATTTGTAACGGATGCAGAAGATGGCGGTGCAGATGATTTAGATATGAGTTCTGCTCACATAGGGCATATACCTCAAAGCAAACAAATTCTAATAAGAAATGAGAATACAGATGTTTTAGTTTATGACTTTGTAATTCAAGCTTGGACTAGGTCTGGAGGTACAGCTTATGGAGTTGGTGGCGTTGGAGTTACAAATCTTGTTAATAATTCAAACAGGGAATTGTTTTATTTAACAAATAACGATGCTGATGTTATGACATGGAATACATCGCCGCCCAGTACAGGTATAGTAAAATATGTTACAAAAGATATTGACTTCGGTCAACCGTCGGTAAGGAAAAAAGTTTATAAAGTTTATATATCTTATACCTCAGATTCTGGTTCTGTACCAACTCTTAGGTACGGGGTTAACGGAGATACAACCCCAACTAATGCCCTTACTGCTGTTACTGCTTTTGCTAATAGTCAACCAGAATGGACTCAGGCAGAATATAAATTTGGTTCAGATGCAAATAATTGTTATTCAATACAATTATTATTTGGAGAATCTAGCGTAGGTGGCGGTTTTAAAATAAATGACATAACTATTGTTTATAGAATGAAAAGTATTAAATAATGGCATTAACTAGAGAAGAGAGAAAATTATTACACCAAAAGTCAAATCAGCCGACTCTTGGTTCTGGTGTTCCTAATTCAAGGGAAGGAAATGAAGGAGATGTGGCTTATAGAAACGTAAAAGGCTCTGGAGTTGTTCAATATTTAAAAACAAATAACGAATGGGTTGCTGTGTCTTCTAGCGGAGAAATGCCACAAACAAGAACACCTATAAGTAATAGACAAAGTGTTTCTGGTGGAATTGGACAGCATGGTTCTTTAACTGGTTTAGGAAGCGACCATCATACTCAATATTTGCTTATATCTGGAACTAGGGCAATGTCAGGCGGTTTAAACATGGGGAGTCAAAGCATAACATCTGTTGCAAGTGTAACAGCTTCAGGCACCGTACAAGCCGAACAGCTTACATCTACTGATGACGCTTCTATAGCAGATGCTTTAGATGTAGACGGTCACACCACATTAGACCAGGTAACAATAGACACCGCAGACGGAGCATTTGCTGTAAGTGGTGCAAATCCTATTTCATTAACGACTACTGGCTCTAATGATATTAATATTACAACAGCACAAACTTTAGATGTGGGGGTTTCTACTAATTATGAATTAAGTGTAGATGGAAATTGTGATTGGGATACCGCTGATGTTGATTGGGATAATTCTGCTACTTTTGATTTAAGGTCTATAGGAAATATTACTATACATACAGATGGAAGAGATGCAGATACTAGCGGAAACGATGATGCTTCAAATACTATTTTAATAAGAAATGCAAATAGTAATAATTCTAATTTTACAGGAATACATATAAAAACAGATTCTCAAGGAGCTGCTAATTCCCACAATGACATATTAATAGAATGCGCTAATGTAGCTGCGAAAGGAAGTACATATGGCGTAGATATAAGAAGTTTAAATAATATAAGAATAAGAGCTGAAAACACCAATGCAGGTACAGCAACAGGTCTTTTAATGAGAGCAACGGGTCCTGTAGATATAGGAGTTGGAGCTAGCTTAAGTCCACACACCAGTAAAGAAAGAGTATTAATACATGGAACATATGGAATAGATTTTGCTACTTTGTATAGAGATAGTGGTGACCCTGCTATTAATACGACAAATGCAAAATGGGATAAAATAGATACATATAATTTAGTAAGAGCAATGACATACAGAACAAGCACTACAGTTGTTTGGGAAACGGATACAACTTGTCATGTTACAAGTGGTGACTCTACAGTCACACATGATGCTAATACTAGAATATTAAAAGGTCAAAAAGTAACAGGAACTGGAATACCTGCAGATACATTTGTAGGAGACGGAGGAACTCCTAGCGACTTTACTTCTACTCAATTTATATTAGTTAACTCTTCAGGTGTTTCTGTTAACGCTACTGCTGGAGATGGTTCAGAAATAACTTTGCAATTTTTTAATCCAAGTACAATAGAAGAAGATAATAGCATAGGTATAGTTAATAAAGATAATGATGACAATGCGTTAGGAACTGTTTGGCAAATAACTGTTTATTATACATGCTCTTCTACAAAAAAGAATTTACAAATATTTTATCTTTATTTTACAAGTTCAAGTAGTTTCGATAAATATACAGCGGTTGAAGATTTACACTCTACAGCTGCTGGTGTATTGAATTGGGATTCCAACCAAGGCATAACATGGCAAAATGAAGATACTCAAGATGCTACAGTTAGAGCTTCTGCTTTAAGAATACAAAGCGGTACTAACGATTTTTAAATAAGGATATAATATGGCAACAGTACAAGAACTATTAAAACTAAGAGAGGGCGGAGTTGGACAAGCACGCTCTGACGTTGATTTTTTACTAAAGCAAATACGACAAAGAATGCAAAAAGCTCAAACGGAAGACAGGCAACTGGCAAAAAATATTAAAAGCGGTGGAAAAACAGCTTTAGAAGGTATTAAAACAAGAAGGGATTTTTTACTTGCTAAAAGAGCAAATCCAAACCTTAATATTAAAGATTTTATCTTAGATGATAGAATTGCTGGTAAATATATGGAGCAAGGCGCACAATCTATTGCTAGCGGAGAATCTCCCGCCATTGGTTTAAAGGAAACATTAAATCCTTTTAGCAGAAATTATGCTAAAAATTTAAATGTTGAAGCACTTCAATCTAGCCCCGAATATAAGTCTTTAAGGCAGGGCGTAAATCAAGCAATCCCATCGGCTCAAGCTGAAATGTTGCCTGACCAAAAGCTTGGCGCTATGCCAGAATTTGACGATTATTCAAATTTAGAAAAAGCACCTGCTTTGACAGGAACTGCTGGAGTACAAGGGGTATTGCCAGAAGGTGTTCAAAGAATATCTGGAAATACAGCATCCCCTAATGTTATTCAAGATGCTATGGAGCAAGCAAGGCAAAGAATGGGTAGCAAGAATACAGAAGGAGTGAATATGATTAGGGAAAGGCTAAATAGAATGTTAGACGGCTCTTTGTCTACCTCTCCATCTGGAGTAAGCGCATCCCCAATACAAAGCCCTGGTTTAGAATCTGGAACATTGGAAGGCGCTGGTAAACTTGGAATGGCGGGAAAAGCCTTAGGCGGAGTTGGAAGTGCGTTAAGTCTTGGTTCTGGAATAAAAGATATAGCAAAAGGAAAAGGAGACCTTTCAGCGGTAGCAAAAACAGCAGGAGGAGCTTTAGGTTTAGCTAGCACACTTGGTCTTGCCAACCCTTTACTTGGTTTAGGGTTTGGTCTTTTAAGTAAACTTAGTCAAAGGAGATAGATATGGCAAAATGGCACCCAGCGTCAGGTAAGTGGGGAATATTTGGAGAAACTTCTGGTTCAAAAGAAGCAAAAAAATCATTACAAAGAATTGACCAAGCTATTGCTGACCTTGAAGGTAGGGAACAAAATATTACTGGATATTATCAAGAAATGGGAAAATTAGAGCAAGACGCTTTGCAACGAAAGAAGTTTAGTGAATTAGAAAACTTTCTTGACCAATCTTATAATATAAAAACAGAATCAGAAGAGCGAGCATCTAAAACTGGATTTGCAAATATGTTTGACCCTAACGCGGAAATGGCTCAAGAAAAATTAAAAAGACAACGCGAAAATTTGATAGCAGAAACAGACTACCAATCTCAGTTACAAAGATTGAACTTAGGGCAAAGGCAACAAACAGACTTGTTTGCTTTGGAAGATTTAATAAGAAACTTGCAATTTGAAAGAGAAAATTATTCATAGGAATTAGTTATGGCATATAGAGACCCAACATTTAACGCAAATATACTTACCGATTTATTAAGCACATATTTAACGCATAAATCTGGTGAGCGTGAAAAGTATTATAAAGTTGAGCAACAGGCAAATAAACCTCAAATTCGACAAGGAGCAGATGGTTATTTATACTATGTAAATCAAAACAGATTAGGCGAAAGAGTTCTTCCAGATGTTCAAAAACCACCAAAAACAAGTGGTCAGGGACTTACTACTGAGGAGTTTTATTTTAAAGGTGGAAATAACGAACAAATTTCTGGTGGTAAAAAAGGTGAATCTTTATTATTACAAAAGAAAGGTGGGCAATATTTTTACTCAGACACAGGAAAACCAGTAGACCCTTCTTTGTTTGCAAATCTTACAAAAAAAGCTCCTTCTACCAATAATTTAAAAGGACCTAAAAATTTAAAAACAGCATTCTATCCTGATGGTTCAAATCGAGAATTTGACCAAAGAATTTTCACAGATAAAGATGGCAATAAAAAAGAAGTTTATTTTTGGCTTGATACAGGCAAACCTGTTTTAAATACTGAATGGGCTAATTTTACTTTACAAAAAGATGATAGAGACGAAAAAACAAGGAAACTAACAAGAATAGCTTTAAAGAACTTTATAAATAAAGAACTAAGACCAATCTATAATGCATTTTCTGACCAAAATAATTTTGCACTAGGTGAAAAATGGGCAAGATACCCAGAAATGCTAGCTAAAGAAGCGCAATGGATACGAAATAATTTTGAAGGAGACACTGAGGTATATACTTCAATAAAAGCTATGAAAGATGCTGTGCCAGGATTAGCAAAAAGAAGTGAAAATGAAATCAGGCAGCAGGTTCAAGCGCAATTTGACTTAAGCGTATCAACTGGAGTAAAGCCAAAATTTATTTTGCATGAAAAAGCGTTTGGAAACGAATCGGACTTTTCAACTATGATGGAAAACTTTAGAAATTTGGGAAAATAAAACATGTCTAATAATATTAGTCAATATACAGCTTCAGATTTGTTTCCTGAAGAAGAAAATATTATTAACAATAATAAAGAGCTTGTTGACAATCAAGTTGCATCTCAACCTAGCCAATATACAGCTTCAGATTTGTTTCCTGAAGAAGAAAATATTGATAGGCAACCCAAACAAGATTTAATTAATGAAAGCATAGATAATAATATTCCAAGTGCTTGGATGGAGCCTGCAACTGAAGATACTGCTGGAAACCCTGTTCATCCAACTTCTGATGCCATTGTAGACTCTGGTCAATCCCTAGCAAATTCAGACCCAGAACAATTAATTTCTTCTGAAATTGCTAAAAACGTAGAAAATAAAATGTCACTTCCAGAACAAAATACTGGACCACTCCCTTATCAAGAAGCTGTTTCAAATGTTGAGCGTCAAATATATGGGATTATGGAAACTAAGCCTGATTTAATTGTAAACAACCCAATGTTATCTATGTATGAAAATCCTAGACAAATGGCTGAAGGGTTAATTACAAGTCCTATTTTTAGCGCACCAGCTTTAAGAAAAGAGCTAGGAATACAACTTCCAGAATATTTTATGGAGCCACCAGCGCCAGAAGACAAGTTTTTAGGAAGAATGATAAACGCTGCTGGGCAATCTGCAACAATGGGATACGCTCCTATAAGACCTTCTCCAGCTCCTGAAAACAATCCAGAAGCTATTGCAGATGTTGCTGGAAATTTTTTAGGAATGTTATTGCCTTTTGGTCAAGCCATGAGAGTTGGTCAAATTGGAACGGTTGGAACAATAAATCTTGCAAAAAAAATTAAACCGTTATCAAAAATACTAGAACAAACATCAAAACAATCTCCTAAAGCCACTAGAATAGCAAAGGGAGCGCTAGCAAATGTTTATGGATTTAACCTGCATACTCAATTAGGTGCTGATTTAACCGAAGCTAGCATTATTGAAAGACTAGAAACAGTTCCTGAGTCTACTTGGCACGCAGCGCTTTTTAGCTCTGCTGGAGCTATGAAAGAGTTTGGAAAATTATCAAGAATTGCGTCTTATCCTGCTGTTGGAGCGATTGGGTACAATCTGACTCCAAATCCTGAAGATGACCCAAGCTTTGAAACGTTAAGTGATGAAGAAAAAGCCCAAACAAAAAGAATAGCGCAAGCCCAATCTATTGCTAGCGGATTAATGTTAATGTCTTTTCATAGGACTTCTAGCGGAACAAGAGTTGAGGGAATGAGAGAGTATTTGGATGCTTTCATGCCTGGAATGAGTACAAAAGCAAAAAATAATGCAATTTTAAAATCTTTACAAGTTGCAGCTAAAAATCCAGATTTTTCAAAAATGTCATTAAATGCGAATGAAGGAGCTAGAAACTACAATCCAAATGTTCCTAAAGGTCAAGAAATAGAGCCTGTGAAACCAAAAGTGGGTAAATCTCACCAAATGGAATTGTTTCAAAATATAAAAGAGCTAAAAGAGGAAATAGCTTTAAATAAAAAAGAACAATCTAAAAAAGAACCTACTCCAAAAGAAGAACCTGCACCAGAAAAAATAGAAAGCAAATTAAACCTAGATAGAGATGTTCCCGACCTAAAAATTCAAAAAAAACCAATTAAACAAAAGCCTGTTAAGAAAAAAGTACAAAAACCAAAGCCAAAAATTGACAAATTAAAATCAAAAAGAAAAATTGAAGCTTTATTAGAAGGTGTAAACGAGCCTTCTGCTAGCTATAGATACAATAAATCTGTAGAAAACTTAAAAAATAACAAACAATCCTATCGCTATGATTCTTTAGTTGAGCTAGCAAAAGAAAGAGGAGTTTATGATTCTAAAAACAACAAAAGAGAAGACATTGTAAATAACTTAATTGATTCTTATAAAAATCCAGAAATAAAATCTCAAAAACCTCCTAAAATTGTTGATGGGTTAAAAATATCCTATGATGCTCAAGGTAAAATGAAAATGGATATTCATAATTATGAAGAAGTAGCTAGGGTTGCAAAAAAAATAGGCGTTTATGATAAAAAGTCTAGTCGTTTAAAATTAATTGATAAAATTGTAAGAGCAGATTCTGAAGGTAAAGTTACAAAAGACCCGTTACCCGTAGAAAAAGAAGCAGAATATAATTTGATTAAAGAAAATATTAAAAACATGCGAAGTCAAATTAAGGAAAGTTTACAAAAAGGCGAGTCTTCAAAATCAGTTAATATTCAAAGAAAAAGAGCATCGATGAGAAAAGCAAAAGAGCTAGCAGATGCTTTAGAAAATAAATACAATTTATCAGGGTTAGAAAAAACTAAATCTGACATTTTCCCAGGTATAAGTTTAGTTGTTGATTATTTGAGAGCTAGAAAAAAATATAAAGATGCTAGAAAACCATTGACCGATGAAGAAATTGATGCTTTGCATGCTTTTTATACAGGAAAAAACGTAACAGATGAACAACTTGTAATTGCATATACAGCAATGCAACAAAAACCTTTAACAAAGAGTTTGGGAGCAGATGGTTTAAAAAATGTTATAAATGAAATTAGAAAAGTATTTAATCCTTTAGCAGACATACCAAAAGAACAGCAAGGCGAATATTTAAAATATAGATATAAGTTTTTAGGTCAACAGTATAAACTTACAAAATATTTAGAAGAATTAGTTTCAGGTTATAAAAATTATACAGAAAAAGACCGAGTTTTAAGTTATTTAGTTTTAACTGGAGAAGCAGATATAAGTTCAATTAAAGACCCCAAATTAAAAAGAATAACGCAAAAAACTAGAAGACTGTTTGATACAGCAGGAAAAGGGCTTGTGAAAAGAGGTCAGCTATCTCAAGAAGCTTACGACGGACTAAAGGGTCAATATATTACTCGAATTTATTTAAGATATATGCTTGATAAAGGACCACAATTAGGCGGTAGAAGTAAGCTTTCAAAAGTATATAATAATGTAAGAAAAGAAATGACACCTGAAATGAAAGCGCAATTAGGTGAAATACGAACTCCAGAACTTCCAATTACAGTAGGGTTGACTCGAGAATTTGGAGATATAGCTAAATATGATTTTTTTAAGTCGTTAGCGGAAGATGGAAGATTTGTTTTTCAACCCGCAAGAGCAGAAGTAGATGGAAAAATGATGAGTATTGGGCAACTTCAACATGAGCTATCTATTTATAGACAAATGCTTCCAAAAGCTGAAGAATCTCAAAAACCATATATGACAGAATATATAAATAAGTTAGAATCAAAATTGCAAGAAGTAGCAGAAACAATGGGGCAACCTCCAGAAAATTTTAAACAAATTCCAATTCACGAAGGATATGGTCCACTTTCTGGTTCTTGGGTAAATAGGGCAATTCACGACGATATTGTTTCTATGTTTCAAATTACAGAAGGTTCTGAGTATAGAAATTGGTTGGATAACCTTAATAAATTTGAAAAAACAGCTACTGCAATGTGGAAAACGGGAAAAGTTGCATTTAATCCTCCAACTGTAATGAGAAATATACTATCAAATCCTTGGCAACTTTCTATGTCAGGAATGGGGTATGGGGATATTGTAACAACTATGGGAAGCGCTGCAAAAAAAATGGCAACGAATCATCCTGATTTTATTAATGCAGGTAAAAATGGGGTATTTGGTGGAACATGGTCTCAGGCTGAAATACAATCAATATTAAAATCAATGCGTCAAGTAGAAAAAGAATTTGGAACATCTGGTGATTTTAATTTAACAATTAGAAGCGGTTTTAGTAAAGTTGCTAATTGGTATTCAAAAGTAGATGAATTTTATAAATTTGTAAAATATTTAGATGGTAAAAACAAAGGTCTTTCTGATTCTGAAGCTACAATAGATGCTCAAAAATGGGTTATGGACTATTCTTTGGTTAGCCCTGTTGTTCGAGGCTTAAGAGAACATTTTTATGGTGTTCCTTTTGTTACTTATCAATCTAAAGTTTTGCCTTTAGCAACCGAAGCTGCGCTTAAAAGACCTTGGACATTATTAATGCCTTATCTTTTAACAGAATTAGGGACTCAGTATTCATTAAACAAATTTGATATAGATGAGAAAAGCTGGGGGGAAGCGCAAATGGCTATGGGTACGGAAATGGCAAATTCAAAAGCTCTTCTTCTTGCTCCATTTAAAGACGAAAAAGGAAGGTTGCAAGTAATAAATATGGAATACGGTCTTCCTTGGGAATTTTGGGTTGAATTTGGAGAAAACGCAATAAATGGAGACTTGCCTCAATTAAGAAATAATATGGGAGTAGCTCCTATTTTTACGGCTATGTCAGCAATGTACACAGGGACAATACCAACTCAAGATGGGGGATATATTGAATTATATAATTCACAATCAACTCCAGAAGAAAAAAATAGAGCATTGACAAATTTTTTATGGGATATGTCATTACCAAGCACATTTGGACCAAGAGGACCAATAGCAAATTTAATTGAAGGAACTACCGAATTAGGAAAGCCAGAAACTACCTTAGGTCAAGATTTGTCTAGGTTTACTGCATATACTTTTAAGCCAATTACAGATGAGGGTATGCAAAGAGCTGATAAAATAGCCAGAGCTAAATTATCTGCTTTGGGAAAAGAATACGCTTTAAAGCAAAATAAATTAATAAAAAAATCAAAAATGACAGGCGAAGTTTTTGTTGAAACTGAAGAATATAAAGATTTAATAAGGGATATGAATGTTAAACAAATGGAAATTTATAAAAAACACTATGGTCCCCTGGTGATTGGAAAGTGGAAAGATGGAAGTCTTAAAACTGTTGAATCTGTTATGGATTCAACGCAAGAAGAGCTTATAGAAATATTTAAAAAAATTGAAATAAAAGAATAATCCCCTTATTTTAGTGTAACATTTTTGTAACATTCCTCCTTAAATTCTCCTATATTTAATAATTGATGCGCCCATGTCAGCCA
>TARA_R100000655_G_scaffold58927_2_pt1 | contig 12641 bp, 13 predicted proteins | sample TARA_R100000655 | Tara Oceans TARA_R100000655 (sample SAMEA2622497) | marine metagenome | biome: marine biome (ENVO:00000447); feature: deep chlorophyll maximum layer (ENVO:xxxxxxxx); material: "saline water (ENVO:00002010), including plankton (ENVO:xxxxxxxx)" | depth 90 m
TCCTTGAATACCTGCTGAAGCTATATTTGTAAGTGCTCCCAATCTGTTAAAACCACCAAGTTGAGCTATGTTAGCATCCATTTGTTGTTTTCTAGCATCAGTCTGCATCGTTGATTGGAATAGTCTATTTTGAGCATCACGTTTAGTCATTTCTTGTTGCATTCTATTTTCTGCTGAGATTCTACGTGATTGTTCAGCAATACTACGCATTGTATCCTTATCTACTTTTCTACGCAGTTCCTGAGCTACTATTGAATTTTCCATACCTTGACCAATAATAGAGCCTTCAGTTCTTTGAAGTTGTTCTGCACCAGTCTGACGAATATTACCTACTACTCTATTCATCTGTTCTTGCATCATTTGGTTTTGAAATGGGTCACCACCTTGTGCTACTTTTCTTAAATGGTCTTGGTATTCACGCTCTGAAGGAGTTATTTCGGACATAGTCTGATATGCCCTTCGTTGTGATTTACGCTGTTGCTCTTTGCCCCAAGCATCAGTTACACCTTTTGCAACTCCTAGAGCTCCCATAATTAGTGGAAGTGCCATATTAAATCTCCCTCTTTATCGTGTGGATCAGCTCACGGTCTGCATCCTGATTAATTATATTGTTAACATTTGCCTGCCATAAAATCCAGTGTTTATCATATAGCATCGGATCATTCTTAGCAGATGCTATAGCAATAGCGTAGTTACATAAATCTCTATGGTACATATTTGGAATGATTGGACTAGGGTCTGTAGATGTATCCTGAGCATTTTCTACAGTTCCATAATAACTAAGTCTGAGTTTACCTGATGTAGGCTTTTGATCTAAATGGAATCCATTGTTTCTAACAAAGTAACCACGTGGGTCACCTTCATCTATCTCACCGTCACTTCCATATCGAATATCATCCTCAGATACGGGATACAGTTTATAACCATCGTGCTGTAAAAAGATTATCTGCTTATAGTTTGTTGGAAGTCCATACGATTCAGAGCCATCACAATCATACATACGTGTATCTTCATAAAGATTACACTGCCTAGAAAGCTCTAATTCTGCTTCCTTTAATAATTCTATAATCATAGATTTGCGTTCATCAATAAATAATAAACATCTATCTGCTAATTTATCAAAAGTCATACTAACCCCCTAAAGCTGTCACACGTTTTTTAAGTGTTTCAACTTCACGTCTAAGTTCATCAATAAGTTTTTGTGTACGAATTACACCTTTATCGACAGTTTTACTTTCAGGTTTTATGCCGATATTACTCAAATTCAACCTCTAGTTTTCTAATTTCTACACTGTTACTGCTTGATGCTGAACTGATTTCAACCATAAAATATCTACAGCGAACTGACGGTTTACATCTATACCAGTCTGCACCAGTCGTATCTGATGGAACAGTGATTGTTTCTACTACTGTACTGCTATCACCATCTACATAAAATTTGATTGTTAAGTCATCACCTGAATTATATCTCATATTCAATCTTCTAAGAACGCCACTTCTATCTAGGTTTCCGAAGTTGATCCATCCCGTTGTTCTTTTAAATGATGTTGTTTCAGATGATGAAGATGGATTTAATTCTGCTAGATATGATGTAGCTCCTGATTGAACTGTGTACACTTTTAAATCTTCATCTATAGTAAATAAATTGACACTATTACCATTTGACATATCATACTTTGTCCAATGTTCTACACCTTGAGCAAACTTTACTAAGTCTAAGGAATATATGGTAGTTACACTTGAAAACTTGCAGAGCAATCTATTCTTTTTAACATCTATAATAGTACGTGTGCTTGAATCAACTAAAGATTGATAATCATCTTTGATTGATGATGTTATTGGAGTTGCTTGAAAGTTAGCACCAAGATGATACATATGGTCTTTACCAGCAAAGAAAACTCCAGCTTCGTGTTCTACTATTGAATCAGTTGCAATACATCCTATATTTGGTTCTGATTCTGATAAGCTCCAACCAAATGGATCAATAGATGGAATTGATAATCTATATATACCTTTTGTTTGAAGTACTACTAAATCACCTATAAGCTTTGCCAATCCTTTTATTTCACCACCTTGTAGATCAGGGATTGATATATAGTTTGTGATAGGTATCACATCAGGTTGACCCACCTCGGAAAACATCACCCAATCTTTATGCAATTCATTTTCAGCCGAAGGATTAAGTGCAACATCTGCAACATACTGTCGACCTTCCAAATTGATTGAATGAACAAAATTAACATCTATTGATGTTTCACCGTATGGATGCACAATACCATTCACATCACCATTGTCAGCGTATGTTAACGTATTGTACCCACTATAATCTCTCCAAGCATACTGAGGACTTGTACGTACAGTAGCTGTAGTAGATTGAGTTGTTGCACCAGCATTCATATACATTGCATATTGAAAATTCTTTTTAACAAATGTATTAGTACCACTACCATATAATACTCTTGCTCCAGCAGATGTATTTTCTGCACCTAAATCCCACGATGTTGAAGCAACTATATTTGTTCCATACCCTAACTTGCCCGTTGTTGTATTTAGAACTTTCTTAGCGACACATATGTTATCTAGCCAAACTGTCAATGCTGATGCTGTATTATCATCAATTTGGACTAAAAGATATAACGTGTCACCATTTGAGTAACTGCCTAAGTCATCTAAAAGTATTTCCTTTTGAACATATCGCCACTGATCTTTATCTCCAGCTCCACCACTTGAACCCTTGCCTTGATGTTGAACTACTAAACTATCTATACTGCTATTTGTATCACCCACTCCTATTGAAAACTTATCACTTGCTCCAGCACAGTTATCAGCAAGCCACCAAAAACTTACCATAATAGAATCTGTTTCAACCAAACCAGTAAGTCCAAGGCTATAATATGCAGTTTCAAGGCTTCCTGTATCTCGCACAAACTTTAAAGAATTTGAACCATATTTTTTCTCATCTGTTGCCTGACTTACTGTAGTATTTGGTGAAGTCCAAGATGAATGAGTTGATCCTGAAGTATCATATATTCCACTTGTACCATTTACAATAGCTTCTCCAACAAACCAACCAGCTGTAGATGATGCAGGCTGAGTTGAACTACCCGTAGCATCACCAGTATCGTTATCATATGTTAAATTTGTATGCCCAGTAGATGTACCCCAAGTTTGACTTCCTATGTCTGTACTTAAATCACCAGCCATTGAAGCAAACTGCTCATTTATACACGTTCCTATAGTATGACTGATTCCACTAATATATAAAATTTTGCCATTGATAGCAGATGTTAAACTATTTGATGAATCAACAAGTACCCTTTTCGCATACCCATCTGTAATTTTTTGTAAGTTTAAATCTCTATTATCATCAAGTGTACTTACTGATGCTACCTTGTAATATGTTCCAGCATTTTCACTTCTATAAATATTAATCCCAGTAACACGTGGATTCCAATCTGCTTCTAAAAACTTTAACGTAAAATAAAATACATCATCATCTGCTGTTATAACATCACCACCTATTGAAGCCTTACTGTTTGCAACTGAATTATTAGGTATTGGTGTTTCCTGATTACCGTCATATATAAATGTAAGTTTATATGTGTATGTTTTAGTCGTGTGAGATAAAGCTGAAGTTACGTGACTGCTAGCTGGTGATTTTCCTGATGATTCAATTGAATGCGTTATTGGTTCAGGTATTGCTCTACTTGTATAAAATTGACTTGTAGGTGTATAACCGTTCCAAAAGAATTGACGTGCTATGTATTGATGAATTTTAGGTTCAAAAGTTATTCCATTTGAGAATCTTAAAACTGTACCATAATTATTTAACTGCACACCACCACTACTATCAAATAACTGACTACCTAAGCTTGCTAGGTTAGTAGTGATATATACCTTACCATCTGACGTTGCAATAACCCAATATGCAGTACCATCATATATCCATTTTATAGCACTATCAATATTAGCACTAACCGATGTTGAAGAAGCTCTACCTTTACGTTTATACAAAACACCAACTTTATCAAATTCTGCATTGATAAGTTCTGTACAAGCAGATGCTCCGACATCTTCAGGATCAGCCTGAGTAACTAAACCACCATCTAAAGGGATATTAAGTAATCCCACTATCTACCTTTAGTACCTATACCTTGAGGCTTTTCTACTTGATACCTTTCATTTAATACCTTGATTATATTTAAAGCATTTGTATATGATGTAGTACCTCTATCAATCTTGCCATCCATACGCCATAGTTGGGATTCAGCAAGGTCTAAAACTAATTCGTGCAGTGCAGGATTTAAGGCACAATCCGAAGCCATTCCACCCACACCTGAACCTGAATCTGAATATACAAAATCAGTCGGACTTGTTAAATACCATATATCAATAGTGTGGACTTGTGAAGGTTTAACATATATTGTTTCGTTAAATATGTATGCAACTGGATTTGTAGCACTACCAGCAAGATAACTATTTTCTAATCTTTTAACATCTTTAGCTTCAATCATAGTACACCATTTGCTAGCAGTCTGACTATAAATACCTGATATGTTTCCACGTATTGGATCAATGCCTAAGCTCAGGAATGTTTTTGTTCCATCACTGTCAGTACTATTACCACTTGAGATTTGCTCTAATTCAGTCAAGTATCCACTATCAACCATATTTACTACTGTTTTTTGAGCAATATTAATAGCATCAACCTTAGCTTGTTTAGTAAATACAGTTTCTGATGGGTCTTCTAACCGTAATCCGAGATTTGAGCTTAATTCATTTCCAGTCATATTAGTTTACTCCGTTTTCTACCTTTTCATTTTTAGTAGGATTTAATTCTTCTATTTGTAGTGTTACTGCCTGAATAGCTCCTTGGATCATCACAGTTTTTGTTTGTGAATCAATAAGCTGTTTATTCAGATTACTCAATTGTTCTTTTAACGCCTGTTCCGTTAATACCTTTGGAACTGGTGTTTCAGTTTTTGTTTGTTTATTTTTAAACTTCATTTTTCCCCTTATTTGCTTTCTAACGCTGTTACTTTTGCTGATAATTCTTGTACTGCTTTTACTAAAACAGCATACAAAGAATTTGTTGAAATCATTTGATTGTCTACAGAGCCATCATCATTTACTGCGTCACTTTTTCCCATAACATCCCTAGGAAATACTGTTGCATATTCATCTGCTATAAATCCATACTTAACTTTATCCTTAGATGATGTTTTCCAGTTGAAAGTTCTAGGTTTTAAATTTCCAACTAGCGTTAAAGCATCTGATAAATCACCTATATTTTCTTTTAATCTTCTATCTGACGAAGTATAAACTGTTGTCCCACCCGAACCATCTCCTGACACTGCCCATTCTTTTGCATTGGCATTGTTTTGTGCATTTATCCAAAAATTAGTTGATGTTGGTTGGTTATCGCTCTTACCTTGTTTTAACAATAAACAAGAAGCAGTACCACTACTAGCTGAGTCTTGTTCAATTTTAACAACATAATCAGTACCATCATCTTTAACATCTAGCTTGTATGATGGATTTACTACGCCTATCCCTACATTTCCACCATTCTCAACAACAAGAAGCCCAGTTGATGTGCTAGACTCACAAACTAACGAATTACCTCCACTTCCACCTGAACAGTTTATATGTAGACCATTTGGATTTGAACTTTGAGTATTGGTAAACTCAACCATATACTGACCACTTGTCCATTCTGTAGCAACATCTAAAAGGTGACCAGGACTACTTGCACCAATACCTACCTTTGTGGTTGTTATATAAAATGGACTAACCGTTCCATCACCATCTTTAATTTGCCTTGCTGTAGAAGCATCAATACCACCATCAACGGCAAGTATGTCACCTACTCCATCACTTATTGTTTTTGTGTTTAAATTTGCCATTTATAGCTCCTATATTGCTGTGCAGTTAAGTGCCAGCGTGAATGTGTTATCTCCAGCAGACATAGTTGGAGAAGTTATTTTGAATTTCTTTGCATTTTTCCAATATGCTTTACCAGCATCTGCCGAGTTCATAGTTAGGCTCGACTCTGAAAATTTTACACCATTTAAATTGATATATCCTGATGATAAACCTGAAACAGTTGTATCATCATCAAATGTTACTGTCATAGAATTTGCAGTAGATGCACCTACAGTAACCACGGGTGACATCTTTTGTTCTGAGAATAAATCATCTAATTCCCATATTATATCAGGAGTTGAATCGTCACCAAAACTTGGTGGACTTAATATCCTTAATTTGTATTCATTTGGATCAAGATCAACATCAACAGAATGTGTGTAATCAGTCCTTGAATCATTTTCATCATCTACACGTAGCGTTATTGATATAGCACCTAAATCTGCACTATTTAAATTTTTACCGGCTTCCCATTCAATACGTTCACGTTTCCACACATCTGAAACAGTTAAGTTTTGAGTCGCATAATCAGTAGAACTATAACGAATAGTAGCTGTAACTAAATTACCATCGGCAGTATTCCAATCAAGTCCACGTATATCAAATTCAGCAACAACTTTACCTAAACGCTTGTAAAATCCAATCGCTACATTTTGGACTTTTACGTTGCCGGGGTTTGATGCTCCACCTGCTCCTGTATTATAATTATAACTATATGACATTTATTCCTTTCCTCCATCTGGAGGATGGTAAGGAGAACACCAGTCCAAACCACCCCCCATCAGGATTTTTTTAACTAACTAGGTTTAATAACCAGTTGGCCCACCTACAAGTAATCCTTGATAACGTGGAGCACTTGTTGTTAACTGACCCATCCAGAATATTCTAGCTTGTTGTGCATCTTTTGCTTCTAAAGCTCTAAAGTTTTCAAATGCAAAATTTCTTTTGCTGTGAACTTTAAAGTCTAAGTAACGGCTGTTCAAGAAATACATATGTCCAGCCGGGCATTTTGAATCGTGAAACACACTAGCACCTTTGAATCGTAACGACTGAAATCCAGCATCACCACTCTCAGAGTTACCTTCCCATCTCTTATTAGCCTGCAAAGCAGTTTCATAAGCTGAGTAAATAACTGGAGTTGTGATTATGATGTCTGGAGAATCGTTGTCAATTGAGCAAGCCTGATACATTTGCGTCATAGCCTTAATACCACCAGCTACACCTGATGTAGTTGAGCAGAAGTTTGCAAAACTAACAGCACCTGTATCATTTGATCCATTTGATGCTAAGGCTGTACCACCTGAAGCACCACCAACTGTACCAATTGACCACTCGAATGAACCTAATTTTGCATTCCAGTAGTCGTTAGTACCATCGTTATGATCAGAGTCAATACCACCTAAACTTCTTTGGTAGCCAACAATAGAATCAGTAACATCTCCTAAAGGAACATAGTGAGATGTGCCTGAGCCAGCACTGAAGTCGTGGATAAGACCGTTACCGTTATCGTGAGCTTGTGTATCAGCAAGTACAGAAGTACCACTGAAAGTACCAGCACCATTTAACGTATTCATCACGTTACTTGAAACAGAAGAAGCAAACAAAGCATTTCCTATAGCATCTTTTATTGTTTTTTCTGCATTCTTCATACTAGCAGTTAGCATTGATAGAACTTGATTAGAACCCATATTAATATGTTGTTCTGCACCATCTATAATTACTGCGTTATACAAAGTTGCCCAGTTATATATTGCTTTGCTAGCAACATCTGTTTTTGCCTGAGCTGTTGTTCCAAGTGCACCGGGTTCTAACCAGCCACTGTTACCGTTTAACGCTATTTCAACAGGAACATTTATAGCTACCCCACCGTCAAGTTTATCTGCGTTACGCAAAAGTTTATGACATAGGATATTGCTATTGAAAATGTTGTCTACTAAAATAGGCATAAATTTGTCTCGGGTTAAAGCCGAAACAGTTGTACCTAAAGCCATTTAATTAGCCTTCCTTCCATTTTATTTATCAAAATATTTTGAAATCTCAGGATTAGTCATAGATACATCTTTCCAGTTAGTAACTTTTTTATCGGATTTAATATCCTTAGCACCAGCTTCTGATGTATTGATAACCCCAGTATTTCTGTTTTCATTTTCTTTTAGCTTTTTTAAGTGGGTAAGCTCTTCTTGCATTTGACCGTATGACCATTCTTTAAAAGCACGCTCAAGGTTTGGTATTCCATTCTCAACATACTTATTACTGTTAGTATCAGCAAAGTCTAAGAATTTAGCTACCTTATCTTTATCACCCAGATAGTCTGGATGTGTCTTTTCAAGATGTGCCAATGTACTGTCAAGTTGATCCACACGTTGTTCCATAAGTCTAGCACCTTCAACCTGCTCTAAAGCATTGAGCCTGAGCTCTACTTCAGTAGGTTCTTTTGCTTCCTTTAAAGGAACAGTTTCACCATCTAAACCAAGAGATTTTATAGTCTCTGGTTCATCATAGTAAAAATCCTTTAAATGATTACGAAACGATTCATCAGTTTGAATCTTGCTTGTTAACTTGTTCCACTTTGATAACTCTTGAGATTTTTCAGTGTTTGACTTTTGCCAATTAGCTTTATTGGTAGAGTCGTTACGCCACTCTTTGATCTGGTCTAGGCTATATTGCTGACCGTCTATCTCAAAGCTATCTGCAACTTCAGCTTCAGTTACTTCCTTGGAAGGTTCTTCTGGAGTTGGTTCTGTTGTTTCCTCAGCCTGAACTGATTCTTCAGTCTGAACTGATTCTTCAACGGGTTCTGATACGTTATCATCAGCCGGAGACTCTGTGGTCTCATTTAAATTTTCTAACGCCTCGTGTTCTTCTGCTGTTATTTCTATGTTATTATATTCGTTATTCATTTAGACACTCCTTCCTGAGTTGGTCTTGTTATTTGTTATTAAAATGTTTGTGTTGTTACACCATCACCACTTAAAGCATACTCTGTTCCAGTTTGCACCTGACGTGTCATAGTTTTATTAATAAACTGTGGCACATCCTTTTTTGGAGGTGTTTTACTTGGAGGTGCTTTTGGTGGCGTTTTACCCGGCTTAGTTACTCCTCCTACTGGAGTACCTCCTACTGGAGTAGTAGGACTTGATGGTGCTCTATATTCAGGGTTTGGAACTTGAACTGTATATTTTTGAGTTTCATATATAGGCTCTTCAGTATATGGTAAATCATATACAGTTCCATCAAACCAAAACTTCTCAGGTGGAGCTTGCCCCATTCTATTAGCTACATCAATCAACATAACTGCCCAATTGGTTGCGCCACCCATACCACCTGATCCACCACCTTGACGTTCCATACTTTTCTTAGCAAATGTTAATCCACCTTCAGATGTATAATCTTCACTAAAATCAATCTTATCAGGATCAGTGTCACCATATATTTTATATGTACTTCCACCACTATAATTCATAACGGCATCCATAGCTCTGTCCATACCTTTACTATCTAATCCTTCAATCATTTTTTTAAGTTTTTCTCTTTTCTCAGGATCATCTATCATATTTTGGTCATTTATCGCCATTTGTCATTCCTTCCAATTTTTTGCGTTTTGCAAGTTCTTGTATTTCTGGATTATCTGATTGAAATGCACTCATCACACATTCTTTTGTGACACCCGGATATCCATTCTTTTCACACCACTGTCTAAGCGTTTGGGTCTTGGGCATCTTGTGCACCTCCTCCAGTTAACTCTCTATATCTAAGTAAGCTATCCATAATCTCATCTTCATCTGTAGATTGTGAAATTGTTTCTACCTCCTTTTGAACTGCTTCCTGACGCTGTTTACGTGCCTGAGCAATTTCCTCAAGTTTTTCTTTGGTAATATCCATTTGAGTCCAACGCCAAAAACCTTCTTCATCTAATAGTCCAAGTTGTAATAGATCAATAGCACTATCAAACCTTCCAACACGTGACTCAGGCATAGAACTACCTTCTTTATATTTAAAGTCCATATCAGGATCAAGATCATATGGTTGTATATCCTCAAATTGATAACCACTACCATCTTCTATATATCTTCTAACTGAAATAGTCTCAGCATAGTTTTTAGCGAGCAGTGTTAAAGTTTGTTTAAAAATGTCTATTATAGCATCAGCACCAATACTTTTTTCTTTTGAACGTATAATTTGCTGTGATGCTTCTTGTAACTGTTGAATTGCTCTTGATGCAACAACGCCAGTAGGATTAATTCCACGACTTATTTCGTGAACCCCAGATACCATATCAGCAAACTCAATCATACTTTGAGCAAATGGTAACGTAGATGCTGAAATATTACCAGCCGGCAATCTATCTATTCTTTCACTAGGGTTATTTGTCCATAATACTTGTCCGGGTTTATCTGTCATTCTATTTCCGGGAATTTTAGATAAAGATTTACTCATAACCACTACAGGGTTACCTTGTAAGATTAAATTATCCATACCCTGACTAAGTGCAATACTCGAACCTACTGCTAAAGACTCGATGACTTCCGGCTCTCCCTTACCATAAAAAGAATGTGCAGAAGGATAGTTTTTAAATGTCACTAAAGGAAAATGCTTATAGGGGGCTTTTTCGTCTTGGAGGAGTGTTTTGCCACAAAATGTAGCGAGACGAAATTCACCCCCCTCATAGTACCAGCACTCTTTTAACAAAGCTTGACCTCCTTTGTAGTCTTGTGAGTTTCCGTCCTCCTCCAAAGAGCTTTGTGTGTCTAGTTCAGGTACTTTATCGGTAGCGTACTGTTTTTCCGACTTTATGAATGACCGATATTCATTCATCTTCCCTTCAGGATTTACCCTTTTTCCATATTTTTCTTCAATATCATCTACGTAAGTAGGTGTTGCAAATATTACACAGCTAGCATCTTCAATAGATGTAGCTAGTGGATCAATAAATACTGTAAAAATATCTGGAACAATAAATTCTATTTCGCCATCTACAATGCACGTCTTTAAAAACCCATTTCCATATATTAATCCATCACGTTTCATATAGCGTATAGAGCGTTCTGCTTTTTTATTAGCCATCACCCATTCAACTGCTTCTTGAGCTTTCATAGCTGAAGCAATCTGTTCTTCACGTTTTGGCATAATATCTACTTTACTTGGACGATCAGTAAGAATAGCAAACATAGTTTCTACTACACTATGTATTACGTTAGGCTCAATACGTGTTTTATATTTTGGAAGATTAAATGGTTTAAGCATTTGACCATTGTATAATTCCTCATTTCTACGCCAACGCATAACCTGTGCCTTACGTGCATCTTTTGCAGACTGAAACATCTTTTCTAGTTTATTCACCTTCTCCAGTGTTTCACTGTTGTATGCGTCTATATCAATATTTTTAGGATATTTATCCACTATTCACCACTCACTACGTAATCGTTATAATCATCACCAGCTTCATATTTTACTTTCTTTTTCTTTTTTATAAATGTCTTCCAAGCATCATCAGCTTTATTTTTAGCAATACGTTTTTTTGCTTGTCCGGGTGTTTCATTTGGGTATTTTTCATACTTAGGCATATCTTAGTCCCTCCATGTATAAGTCCAACCTTCGTCCTCTGTTGGGTTTAATAATTTTTCATATTCTATTTGACCTCTAGTTTTCTTTTTAACATCAGCCATTGGAGCTTGAGTATGACTTAGTGCATATCTCAGTGCATCGCAGGCGTGATCCTCTAGGGTTGTATCTAAATCTTCTGGTCGCTTCTCATCTATAATCATCTCTGGAATTGTTCGCTGTAAATTTGGAGCACAGTTTTTAATAATAATAAAATTAGAAGGCTTATCTGTAACCTTCATAAGTTGAGCCATATTACGCCATCCAGAAATTCTATCGTTATTTGCTGGTACAAGATTGGGAACTAAAGGCTGATTTTGATCACCTTGTAGTGCGTGTGCAATTGAAGCATCACTGTACATTTGTGTTTCTTCTTTACGCCACGACATAGGGTTTCTTATCCAGCACGATGGATCACCTAGTGTCATTTCAATGTTCTTACCGTGTTGACAATTTTTTTTATATATGAGCTCACCGACTTCCATCGGATGCTTCTCTTTTCCGTATAGCTCATCAAAAACGAATACCCTGTTGTCAGGAGTGACTTCAATCCAGATAGCACAGTGAGGAGCAGAGTAGCCCCAATCAAAACCAATATATCTATGGTTAGCCTCATTCCCGAAGCCCAATTTTCTCGCATCTTTTTCCTCCTTTATATGGTAAGCTGGATTCCACTCAGCAAAGTAAGCACCAGCAAATACATCCCAATCACCCATACGCCACATTGAACGTAACGGCTCTGGAAGTGAATCTAAATAATTAACATAATCGGGATCTAATTCTTGTAAAGATGGATTATCATCTATTGTAGCTGGTATATATATACGTTTACGGTTTGAAACAGGGTCTTTAAAGGACTTATTTGCTTCTTTTAAACCTATCTGCCATCTACGCTTTATCCACTGATGTCCTACGTTTCCGGGGTTCATAGTACAGAATACTTGTGGAGCTACACCACAGGTTGAACGCACAGATGATAATAATTTTAAATAATATTCTTCTTGAGGTATTTGCCCTAATTCCTCAATAAGTAATCTGGTGATATTCCAACCTTGGAACTGAGTATACGCATCGGAATCTTTCAAATGACCAGTATAAATTTTTGCACCAGATGG
>TARA_R100000655_G_scaffold3995_1_pt1 | contig 12609 bp, 4 predicted proteins | sample TARA_R100000655 | Tara Oceans TARA_R100000655 (sample SAMEA2622497) | marine metagenome | biome: marine biome (ENVO:00000447); feature: deep chlorophyll maximum layer (ENVO:xxxxxxxx); material: "saline water (ENVO:00002010), including plankton (ENVO:xxxxxxxx)" | depth 90 m
AAATGGCAAAACAAAAGAAAAAAAGAAATAAAAAATATAAACAAAAATATACTACAGATAGTAGATTAGACATGCGTACTGGTGGTAGAGTATCTTTTAAGCATGGTGGTTCTCATGGTCGTAAGAAAACAATGGAAGAACCTACATTAATTAATGATGATAATAATAGAAGAATACCAGTACCAGAACCTGTAGGCTCTCCTGTAAAAACTGTTATGCCGGGAATGGGTGGAACAATACCTCAACCTACTCCTCAACCTAGACCAGACCCTATTTTTATAGATGATGATTTTGATAGATTTGCAAGACCACAACCAACACAACCGGGTGTAAATGTTCCAGATATGTCTGGTGTTCAAAGAGGTAAACAAGAAAACGGGGGTGGTGGTACTCAAGAAAACGGTGGAGGCGGCTCTGGTGGTGGCACAGGTGGTACTGGTGGCACAGGTGGTACAGGTGGTACAGGTGGTACTACAGGTGGTACTACAGGTGGTACTACAGGTGGTACAGGTGGTACTACAGGTGGTACAGGTGGAACAGAAACTGGTGAGACACCTATAACAGGAACTGTAGAACAATTTGATGAAGAAAGAGCAAAAAGAATTACACAAACAGGTAGAACTGCAGAAGAAATAGCTGCTGGTAATATACCTGAAGGTTCACTTCCTACTATAGAAACTCAAAAAATAATGGAAAGGAGACCTGATGAAACTCAAGAACAATATGAAGCTAGATTAGCTAGTATGGAGTCTGGTACTGTTCAACTTGATGATGGTACACCTGTAGAAGCTACTACTATACAACAACCAACTTCAGAACAAGTAGCACAAATGACAGCTACTACTGCACAAACTCCAGAACAAATACAAGCTGCTCAAATGACTGCAGCACAAATTACAGATAAACCTGATGTACAAGCTGCACTAGGAAATTTATCACCTGAAGCACTAGCAAAAGTTGAAGAAATTAAAAATTTATCAGGACCTGCAGAAGCTGCACGAATATCAGAAACTATTGCAAATGCTGCAAAAGCTGAAGATGTTGATGGGGTTTTATCTGCCGGTGCTTTTGCACCTGAAGTAACAGGAGTAAATGCTCAAATATCAGAAACTCCTGATGCTGAAAGACAAACACGTGAGGCTATAGTTGGTAAAGCTGCTAGTGGTGAAGCTGCACAAATAATAGGACAAGTAGGTTATGAAGCTTCAAAACAAAGAGCAGTAAAAGGAACTGCTGCTAAAGGTGCTGCTGCATCTATGGTAGCTGAAACAGCTAATATACCAGAACCTATTGCTGCTGCTATTGTGGAAGACCCTGCTACTGTAGAAGCTCAAATAGCTAATGAAGATGTAGAAGTACAAGCTGCTGTTGCTGCTTTACCTACAGAGGCTTTAGTATCATCACAAATGGAAACATTACTTGGTGGTATGGAAGATGGTAATATACCAGCTTGGGCTAGACCAGCAGTTGCTGTAGTTAATCAAGGTATGGCTGCTAGAGGTATTTCTGTTTCTACTGTAGGTAGAGATGCTTTATTTAATGCTATTATTCAAAGTGCTTTACCTATTGCACAAAGTAATGCACAAGCTTTACAAACTAGAGCAGCTCAAAATTTAAGTAATCAACAACAAGCTAACTTAACTGAAGCACAACAAGAGCAACAGTTAAGACTACAAAACTTATCTAATAGACAAACTGCTGCAAGTCAAACAGCTCAGTTTGCTCAACAGATGGGAGTAATGCAAAGTCAATTTAATCAACAAGCTGTAATGACTACTGCACAACAACAACAGCAAGTAAGATTACAAAACTTACAAAATAGACAAAATGCTGCTGTTCTTAACGCACAACAACAACAAGCTATTAATGCTCAAAACTTAGGTAATGAGCAACAAATTAATTTAGCTGAGTTGCAGATAGAAGCACAAGTAGAAGGAGCTAATCAATCTGCAGAAAATCAAGAACAATTAGCAGAGTTTCAAATAGCTGCAGATTTCTTAGCAAAGAATGCTGCATTTAGACAAGACATGGAAAAAGCAAATCTTACTACTGAGCAACAAGTAAGATTAGCAAATCTTACAGCACAAAATCAAGCTAGTAGAGATAACTTAAATGCTGCTCAACAGACAGAACTTGCAAATCTTAATAAACAAATGCAAGTTAATATTCGTAATGGTCAGTTAGCTCAACAGATGGGAATAGCTCAACTTAGTGTTGACCAGCAAACAGCAATGCAACGAGCTACTATTCAAGCTAATATGGATATGGCAAACTTTAATGCTGACCAACAAAGAGTATTAGCTGATAGTAAGTTTATGCAAACTGTAGCTCTTACTAATATGAATGCAGAGCAACAATCTATTATGCAAAATGCTACAGCAATGGCAGCTTTAGATTTAGCAACTGTTGACCAAAGAACTAAAGTAGCAGCACAGAATGCACAAGCATTTTTACAAATGGATATGTCCAATTTAAATAATGAACAACAAGCTAATATGATGAAAGCTCAACAGGAGCAACAAAGATTGTTATCTAATCAGGCTGCTGATAATGCTGCAAGACAATTTAATGCTGCTAGTGAAAATCAAACTAATCAGTTTATGGCAAATTTAAATGCACAGATGCAACAATTTAATACTAGTCAATTAAATGCAGCAGAACAGTTTAATACACAATCTCAAAATGCTGCAAATGCTAGAGATGCTAATAGAATTGCAGATGTAAATAAAGCTAATACTGCTATAGTTAATCAATTTGCTACTTTAAATGCACAGTTAGATTTTCAAAGAGATTCATGGAATGCACAAAATAAACAAGCTGTTATGCAATCTAATGTTGAATGGAGAAGAAGAGGAAATTTAGCAGATACAGCAGCACAAAATGCTGTGAATGAACAAAATGCTAAAATGGCATTTGGTATGACTTCAGCAGCTCAATCATTTTTATGGCAAGAATTAAGAGACCAAGCAGATTATAATTTTAGATTTGCTGATAATACAGCTACTAGAAAATTACAAGCTATGATAGCTGCTGCAAGTGCTGAAGGAGATGTTGCTAAAAATTGGACTACAAATTTTAATAACATAGCTGGTACAATAAATAAAGTGTTTGGTTTAGGAGATTAATAATGGGATTTTTAAGAAAAGTAGTTAAAAAAATAGGCAAAGGAATTAAAAAAGTTGTTAAAAAAATTGGTAAAGCTTTTGGAAAACTAGGAGTAGTTGGTCAACTTGGTTTAATGTTATTCATGCCTCAGTTTGGTTTAAGTGACATATGGGGTAGGATAGGAAGTTGGGCTACTAAACCCGGTGGTAATCTTTTACAAAGAGCAGTAGGTCATATATATAATGGAGCTAATGCAGTAGGTAATGTTTATAAAACTGTTACTGAAGCTATTGGTAATGGATTTGATAGAGCTACAAATTTTATAAAAGGAGAAGGATTTGTTTTAAGTCCTGAAAGAAGTTCTATATTTGGTAGACCTAAAATAGAAACTGATGTTCCTGTAAATTTAAAAGAAGATATATTAGAAGATGCTGTTGATAAAGTAGCAGATGTAAACAAACCTAATATATTAGACAAGATAGTAGAAACAAAAGATAATATATTTGCTAAGATTACAGACCCTAATGAAATATCAGATGCAGTAACTAGAGGAGCTGTAAGTGGTTTAAGTCAAAGAGTTTCAATGGGAATAGCAGGAGACCCTCCAGTACAAAGATATACAACTACTAATTTAGACTTAGCAGCTTTAAGAAGTTTTAATGAAGGAAGTCAAATAAGTCAAGTAGATTTTATGCAAGGCAATAATGCTTATGCAAACATGGGAAGTTCTTGGGGTGCTGCAAGTAGTATAGCAGCTCCTTATTTAAGTAAAGAAGTATTTTTTGGATAAAACAGGTAGGTAAATATGGAAAAATATAGTAAAGAAGGTGTAGATGCATTAGTTAAAGCAAGTAGACCTATACCCGGTCAATCTTTAACAAATAGTCCAGAACAAGCATATCCTTGGGAAGGTCCACCAGAATATACAGAATTTAGACCAGCTTTAAATTTTATAGTTGAACAATTATTAGATAAAGAAGTATTTACTCCTATAATGCAAGGCATAGGAAAAGGAGTTCCTTTAACTGATATTACATTACAAATGTTACAAGCAGGTTTTGAACAAGGTAAATGGAATCCTGATTTATTAACAATGTTAGTAGAACCAACTATTTATACTTTGATGGCTTTATCTGAAAAAGCAGGTATACCTTATCGTGTAAATGGAGATGAAGAAGATGACCTTGATGAAGAAGATGAAAAAGAAATTGCTGAAATGCGAGGTAATAATTTAAAAAAATATGTTCAAGCTAAAGTTACAAATCAATCTAAAGTTCCTTCAGGAGTTATACCAAAAGAAGTTATAGATAAAATAGAAAATGTTGAAGTTCCTCAAAGTTTATTAGCTAAAGAAGAACCTGAACAAGAAGAAAGTTTATTAGCTAAAGGAGAAGAGTAATGTCTACATTTTATGATGATGGTGGAATAAAATTTGCAGAAGAGCAATTTGATATAGCTAGAAAAAGAAGAGATAAAGAAACTAAAAAGCAAGAAAAGTTTAGTAAAAATTTACAGATACTTAATGGTCTTATAACAGGTGCTAATTATGTAATTAATAGTAAAGCAGATAAATTAGGAACAGAAAATGTACTTGCTAAAGCTCATTACTTAACTTTAAATGAAAATGCTAACATGTTTAACAAAGAATATAATGATTATATTAGTCAAGGATTTTCTCAAGAAGATATATTTGAAATACAAACACTTGATAAACTTAATGATTATATAGTAGAGAGATATGGTGAAGGTTACAAATCAGATGGAACAAAAGAAATAGCAAGAGAGTACTCTAGAAATAAAGATAACTTAGCAGCATATAAAAAGATGGTAGAAACATATCAAAAGATACCGGGCTTAAGTGTAGAAGAAATGGCAGAAATAATTAGAAGAGATGAAATGCCACCTAGAAATATAGCAGAATTTTTTGGTAATAGTTTAAAAAAAGTTGTTATGTCTCATGATGAAGATACATTAAGTGAAGAAGATAAATTAGCTAAACAAAGAAAGCTTGGAGGATTACTAGGTACAGACTTTGATAATGTTAGGGAAGCTGTAAGAGAGTTTGGTGAACTAGATAATCCTATAGATGAATTAGTGACTAGTATTCAAGATAATCCAGAAAGATTTAAAGTCTATAAAGATGCTACAGTATCAACTGTTCAAGATGTTATTCCAGATAAATATGGTAATAAAACATTAGTTACAAAAATAATTACTTCAGGAATAGGAGAGAATAATCAACCTGTTATTTTTGGTGAACAAATTGTTGGTATAGGAGAAAAGGAAGCTCCTAGACAAGAAATAGACACTAGGCAAGTACCTGCTGTCATAGCCCAAATAGATTCTATAATAGACTCTATATCAGTTAATAATGCAGAAGTAGGATTACAATGGGAGGAAGTTTCTAAAAGTAGTAATGATAATTTAAAATTTGGAGCTACTGTAAATATAATGAATACTACCGAAGAATTAAAAAGAACATATGGTATGAATGATTCTATGGCATTACCATTAGCTACTGAATTTGTTTTAAATCAAGGTAATGAAGCTTTTATAGATACTGTTATGACTCAATTTGATATAGATTTAATTAAATTTAAACAAAATAAAGGAGAGTTTAATACTGAAAATTTTCCTATGTATATAGAAGATATAAAGAAAAATGTTAATAATCCATTTACTAGAAAAACTAAAATTTTAGATATGCGTAATGAAATTGTTGATATAATTAATTTAGAATTTAAAGAAAGTAATTCAGATGAAAAAATGAGAGAATTAAATGCTTTAGATTCTATTATGATAGATAATAATTTACCTACATTAGCAGAAGAAAATAGAATGAAGTTAGATAATGCTAATATACCTTTAGAAGAAAAAGAGTTTTTAGAAAAAGTAAATCAACAAAATGTTTTTATGCAAAGCATGAAAGAAGTAATTTTTGGTGCTGATGGAAGATTAGATTTTTGGGAAGGTGCTACATTATTAATACCGGGTTTTGGATTATACAAAGGTTTGAGATTTACAGGTGCATTAGCATTAAATACATTTGTTAGACAATCAGCTAAAAAAGTTATATCAGACCCTAAAACTGCAAAGTTTATAGCAAAAGCTACAAAGTTTAAAAATCCTAATCAAAAAGGTAGAGATGCGTTTATAAATAATTTAAGTCCTACTCAAAAAGTTATATTTGATAATATGAATAAAAATGGAACAATAGTAAATGTTGCAAAGTTTTCTGATGATATAGCATTAATGAAAGGAACATATTTACTTGGTCAATTAGCTAGAACAAAAAAACCATTATTATACGGAGCTGGTGGAGGTTTATTTATATATGCTAGAGATAGAGATTAAAATATGGCAATATTTACTAATTACAAGTCAAACAAAAATTCTTCTATTCTAAGAAGAGGTTACACGCTTGATGATTTAGAAAGCAACGAACAATTCCAAGAAATATCAGAGAGATTCTTAACATCTGTAGGTGAGCAGTCTGATGATATATTTGAATATTTACGAGACTCTGATTTTAATTTATACAATGGTATGCAAAGAGCTATGGAGTCTGGTAACTTTAATGAGCAACAAAAAAAAGATTACAGATATCTTCGTTCTACTTTTGACAAAGCAGATATGGGAAGTTTAAGACAATATGCAGAGCTTATTAAAGATTCAACAATAGATATAGCTACTGACCCTACTTTGTTAGCAGCTATGCTTTTAACTCCTGTAAGTGGAGGAACTTCTTTAGTTGCAAGACAAGCATTAGCTACAGGAGCTAATCAAGGTTTAAAAAATATTGCTAAAAGTAAAATTACTCCTCTTCAAAGCACAGGTCTTTTTGCTTTAGAAGGAGCTACTTGGCAGGGTCTAGATAATCATTTTAGACAACAAACAGAAGTAAATACTAATCTTCGTAAGTTATATTCTAATCCAGAGTTAGTAAGTAGTGCAGCTATCGGAGCTTTGACAGGTGGTATCTTTGGAGGTCTTGCAAATAAAAATAAATTTTTTGAAGAAAGGTTGCAAAAACTTTATAGCGATGATGGTTATAGAAAAGAAGCAGGTAGTGATTTAGTATATAATTTAAGAAAAAAGAAAGATGCTTTCATAGCTAAAACTATAGGTAGTCCTGCATGGAGATTAAAAACAGATGCAGAGTTTTCTCCTACTGCTAGATTACTTGGTCAAAAATTTACTTCAGAATTTAATAAAAGTTTAGTTAATAGGTCTAAAACAAGACTAGGATATTCCTATGGAGAAGATTTAGCATTTAGAAGAGGTAATTATAAAATAGGATATGAAGCTGCTATAGAACCTTTATATGCTACAGGTCGTATGTCTCCTGAATTAGGAGAAGAAGTATTGACTATTCTTAGAGGTGGACAAGTTCCGGGAGCTTCTAAAGCTGTAAGAGATACTGCAAAAAATTTAAGATTATATTTTGATAGTATCAGAGAAGATGCAATAGAAGTTGGAATAAATGTAAGTGAAATTAAAAATTATTTCCCTCGTAGTTGGAATAGAGAAGCAATAGAAGCTAACCCAGATGTATTTAAAAAGTTATTAGTTGATAATAATATAATACCAGAAAAAGAAGTAGATGATGTTGTTAAAGGAATGCTTAACAAACAAAACGAACTTTATAGTTCTCATTCTAATTTATTAACACAAGCTCGTAAGTTTGAAAATTTAGATGATAATCAGTTTAAAGAATTTTTAACAAATGATTTACATAGCGTTACTACTGATTACTTTATGAATGCTGCTAGAACTATAGAACATAAAAAACATTTTTTAAGTAAAGGTTCTGATGTTAAAGTTGGTGGTAAAACAGAAGAAGGTAATTTATTATTTTTTAAACAAAGTAATGAACAACAATTTGTTGAAAGATTTATTAATCCTATACAACAAGAACTAGAAGAGTTTGGTAGAACCTTAAGCACTAAACAACAAAGAGAACTTATAGATGTTTATAAATCTATAACAGGTCAAGTAGATTATTATAGAAGTGATACTTTTCAAGCTATATATGATGGAACTAAATTAGCAAATGCTATGGCTTATTTGCCTTTAGCTACTGTTTCTTCATTATCAGAAGCATTTATAACATTAGGTAAAGCTCCTACTTCTTCTGCTATAAAAGGTATGCAAGATGCAATAGAAAACTCTGGTAGAATATTTACTACAGAAATAGGACAAATATTAAAAGAAAAACACAAATTAACTGATAATGAAATAACAAAAGAAATGAATAGTGTTTTCTTAGCTGTAGATGAAGCTATGGCAGATTTAACAAATCGTTTAGATGGTGAAGGATTACAGAATGAAACTTTAAAAAGAGGAGCTAGAGGTTTTTATAGACTTAATATGCTTATACCTTGGACAAAAACAGTACAGTTAGCTGCTTTTTCTACAGGTAAAGATTTAATACAAAGTAATTTAAAACAACTTTCAAACCCTACAGGGTTAAGTAAAAATAAAATAGCTAGACTTAGAGGTGAATTAAATGATTTAGGTGTAGATATTGAAAAAGGTTTAGCATGGAATAATAAATTTGGAGACAATGTAAACATAGCTGCTAAAGAAGATAACTTTTATAAAAATGATATTATAAGAGGAGCAGGTCGATTTACAAACGGAGTTATATTACAAACAGGAAGAGAGTTTGCTAATGTTCCTTTGTTTATGACAAACCCTAAGTTAGATATATTTACACAGTTTTTAAGATATCCTACAGTATTTGGTAATACAGTATTAAGAAATTTTGCAAAAGAAACTATTACAGATACTACAGTTAATGCTCCTAAACTAGCTGCATTTGTTGCAATATCTATTAATGTTGCAAGAGCTACTAACTATTGGAGAGCTAATGAAAATGAAAGAAAAAGAATAGAAGAAGAAAGTGATTGGAGAGATACATTAAAAGCTTTACAGCGTGTTGGGTTACTTGGTCCAACTGAATATCTTTTAAGAGCTACTGAAGGCATGGCTTATGGACAAAATCCTTTAGTAGCTGGTGTAGGAACAGGTGGTCCTATATTAAATGATGTTATAGGTATGACACTTTATGATAGAGGTGTATTAGAAACAGTAGCTCGTAAGCTTCCTTTAAGAGGAACTAAAAATGTTTTTGATAGAGTTGTCGGAGATATAATGGAAGAATATACAGGTATTAGAGAACCTTATACTCCACTTGAAAAACAAGCAAAAGAATTAGATAAAAAGTTAGGTGGTGGATTTCAAAGCACAGCAGATTTTGTAGCAGGTATAGAAGAAACAGATAAGTTATTTAAAGAAATAGATTTAGACAGAAAACTATTTAATATTGGTGGTAGAGTAGGTAGAGGATTACAAAGTAAACTTAAAACTATATATTCTAAAGTTAAAGATGATATGGGTGGAGGTAGTAGAACAGAAGAAATTTTTATGGATAGTTATGGTAATTATTCTCCTACACTTAAAACTTTAACTGAAGATTCTCCGGAGGATGTTACTGGTACTAAATTATTTAAATGGTTACAACAACAAAGAAGTACAAGAGGTATAAAACAAAAAGAATTAGATTACTTAGAAGTAGAAGAGTTTATAAAAAACTATGAAGATTTTAATGGTAAACAAGTAGCACAAGCTTTGTCAGATTCAAAATTAAAAATTATTCCTATTATAAGATATTCAGAACAACAAACTGATAAAACATTAGAGTTTGATAAAACTATTTTTAATGCTGATGAAGCAATAAATTTTCTTAAAGAATCTCCTGAAATTGGTTCTGAGCAAAATTATATATATAATCAACATCCAGATATCTATTTACCTGTAGGTAGAAATGCAGAAGGTTATGAATCTAATCCTTTTCAAATGATAAAATTAAGACTTACCTCAGATGAAGAATTAACTGAAGGTTTTACTATAGAAGATATAGGAGAAGCTTTTGCTTTTGGTAATACTGAAGTAGGTTATCAATTATATTTTCCGGGGCTAGAAAAAAGTAATGGGGCTAAGTTTGATGAGATAACTGATGCAATAAATGATTTTGGAGCAATGCCCATGAATCCTACAGAAGCTAAAATAAGAATAAATGATGTTTTAGCAAAATTAGGAGTACTAGATAATGCTGCATTAAACGAACAATATGCTGTACCTCCAGCTATACATAAAAGTGCTATAGATGAAAACTCTCCCGGAGGGGAAAATTATAGGAATTTTGTTTTTACTGTACAAGGTCCTAAAACTTTAGAACTTAAAATGAACCGTATGAAATATATGCATTTTGATGATAATACAGAACTTAAACAATTTGGACATGCAGTTACTAAAGATAGAGTCTTAAGAGATGGATTTAAAACATTTGATACTTTAAACGTAGAAGAATTACAATCTGATTTTATGTCTAACCTTATTGATTTTGGAATAGATACTCCTACAAATAGAAAAATAGCTAAAGAAATTAAAAAAGAAAGCGACAAAACTATTCAGATTTTACGAGATAAAAAATTTGAACTAAGAAAAATTTTAAGTCAATTAAGAAAAAATAGAAATTTAGAATCTGGTTCTGATATAATGTATATTCGACCCGATGGTAATCAATATCTAGAAGATTTAGAAAACATTGAGTTTGACAATTTTTTAAATAATGAATATACTGAAAAAGAAATAAAATTATTAAATACATTTATAAATGATTGGAATAAAACAGATGAATTAAATTTAAATGTTTTTGATGATTTAAATAAACAAAGAGATGGAAATACTTTTAAAATAAATAAAGAATTAAATGAATCTATTAAAGATTTTGGTGTAGATATTGAAAAAGGTTTAGCATGGAATATTAATGAAAAATATGCATTTCCTCAGTTTTCTGACTTAAAATATTTAGAAATTGCTATTAATAATACAATAATCCAACTTAATAAACTAAATAATAAATATGGAGACCCTAAAAATCTTGTAGTAGATAATCCAATACAAGATGATTGGTACAAAAGAATAATAGATAGACTGTTAACTCAAGCTATAAAAGAAAATATGGATGCTTTGTCTATAGTACAATCAGACATTATAAATCAAAGATATAGTGGTCAAGGTAAAAGAATTAAAGATGAGTTATATAATAAAAAATATAAAAAATATTTAGAAAAATTAGCAAAAAAATATAACACTAAATTTGAAGTATTAGAAATAGACCCTAAAAATCTTGGTGATGAGCCTTTTGAATATTTTGATTCGTATAGTATGGAAGCTATAGATGATAAAGCTCCTTATAATAAAGATGAATTATTTAAAGTTAATACTTTAATTATTACTGATGAAATGAAAAAAGAAATATTAAAAAGAGGAGACAAATCTTTTTCTACTGGTGGTTTGGTTACAGGACCAAAAGTTCCTGACACTAAAGAAAATCCAGCAGATAGAAAAGACCCTAATACAGGATTACCTTACTCTGACCAAATTGGTAGACTTGGTTTAGCTGCAGGAGATTATTTAAAACCATATCAAAAAGAAATAGATGTTAAAGGTGAAAAAAATTTTATAATGACTGAAAAATTATTTCATGGTGCCGAAGATAAAGAATTTAAAAAATTAAAAATAGATAAAATTTTAATTCCAGAATATGTAAGATTACAAAAAAAATTTCCAGAACTTTCAAAAGATATTTCTTATGGTCAGGCTACTAAAAATTTAAAAGAAATATTACTAGATAAAACTAAAGATTTTGAAAGCACTAATAGAAACTTAGCTAGAGGAACAAATTTATCTAAAAGTTCAGCATCAGGATTTTATCAATATATAGAAGGAAGTGTTGTCCCTGCTTACAATAGAATGGAAAGATATTACGGTAAACAAAATGCACAAAATATATTTGGTAAGGCATTAATAAATAATGATTCAAGTGTTTTAACAGAAGAAGAACAAGATATTTTATTTATTGCTGATATGATTCAAAGAAAAGGAACTGATATTTTAATAGCTCCTATATTATTTAATAGGGATAATCAAGCTGCTAAAAAATTAGTTTTAAAAGAACACCATACTTTAAGTACAAAAAATAAAGATTTATATAATAAAACCATAAAAAGAGCTGATTTAATTTGGGGTAAATAAATGGGATTTCCTTTTGAAATAATAACCATGTTAGCATCAACTGTGCTTGGTGGTATGATGAGTATTTGGGCTGAAAGTCGTAAAGCTAAAGCAGAGAATGAAAAGCTTCTTATAACTCGTGGTGAGTTTGATATGAAAACTAGAAAGCAATCACTTGACCATGGATTAAAAGATAAAGGATTTGCTTGGACAAGAAGAATTATAGCTCTTACTTCTGTGTTTGCTATTGTTCTTTTACCAAAACTTGTTGCTGTATATTATCCTACTGTAGATGTTACTGTTGGTTATACTAATTGGCAACCGGGAATATTGTTTATAAGACAAGGCAGAGAAGTATTTGAATGGGTTACATTTCAAGGTCTTGTAATTACACAATTAGACACTAACTTAGTATCAGCT
>TARA_R100000655_G_scaffold28149_1_pt1 | contig 12596 bp, 13 predicted proteins | sample TARA_R100000655 | Tara Oceans TARA_R100000655 (sample SAMEA2622497) | marine metagenome | biome: marine biome (ENVO:00000447); feature: deep chlorophyll maximum layer (ENVO:xxxxxxxx); material: "saline water (ENVO:00002010), including plankton (ENVO:xxxxxxxx)" | depth 90 m
AGATGCAGTCTCAGTAAATAATTTAAAGTTACCTTTAGATCTTACTGGACCTTGAAAGCTTGTATTAGCCATTTTTTCTCCTTGGTCGTATAAACCATTTGTTATACCGTCTTTATACCGTCTGCCTAGTCAGTCTGTATAACTAATTAATTCTAGGTTGTAAAGTGGGCGAACTAATTTCGCCCACTTAATAGTTTTATCTAAGCTCCTGGAGAGCCAAAAATACCTCTAGGGTCAGACCAGCCGAAGCTGTATCTTTCTCTAGCTTTATATTTAACGTTTCCAGTATTGAAATCACCTTCCATGCTAGTTTTAACCGGTGCACGGTTAAAATACTTCAAGCCATTCGGCGCATCTGTGATTATAAAGAAAGCATCAGTATCTGATAGATAATGATTTATAGTGTAGCCTTCAGGAACAACGTTCATGCTTTTTGAAGCATTGATGTCATTGTCCGCTGTGCCTACTCTAAGGTCAGTCTTTAATAGTCTTTCAGCTATGAACTGTAAATTGACCGGAATGATCATTTTACGTGCCTTAACAGCGACCTTTAGACCTCTATTATCAATAAAACCTGCAATATCAATCATTGCTTGCTCTAAAGATGTTTCATTAAGGTCTGCAGCAGTTGAAAGTTCGTTCTTGTATGTGCCACCACCTACAGTTAAGTGGGCAGTAGAACATAGCTCAAGACCATCGCCACCAGTGTAAGAAGAGTTAAATGCTCTGTTAAGAACATTTGCTCCTTTTACTTCTTTAGCGTTAGCCATTGAACGAGCAAGAGCTTTTGTGTAACGAGAACTCAAACTATCGTAAAGGTTATCCTCTACAGCTTCTTCAGTAATTGAGAAAGCAAGAGCGATGGTTTCGTGAGTGTAACGTGAAGTGAAAGCTTCTTGAGCATCGTCAAATTCGACTGATTCTCCTTCGTCTTTTACTTTAGCATTACCAAAACCTGAAAGCTCTACTTCTTCTTCAAAAGCTCTGTCTGAATTTTCGGTTGCGAAAATCTCTTTCCATTCATTATCGTAACGAGCGTGCTCCATACCAAACAATGCGTTTAGCCCAGGCTCAAGCTCTTTTACTAGTTGTGATCTAGAAATTGCCATTTAATCCTCCTATGCTAGTGCAGTTGTTAGTAACCAGCTATGTTCACCTGTATTAGGTACAACATAAACGTTACAATTTGCTGATCCGGTATCGCTATTATCGGGATCCGTAGAAATTCCTACTTGTTTAAATTGTCCATCTGTGCCATTAGAATCTGTGTCTATCTCTTGAGTAGATTGACCAGTTAACGTGCTTCCGCCCGTTCCTACTAAGTCTAATCCCGCAAAATTTAGTGCAGCAGTTCCAGTGCCATCATGTTGGACTTCAAATACGATTCTAGGATCATCATAAACATACGCTTTTATATCCGAAGCATTTGTGCTTGCTGGATAGTGATTACTCCATGTTGGTTTATTAGTAGTTGGATCAGTATAGAAACAACCATAAAAAATGCCAAGAACTACGTTCCCAGCTGCTGCAGCTTCGATACCACCCGCAGTAACAGCTTTAACAGCTTGTCCTTTGTAAATAGCAGTATTGTAGTTAGCAGCAATTTTATATTGTGACCTTTTGATCTCTCCTCCAGTAAGATGTCTTACTGGTCTAAAACCAAACGCAGCGTCTTTATTTGCCATGTTTAATCCTCCAATAGATTAATGCCAAACCAAGTTGGTTTGATTCATTTGACAAACAACAAAAACTTATTTCTTGCCGCCGCCAAATGTTACTTTTGTATCCCTATTCGAATGAATAGGCATACTAGGGTGTTGTTCTTTGAACAGATTGTTGTCAACAGCTTTCATTTGAGAGTCTGTTTTTTCAGCAAAATATTTATTTCGCTGATCAACAATTTCTGTTGGTATTCGAGCCAACACTAATCCACCAACTCCAATAACACCGGCATGCTTTCCATTTTCAATCGTAGGAGCTTCAAAATCTGGGTATTCATCTGATCTGACTAATTCAAAACCTTCTCGTAAACGAGAACTTATGTTTTTCTTGTCATCAAATCCTAATGATTCCACTCGAAGCCACCTATGTTTGTAACCTGGAGGCGGTTCAGGTGCATCTAATGCTGATGGCGGGCGCCATGGTTGAGGTCTAGCTTTTTTTTCTCTAGTCTCGGTAGTGCGTGAGGTCTTCTTTATTTTATTCATGCATCCTCCTTCACGTATTTTGCATATTCTTCCAAGGGTACTCCAAGTCTTTTGGCGATATGGACTTGGCTTGGCGTTAATCTAACGGTTTTGCGTCCTGACTTTGCGGCTGAGCCTCTGCTCGCAGAAGCAACTGTTTGGACGGGTTTAGTGCTTCCGTTTACCGATCCTCCCTCGTCCTTAAACTTGTGAGGAAACTCGTTTCTTATTCTTTTGTCGATCTCAGTGTAATAATCATCTGAGTTCGGGTTATAGCCTTCGCTAACTAATCGACGATGTAAGCCAAAACTAGCATATGTCATCGGTTCGTCAACCCCAAACCATGGATTTTTTTCAGCCCATGCTTCGGCCTTAGGGTCTGGTTGTTTAGCAGGCGCTGGAGCAGGAGTTTCCTGTTTAGGATTCTTCTTTTCCAACTCTCTTTCTTGTGTAGTCTCTGCATGACGTTGTTGGTCTATTGCGAGCCTAGAAAGAGCTGCTTGAGCTTCTACCTGTGCATCAACATCCCCTGCTTCAATTGCTTGTTGCAAAGTTTTTTTTGCTTGTACAGTTTCAGCTTCTGTTCTAGCTTTATACTGTTCTAAGTAAGAAGAATCAAGTGAATTCAGCTTAGTTTTAACAGTTTTATTTTCATTTGCTACTTTTTGAGCGTAATCAATAGCAGCTTTTTCTCTTCTTTCTGATTCTCTAAGTTTTCCAGTTAATTTATCAATTCTTTTTTTAACTTTATCACTGTAATCTTCGAGCTCTCCTTCGTTTGTTACTTCCACCTCAGGTGCAGTAACAGTAGCAGAAGTAGTCTCTAAATTTTCTGTCTCTATTTTCTTATCTTCATCTTTAAGAACAACATCAACATCATCACCAGATGTATCAATATCGACCATCGGTGTTTCTTTTTTTAGTTCTTCTGGCATGGTGCCTCCATGTTAATTAATAAATGTGCAGTATATCCTCAGGATTACTGATTGTTGCGAGTATTTCATCATCATTTAAAAGTCTAATTTCTCCTCCTTCTATCTGTAGTCGAGCTCCAGCATAACGTCCAAATATTACCCAATCCTTTTCCTTGCACCAGGGTCCATCTGGAAATTTAGAAGTATCTTTATACACATCTGGTCCAGTGCTTACAACATAACCACATACTGTTGCTGCGTTATAAACTTGAACTGTTTCATCTGCTAAATACACACCACCTTTAGTTTTACCTGTTCCACGATATGGTAATACCATTAATCTCCAACCTGTAGGTTGAGGAAGCATGCTTTTTAATTTTGGTGTAATTTTTTTAGGATCAATAACTTGTTTTTCTTCTATTGTTCCATTATTTTTTTTAACAGACTCGTTAAATTTGAATACTCTGTCGGGTATTACTGTATCTGTTTTATTCATCTTCTATAACTTTCCTTTTTTCTAGCAGGTCTTTTACTTCCTGTTCTATGTAATCGAGAGACTTAACTTGTCCCACTAAATTCTGATAATTTGTATAGTTTTCTGCTCCACCCGTCAACATTATATCTGAAATCTGTTTTCGTTTGGTATCTAGTATCTTTCTCAATTCGTCGAGAAAATCGACAAGTATCATAATGTCCTATTTCTTTTTGATTAATCCCATTGCACCTTTAGCTCCCTTGATGCCGAAGCTTGCTGAGCACGCAATATATAAAAGGTGTTTATAATAATCCGGCAGTTGCTGAAGTGCAACAAACCCAGCTTCTATGTGTGATGTCATTCCAGGAAAAAATACTAAAACGGCAGGACCTAAAAGGCAAATTAAAATTAGCTCATCTTTCCAGCTGCCTTTCATTTGATCAACGGCTGATGCTTCCCAGGCTACTTTTCCAGCGATCTGGTCTTGCTTCAGCTTAGTTGCTGCTTGTACTTCTGTAAGTTTTAATTGAGCCTTCGCTTTTTTTGTTTCTACGAAACCAGAAACCGCTTGCCCAGCAACGCCGAGCAAGGGTTTGATTAATAAGTTTAACATTGGTTAAGCTGCTCCGCCCATCATTTTAGAAATGATGAACAAAACTACAATAGCGACTATTGCCGCTTTAATCCAATCTTTCATCTTCCAGTCACTCCATTCTTTGATGTGTGCCCATAGATCTTTTAATAAATTCATGTTACCTCCTATGAATAAGTTACTTTTTTAGATCGACCTTTCATACCTTGTGTGATTGTAGATTTATTTCCAGGAACAGACATAACTTTTCCTCCTGATTTATACATCATACCTCCACCCATCATTTTTTTAGGTTTTTTCTTTTTTGGTCTCCCTACCTTACTTCCGTAAGTTCCTGGTCCTTTTGGCATTTTACGTTCTCCTTGTAAATGTTTATTTAACTGCGATCTACTAATTACCACTAGTGTAATACCCTAGTTTCATTTGTAAAGAAATGTTCTACTACACTTTCAAACAATTTTCTAGCACTTTCAGGCCCTAAACTTTCAACATATAAGTCTCTTGCAACAGAAATAAGAGCTGCAGCTACTTGATATTGATCTCCTTCTTTTTTTATAAGTTCTAATGCCATTACTTTAGCATTAGCTACTGTTTCAAGAAGAACTTTGTCGTTTTCTATTGTTGTTTCGGACATTTGCTACCTTTTCTTTTGATCTACGGTCTTTTCCTGCCTTATCTAAAGCTACATTAGCCTTTAATTGAGCTATATCTTCAGTAGATTCTATTTTCTCTTTCTCCATTCTGTCTTTTTGAGCTAATTTCTTCTCTTCCATAGCTTGTTTCTCGCCTGATACTTGTGCTTTTAGCTCTAAATCATCTTTTTTAAGGTCAATTTCTTGTTGTTTTAGGTCTACAAGTGGATCATCACCCATATTATTAAACATTTCTTGTTCTTCACCAACCATTTGCTCAATAATTTCTGCAATTTTCATTGCAATAAGACTTTCAATTTGTAATTCAATTTGTTGTTGCTGTTCTGGAGGTATTTGTCCTCCTGATTGCATCATTAGTTCTTGCATTTTAGGTTGCATCTCTTCGTTAACAAGGGCTCGTGCCATAAATCCAACATGTTCTGTAATATGTGATTGTAAAACTGTCATTGCGGCAGGATTTTGTCTTACTAAAGCAGAAGACATAAATGCTCTGTGCGCACGAATATGTGCAGAATGATCTTGTTCAGGAAATGCTAATGGTTTTTGAGCGTCCAATATTCCAGCGTTTTCGATTGCGGGATCTTGAGGCTGGGGTTGAGCTGGTGGTGGAAGAACCTTCTCAATACTTTGGACGCCCAAAGCTTCATACATTCGGCGATATGCCTCATGTAAATTATGCATTTGTGGATTTGATTGTGCGAGTTGTAATTGTGTCTGAGCCAATGTAACACGTTGTGCCATTGAAAATATATTTGGATCAGATACAGGAATAACATCAACACGATCATCAAAATCTGTTTGTTTTACCATTTGATCGCCACCTGCAACCATATACGGATACATTGGTGGCATGTATTCAGATAATACTTTTGCTAATAATTTAAATTCTGTTTTTTGTGCGTAATGTAATCTTTTATGGATAGCACTCATTACTTTCATGCCACGTTCCATAATTGCCATTGTTGTACCAACAGGTTGTTGTTGACTACCTCCACCTTCGCCCATTGGCATGTCGGCTACTGCAGCAAAACGTCTTCCTGCATCAACAACAAAGCCTAATAAGGCAAATAATGTTTGACTTGGTTCTTTGTATGGTAAAGGCATTAGAGATTCACGCAAGTTTCCACCCGGTGCATCTACATCTCGCCATTCTCCTGGGTTGAGGGATTGATCGTCATCTTTAACTCGCAACCCTCTTGCTTTAAAACCAGCAGGGAGATTGGACAACGTACCAGCGTCGATAAGTTGACGGAGGGCTGCCGTTGCTGTTCTTGATAAACCCCCGAGCATGTGGATAAGACCAAAACCATAAAAACCAAGCCCAGGCAAAAACTTGTAGTGTACAAAATATTGCCTTTTAAGGCGAAGCCCATCTTCTGCTTTCCAGTTACGGTAAATAGATAAAATTTTTCCTGAATCTTCATCGATAGTAACAATGTACGGAACCATAACACCTGTTGGTTCACCGTTTTCGTTCTTATCTTCAAATCCTGGTATATCCAAATCAACATGCATTTCCAAAATATTAAATTCTTCTTCAGAGTATGTATCTGTCGATCCAGCAATTTCATTTTCTTTTGTTTGTGTGTCCGATGAGTTAGCTTTTGTTGGTTGTAATTCTATGTCTCTGTATAGTCCTGCTACTTGTCGCTTACGCAACTCGTTTGATTTCATCTTTACCACATGTGTTACACGCATGCATGTGTCTAAATCAGATATTAGATATGGTACGACAAGATCTTCTGCAGCTACAAATTTAGAAACGGCTCTTTCTAGATTTGCATCATAATAAACTTTTTTAAATGCTGAACCCGCAAGAGGCAAATGAAATAACATCTGATCAAGTTCTGGATCAAATTCTTGCATAACATTTGTTATTTGATAATTCATAAATTCTTTAACACGTTTTGCTTGTGCGTCAACTTCAGGATTAACTTCTCCTATAACTTGTACATTAACAGGTCCTCCTGCTGGTAATAATTCTTTATATGCTTGTGCTTGAAACTGTGTAACAGATTCTGCTAATAGTGGATGTGTAACACCACTCGCTCCTGCAAATGGTTTATCACGTTGCTCGTATTTAAATCCAAGTAGATCTAAACCATCGGTATATGCTTTTTCCCAATCATCACGAGAGCTCTTATCATTCTCATAATCTTTTCGAAGATCACGTGATATTTGATCTAATGTTTCATTATCTAAAGCTTCTGCTAAATTACTATCATGTCCTTGATCTTCTATTCCTGCTCGTTGTGGGTCAAAATCAATTGTTGCCCCACCTTCTTCGTCATTAATAATTTCAATGTTATCTGGTAAGCCTGTTGTGTCTGGCATTACATCAATTGTTGTTGCTTTTGCATCTTCCACACGCAAAGCATCTTGTGGATTAGGATATAGCTTTTTATCTATATTTGGATAATCCGTCATCTTTCTAGTAGCCATGTGATACTCCTAAAGGTTTAAATAATGGTACAAGGGGACTATACTGTTTTTGCACTAAACCACCATCTTTAAAATATTGTACTTGACTATACAGCATTTCTGGTACTAATTCAATCATTGGTACTTCTACAAAATTTCCACCTTGCTTGACTTTTCCTAATTGAACATCTGCTCCTGTAGTTTTAGATATTCGTTTAAGAGAGTCAGCGGCGTTATTATAGATAATATCATACATTTGTCCAGCTTCATCTCCTGTGCTACCCCAGTGTCGTTTAACAACTTCAGCACTATTTGTAGCATAATGAGAAGGAGCATTTTCATTAATTTTAATTGTGCCATCCTCCAATATAGTAAATCTATTCTTTGCTGCTAAATAAACATCATTTTTAACAATCGAATCTACCCAATCTTTTGAATTTTTTAACGGTATGTTAGGATATAAATCATTAATACTAATATTATCAACAATATTAAACATATCATTTAGTATTAAATCTCTATCAATTTTTGCTTGATCAAGTTCTTTTAATAAAGCTGAATTAACATCATCTAATTCTAATTTTGATGCGGATGTAAATTTTTGTTGATTAAGCGTTAAACGTTCAATAAGTTCTTGTATTTCTGTTGCTGTTTTTCCCATCGGTCTAAAAATATATTCTATCTCTTGTAATAGTCGTGCTTTTTTCGCAGGATTTGCTGTTCCAAGTTGTGATATTTTTTGTTTTAATTGTGCTTTTTTAGTTGCAGCTTTTTGTAATAAGTCAGATTGTATCTCACTTGCTAAATCAACTGTAATTGGTTTACCAAATGCATCTTTCCCTTTTCGTGTATCTACTAGTGACCAACCAATAACATAGGGCTCTCCTTCAAGCTTTGCTTTACCTGCATCAAATTTTACTGTGTCTGACTGAACATCATAAAAATTTTTATGTTGTGTTCCTTCTCGTTGTGCCACACTTGATAACTGCCCAGGATCACCTCGTATATCTGCTGAATCAATCCATATAATATTTTCTCTTTTAGAACCTGCTTCTGCTCCACTTAATCGTCCTGTGTCACCATATTTTAAATTACCTGATGCATCACTAAATTGAACTGATTGAACTTTCATTGCAGGAGCATTATCAATTAAATCTTTTATTTCTGATGCTTTAATTTTTGTATTAGAAGTAAATGTTTGTGTCTCTTTATTAAAGCCTCCTTTTCTATCTAATAATGTTCGTATGTATGAATCAACAAGTTCTTGTTCTCTTACACCGTTTTGTCTAAAAAAATTATGCCATTCTTTTGCTGTCAATGCCGCATCACCTGTTGATAAATCAAATCCATTGTCAAAAGCTTGTTGTGATTTAGAATAAAATTGTCTGTTATCCCCAACATCAATAAGACGAGTTGTATCTAGTCGTTGTACATCAGGAACATTACGCTCTACCATTTTTAAATTTTCATTAGGATGACGTCTAAGATATTTTTCTGCTTGATTTTTATTTCTTTTTGTTGCTACGACTTGACCTGCATCATTAACAATATCATATGGTTTTGATTCTATGACTTCTACTTTTTCTTTTGGCATAAATTCAATTTCATCAACTATGTAATCTTCTCCTGTTTCACTAGATAATTTTTGTGCTTTATCTTCTGCTTCTTGTTTGTTTTTTGTTTGGTATACGGTCTTTCCGTCCTTATCACGAATTTTAAAACGAATGTCCTTTGGCTTTTCCAGTTTCTTAATTTTTGGCTTTACTATTTTTTTAACAGCAGCTTCTGCCATGCTAATAGGAATACCTACTAATGTATAATTAGGTATTGTGCCTGCCATAGCGAGCGCTGTTGGTATAGTAAGTCCTGCTGCTGCTAGAAATTCTTTATTCTGTACTGCCTGTGCTAGTTCCGATGAATATAATTTATAATCTTCGTGGGAAAGATATTCACCTAGTCCAGGTGTCATGTAACGTGCCATCATGGAGCCAAAATCAAGAACCATGTTCCCCGTTAAGTTTTTCGCAAACCGTAGATTAGGAGGAATAAATTGATTAATGTCTTCTTCCATTAACCCAGCCACGCCTGATGTATCCTGCTCCTCGGACAACGGTTCTGAGGATATACCTGACGCTTCAGGAATACTTATTGTTTCTGCTTCGCCACCATTGTCAAATCTTTGTATCATTCCACCTTTATTCATTTTAAGATCTTTTGTTCCACCGTAATATCTAACTTCTCCTGTTTGAGGATCTGTCATCTGTGTAATAATATTATTATCTATCATAGTTTCTTCAACTTGTTGTATATTTTTTATGTTCTCTGGTGTTCTTTCCTCTTTTAATAATTTTTTTAACTCTGTTTCTAATTGGGGTTGAAGTTCTGTATTAACTTCTTTAGGTAAGAATTGTGTACCTTCCACTTCTGCACCACTGAACGGAACTGTCTGTGATTTAGCTGGATTAAGAGTCGGCGTCATATGAGAAAGATGTGTTCCTTTAGGTTGTTCTTGTCTTTTTTTAACATAGTTTAAATATTCTGGATCATTTTTATAATAAACTTCTGAGTTAGGATTAAAAACTCCTTGTTGTTTATAAAAATCTAAAAATTTTACTGTGTCATTTTTAACATTGCCTGTACGCAAGTCATCTGGACGGGAACGAAACATATCCATAAAATACTGTGTATCTTCCATTGGTAGTGGTTTTGTAAAATTTTTAAGCATTGAAGACATTAAAGATGACCCCTTTTCACTAAAATCCTTAAAGAAATCAGGAACATTTATAGAATTACGGCTCGGCATATTATCACCACTTTTAAGTTGCCTATATTTTTTCCAATCAGTTTTTTTTAGTGCATCCCAATCATAAAAAAGATCAGGATATTTTTCTTTTAAAATAGGTATTACATTTTCAGCACCATCCCATAGATGAGGTAATAATGGTTTTGTTACATTGTTTTCTGTTTTTGTTGGTGCATTTGCCGCAAGCTCATTTAATGTTTCCTGTAACGCTTCCCACTTTTGTTCTTTAATTGTTAAACCTGTTTCTCCTCTACGTGTGATCCAACCTTTCTCCGCAGCTCCAGAGATTCCGTATTTGTCTACATCCGCTTGTGTAAGATAACCAGCGTTTTTTGCATCTTGTACAGATTTAGACCATCTACTTTGTCCTACTTCATTTCTTATTGATGAAGATATTTCTTTGTTTTTATAAATTTCTGTAAAATTTCTTAAATATTCATTATATCGCTCTTCCCCAATCCTATCTACAATTCCAAGTTTTCCTGATGGTAAATTGCTTATAATCTTTGCCTCGTCAATAACTTGACTTGCTAGATAACTTTGCATTGTATCAGGAGAAGAAAAATAATTTTGTACTTTATCAATTAAATCAGGTGCAATCCTTTGTGCGGCAGCTACAAGCATATTTTTAGCAATTTTAAATTTACCTCCACCAACAATTGTCATAACGGTTTTATCTAATTTAGTAGGCTGATGAATCTTTCCTGTTCCTTTTTGAAAAGGATGTTTTTGATTATGAAAATCCATTAGCCATTTGCCAACAGATTTCCAATTTACTTTAACTTTTTCTTCTCTTTGTAATATGGGTTTTGGTTCTGGAACTTTAATATTTTTTCCTTTATCTACAGGTCCTCCTGGTTCAAAACGGGGAACCCGTTTCATTAAATCCTTTGTTGACATTAATCCAGTCATCTAAGCTCCACAAGAATCGCATCCATCGTCTGCGCAGATGCATTTGTTTATGTCACAACCACATACGGGGCAAGTTTCATTCATTAGTAATACTCCATTTGTTTCGGGGTCCGTGGTCCGTCGTCATAGTCTGTTGGATGTTGGACAAAGTTGCCCTGTCTGAATCGCATTAATGCCTGAGTCATACTATCCACCAAATCGTCATGATCTCCATACGGAAAAGCCGCACACTCCTCCATTACTTCTTCCGCCCACCGTGCTTCTGGAGTCCAGACCAATCCAGACTCGAATAACGGCGCAACAGAATTTACACGTACATGCTTATCATTTCCTTTGCTCGGTGTAAAGTTAACAACTGGAATTCCTGTTTGTCGGAGTTCGTGTGTTAACGGCAATCCTGACGCTTTCGCCTCAATAATGGTTGTTTCAGGCTGCCAATACTTATATTGCTCCATCGCAATACGTTTGAGCTCAGGAAACTCCCAACGACCTTTCTTAGCATCCATCAAAATAATACACGGTGTTTTTCCTTCTTCAGGATAAAAAACGCCCCATGTTGTAATGGCACTAAAGTCAGACGTTGTTTTTTTCGTAAACGCTGTATCATAACTTTGTATCACATGTATTAGTCCAGGTACATCTTTCTTTTCCCACTTCTTCCACCATTCACGTTTAATGATTGATCCTTCTTGCGACACAGGTGCTTGTTGCCATTGCGCATTCCATTTTGTTAAAGACAAAGATGCTTTAACACCTTCTAGTTCTTCAAAGCTCCAGAATCCTGGCCATACAGGTTTATTACTTGGTAAGATAGCAGGGAACTCTACAACTTCCCATTGATCAGCTTTTGGTTCTGCTTGTGCTTTCATTAATTTTCCTGTTAGATCTTTGACACTCCAACGTGTCATAACAATAACAATTGCACCTCCTGGTTGTAAACGTTGCCTAGGACCAGAGGTATACCATTCATAAGCTTGATCTAATGCTGTCTCCGATAGAGCATCTTGCTCCGAGTGTGGATCATCAATAATTAATAAATCAGCACCACGACCCGTTACAGCACCTCCTGTACCAGCTGCAAAGTATTCACCACCTTGTGCCGTTTCCCAACGACCTGCTGCCATGCTATCTGGTTGTAAAAAAGATTTTGGAAAAATTTTTTTATATTCAGAGGAGTCCATTAAGTTACGAACTTTTCTACCAAAACGAATGGCAAGTTCTCCTGTGTGCGTTGTCTGCATGATTTTGGATTTTGGTTTACGGCCCACGAACCACGCAGGAAATAAGAAAGATGCAAACTCAGACTTTGTATGTCTAGGCGGCATATTTACAATTAAACGTTTTAGTTTACCATTCGCAATATCTTCAAATTTTTTTGCAATAATTTTATGATGACTCCCTTCCTTAAATTCTGGCCACACGGCTCTAACAAAAGGTAAGAAATTACCTTGAGATTGATTTTGTATATCAATTTCTAATTTTTTTATTTTTAATTTTTGTGCGAGTAGTTGGGCTTCGTCTGTGCTTAAAGCTTCTATATTCTCCATAATTAATCAAAACTTATAGCACAAAGACTGACTGTCTGTCACTTACCTAAAGTCCGCCTGACAGGAATCCTGTCTGGCGTTAGGGGGGTTGGC
>TARA_R100000655_G_scaffold17774_3_pt1 | contig 12506 bp, 8 predicted proteins | sample TARA_R100000655 | Tara Oceans TARA_R100000655 (sample SAMEA2622497) | marine metagenome | biome: marine biome (ENVO:00000447); feature: deep chlorophyll maximum layer (ENVO:xxxxxxxx); material: "saline water (ENVO:00002010), including plankton (ENVO:xxxxxxxx)" | depth 90 m
ACCAAGCGGTTTATGACAAAGCGGTCTACGGAACAGATGCTTGGCAGGAAGGCTTTTTGACAGAGCTTCGGTTTCCTGTGCCCAACAAAGCATGCTCATACTTTCAATGGGAACTCGTTACCAGCAACGATATTGTTCTCATCGGATACCATATAGACTATAGTATACAAGGTATGATTGTCGGAGACGGCAAAGAAGTACCGACGACCAGGAGGCGCGCATGAGCTACATCTGGAAAGAAGGAGAGCCCCGCGCCAATAATACTGTAGATGTTGACGGCTTTAACAGCGAGTACAATGCCTACAAGTCAATGCTTAATGGTGGTTTAGACCGAGATAACATACCGCAAAACAGCATTGGCAATAATGAGTTTAAGTACAGCAGTAGTGCTACGCGCACTGACACTCCTTTTTACAGGGCTGTAACTAAAAACATGGTGCATCCCGGTGAGTACAAGAACTATCGGAACACTGCCTTGGGCAGCCACTGCTTTGGCGGCATGACGTATGCTAACTACAGTTCAGGCTACGTAGAGATTGGAACCCAATCTTTGAAGTGCAAAGAGGGGATTTTGCAGGTTGAGTTGCGAGGATTTTTGTACATTAACCCAGTAAACGCAACCTTCTTTCCTAAGTCAGCCAAGATTAAAATTACTGTAGACGGTGTTCCAATTGTTGAAACACCAGGTGGTTACTTGACTTTCATCAACAGCCTTTATCTCGTAGGGTCAACCCCAGTAGCAGAAGGCAATGTGAGTGTAGGCGTGCATTGGTCTTTTAGCCCCATGGGAAGCAACAGCACATCTGATGATTCGAGCACGGATCCGCAGTTTTACTTTGATGGTATTTCCTTGGCCCTCTTCAACAGGTTTCGCTAATGGCTACTATTTTAAACAGTAACTTTATTGCTGGCGAGACCGCTCAGGTTGCTGGCACAAATACAAAGTTTACAGATGTGCAGACGCAGACCGGCCAACTTAACGATGAGAACGTTCGCTCTGAAGCAGTGGATCTTTGGCAATTAGACGGCACAAGCAGCATGGTAAAAGCCTCGGGGCGCGAAACCAGTGTAGCAACATCGTTTACGCATAACTACGTTTCAAAAACGAATAGCGGGACAGCACCCTACGTGATTCAGCAGGACAACGGCTCAGGCGCTGCTCAAGACTTAGTGCTTGATCTTGGCTCGCTGTTGACTGTAAACAACTATGATGTAGTCCGAGTGTACTGGAATATTGAGGTCATTGACCAAGGGCGCACAGCTGACGAGACATATACGTCTGGGAATTACACTGGGCCCTCTCAAACCTTTTGGGGAGTCTGGCTGCAGTGGTCAACCAACGGCTCCGCTTGGTCTAATGTCCCCAATCAAGGCGACTTTGCTAACACCACAATTGGTGTAACAACCACTGAAATGCTTCCTATACCAGCCAATGCCAGTACAGCCCGAGCATTTATGCCAATTCCCCATGTGTTGTTTTATGTAGACCGCAGCACTGGAACGCAAAATGTCTTGTATGATTATGGCACCACAGGGGCCGACAACTACACGACTGGCAGCGCATGGTTCTACAGGCCAACAGCAGGAAGCGCTCAGTACCGTTATTTCCGGCTTGTCTTAGGCGGCATTTTCCAAAGCATGAACGACGGGGCGTCTCCTCCTGTGTCGCACATTGCAGATGTAGGCGGCATCTTTGCTCCTGGGGGCGGTGCAGCTCAGGCTGACATTACTTTGCGTCGCGTATACTTGTGCGCGGTTCACACCCGAGGGTCCTGATGGCTTACATTCCAGTCACAATTACTGCAGGCGTTATTGATGATGCTGTTTTAAACACCAATTTGAGCCGCATGCGAAAGTACACTAACGGTGAAGTGCTGGACAGTGACTATGGCATTGACTGGGTATCGCATCGTCAACTTATGGCAGGTCGTTACAATGGTGTAACGGGCACAATGAATCTTTTAAGTGGCATTCAGGGCGGCAAAGTTCGCACTGCTCCGCGTGAATTAGTTACGTTCTTTACGCGATATAACACTTGCAGAAATGAGGGCGGTGGGCTGACGTTGCAAGACAGTCAGTTTAACTTTATTCCAAACACAATGTTGGTTGTGTCGGTTCCAAGGCAGTTATCAACTATGCTGGTGCATTTTCACATAGAAGCTGTGCATGAAGACGACTCTATTAACACCAGCGTTAGCGGCGATGGAACTTCCTTGGGCAGCATTCGTTTGGTCATGTGGAATCAAACTTTAGACGTGAACGCCATAAACAATGGGTTGGATGGTTCAGACACAGTCAAGAAAGAGTTTTTGCCTATTGCCACGGTAGAAGAAGACCGGCGATTAATTACTCATGGCGGGCAAACCAGTACAAGTGAGGCATATGTCATGAAGAGGTTTCCTAAAATGGGAACTTTTTTGAAAGACAATGTAGCTGCAGGGTCATGGAGAATTGCGCTGGTAGGCAAAACCAATGGCGCTAAAGTCAAATTTATACACTGGTCAATCTCAGTAGAGGGATGGTTGTAATGGCGACAGAACAAGAGAAACAACTACGGCGCCAAGCATTTGGTTCTGGAGCTGGCACAGGTGCAAGTCGTGGCGCTGCTTTGGGTGCATCATTTGGCCTACCTGGGGCAGCGGTTGGCGCTGTTGCAGGAGCTACTGTAGGAGGGATTCGCAACCTTATTCAGACCCAGGGCTCACGCGCAGAACTTGCTGATTTGTTGCGTCGTCAGGAGATGGGCACTCTTGGGTTAACTGACCAAGAGCGGGCTGTTCTTGAGCAGCAACTTATGGATCCCCAGCGTGCCATCATGCGCGAGCAAGAGGCCCTTGGAGCCCCGCAAGTAGACGACGCGGCTATTGCTGCCAGGATGTTGTTGGGTCGCGAGGAACAGCAGCAGAAAGCCGCTCGTGACGTGTCTAAAGAGATCAGCGCAGCAGACATCCAAGAGCGCCGTGCCGAGGAAGCCCGCATTCAACAGATGATTGCGGCAAACGAAAAGGCAGCGGCCCAGCGCTCACAAGATAATTTTGAAAACTCATTGGTTGTTGCTAAGGCTGTTGCTCGTGATCAACAATTGCAGGCACGCTTAGCAGAATACGACACAGAAAACCCAGACGCTAACATGGCACAGCAAGCGACTGGAATTATGAAAATGTTGTTTGCAGGAGGCTGACATGCGTAACCTCGGATTTTACACAACAGCCTACCTGACTACGCGTCTGGATATGCACGAGAAGGCTGTTGCCGCTCAAGAGCAAGAAGAAAAAGACCTTGAAAAGAAGCTGTTAGATCTGCAGTCAGAGAAAACAAAGCTAATTCGAGAACTCACCAAAATGCGTGAACTGGGGACATTAACCCTTGGGCAAGAATCTACTTTAAAGACCGCCCAGGGCATGATGAATAAAGTGCAAACTACAGACAAGCCTGTATCTGCTGGCGGCAGAGGCGGCGCTGGTAGCAAAGCAAATCTGTATTTGAATTTGGAAACACCGCAAGATTACAGGCAAATTTCCGACAACTACGAAAGCCTTGGCTTTACGTCACCTGAACAAGGAATGTCTATTCTTGACTCACAGATTGCCTCTGCGCACTCTCAAAGAGTTTTGGAAGCAATAGGAGAAGGTAAGTTTAACCAGGCATATGAGCAAATGGCAAAAATGGTTCCTGAAATGATGAGGGTGGTTCCTGAAAACAGAAGAAAAGCTGTGATGAACATTATGAATGAGCATTTGAGTGAGACAGCTCCTGAGTTGATTGTTGATGAAAAAGGCATGTTCTTAAACCCAGATGCCGCGTTAAAGTTTAAAGGTACTGCTGCAGAATCAAAACCTGGGGTGCAAGCCGCTGCAAGGCAGCAAGCCCAAAGAGTTACTGAAAGATTCACTCAGGATGAGGAACTTATTCAAAGCACCAGTGCTCGCGAAAAACAGATACGATACGACCCCCGCGTTTATGGTCAATTGCAAAGCGGCATTGATCGACTGTCTGAAGACATAGACAAAACTGATCTGTTGCTTCAAGAGTCTAAAGCAAACAAGTTAGAGTTTGAACTGGGCCCTGGCTATCGGCCTTTTGGCCTTATGTTTGCCAACATTCGGGCCCAGCGTGCTCAATTGCGCGCTATGCGTGGCATGGATGTTGATCAGAAAGAAGTATACGGCCTGGTGTATGATTACTTGCGGAACAAGCCAAGCTTTGCTGAAGACAGCAGCGCTATAAAAATTGCAGGCATGATGAAACCTAAAAATGCTGCTGAGTTGTTGCAATTTGCTCGGGATTCTGCAAAACCCGGTGTAGCAAGCGTTGATGACATTGTGCAAGCGTATATTCAGATGCGTCAGTCTGGTCAGCAAGGCCAACAGTCGGTCGGTATTCCTGCAGCACAACAGGCAGAATTAGAAACTGTTTCTGTCCTGGAAGAAGGTGTTGCAGAAGAAATTGCTCTTGCACAAAGGTTGGAAACTGAGAAAAATTACTTGGATTCACAGCGTATAGTTTCTGGTACATTCAAACCCATGGACCAAGAAGACTAAAGAGGTAAGCATGGCAAGCCCCAAGATTCCTTCTGAATTGAAGCCTGTTTACGAAAGCCTTGAGGCGCATCATCAGGCTTTAGTGGACACTTATTATGACGCAGGGCGAGCAGACTTAGCGCTTGAGTATTTAAAAAATGAGTTTCCAGAGAAGGGCGGTCTGCAAGCAATGCAGCCTGAGAGAACGTTGTCAGAGTTTGATCTGGCCAAATCTGCTTACGGGGTTCCTGAAGACTTAGCCAAGAAAGCTATTGGCCGGTCACAAATCCAAGTGTCTGGGCAGATGGGACTGCTTTCTACAGGTGATGCTGAGACTGACATTGAATTCTTGCGGCGCACAGAAGCCCCCAGTGTTGACGCGCCATTTAGTGACAAGCTTGACTTTCTACTAAACTCCTTTGGCCGCCAGCCCATTTTTGAAAAAACAGAAACAGGGATGCAGCCCAAGCAACGCATTTCAAAAGAAGAAGCAGCTGCTTTAGAAATCAAAGCCTACAGGTCAGCGCAAGAAGAAAAGCGTTTAGAAGGAGAACTTGGTGAGGCCGTATCTAAGCAAAGCGTTGTAAGGGGTGCGGCATTTCCCGGTGCTGGCGCTGTACCTCTGCCTGGGAGCAAGGCTGCTAAGATTGCAGAGCAGTTGGAAGAAACTGAGGAGTTTGCTGCAGACGTTGAGACTGCACAACGAATCGCAGAGACAACTACTGATGTGGCTTTTCGTGTTGGCGGGACCCTTCTCGTGGAGCCCATGCTGCGTAAGCTCAACGACATACTTTTCACCTTTAAGACCAAACCATCAGAAGAAGACCCTACAAAGTTTGTTCCGGTTGATCCCACTGACTTGCAGTATCGGCTTAGCCAACACCAAAAGGACTTGCTTGCAAAGGCCGCCGTAGAAGGCACAGACCTGTATACAGAATTGGCTACCAGCATCCCTGCTATGGAGATGCGTTACGACCCGGCACGCACAGACATGCAACCCCCGGTCGGTGACATGATGATTGACATGGCTACGACCATTCAAAAAGGGGAATGGCTGGGCACCGACTTTATGATGATGCCAGCCACCTATAAGCTGTATGAAAAATTCGGCTTTGACAATGCGCCTATGTACTTAGGTTTGTTGGCAGGACTACCGATGCCTTTGACGGGTGGCGCAGCTCATTTGGCCAAAGGGATTGGCCGGGTAAGCGCAGACGTTGTATCTCCTGCATTGAAAGCTAAAGGGATGCAGAAAGCAGCTAATGTAGCCGCTTACGGGCGTCCCCTTATGGCCATTCGAAACAAAAGAGCCTACGAAGCTGTAGATGAAGTGATGGGAGAGCCTTTAGATTTAAGTGCAGCACATAGCAACCTGGCTGCTCGCGCCTCAGATGATGTGGCAAATCAATTTGTAACCAACCCGTCAGCAACCAAAGCAAAGCTTTCGCAATCTGAAAAGACACAGGTCTATGCAGACAATTTAGGCAACGCAGAGGAGACTCTTGAAGCGTCTATTAAGAACGCGGATGAGAACGGGGCCTTTAGAAACAATGCGTATGACGTTCAAGGCAACCTTGCGCGTTATGCGTCGCAGATTGACGAGACAGCCCCCAAACCTTTAAGAGAGGCTGCTGCTGATGTGCTTGTTGCTACGCAGCGAAAGTTTCCAGAAGCTACTGGTGTGGGTCGAGCAACTGATGAAGTAGTAACTTTAGATAAGCTTTTTGAAACAAGCTCAGCCAAACTTTTGAAGGAACTTCAGGCACACCCAGTGCATATGAATCGGTACAAGCAGATGTACTATTCAAGGAACCTGATGGGCCAGATGGAGTCTAATATTGCTGCCGCTACGGGGGCTGACGCATGGCGCTACATAAACGGTCACACCCTGGTGAGAACGGAACGCTACGATGAGGCGCAAGAGGTTCTTGCAAGGCGCAATGCGCGCTACCAAGAAGACATGGACATTGCTGCTAAAGACACACCACCAAGCGGCGTTGCTACAAAGGTTACCAAAGAAGGCTCTTATCGGTACAAGCATTCACAAGAGGTTGCAGACAGGGTGACAACAGAGTTGTCACCATCGGCAGTTGCAAGGAGCAGGTTTTGGAAGCGCACCACAGAGAAGTTGCGTAATGACGAGCCTTTGACTTTGAACGAGAAGATGCGCGTAGATGAAGCTTTGTCAGACAGTTTCTTGCGAGAAGAGTTTAAAGATTATGCGGTCCAACCTACCTATGTTTCACGCAAGACACATCAGCGCTCTACTAAGCCGCCAGAGCGAAGAATGCCTTTGGTCAGAGCTGCTCGGGAAGCCATCTTTAATGTTCGTAGAAACTTTCTAAAGAATCCTGATCCAACTCTGTACAATCAGCCTATTTCTGTGCAGAAGTTTCAAGATCGTATGATTGCGGAAATGAGGGACCCTTCACAACGTTTCTTAGATGAGATGATTGCTTCTGGAAATCCAGAGGCGCATCTTGCAGACTCTTTCCGAAGGGCTGTTAATAACGACAAAGAAGGGGTTCTTGGCGTCCTTAAAGTCCTGTATGGTAATGAGATGCCATTAGACCTTGCGCGCGCCTACAAGGGCTTAAAAATACCTGATGGAGTAGACCCTTTAATCTACGTTGTAGAAAAAGCTGATGAGGTATTAGAGGGGGCACTGCCTAACAATAGGCTGCAGCTGATTAACAGGCGCAGAAAAACGGGCGGAGTATACAAAGATACAGCCAAGAACAAGCCTGTAAGAGAGAGCGAGAATCTTACTGAGTCTTTAATTGCCTATACCATTCAGAAGGTGGTGCAAGAGCCTGCTGTTGAGAAAGCGATCAAAAGCTTTATTGACGAGAATCCTGGGTTTGTGTTTGATGCAGTATCTGACAAAGCCGTAAGCACATACTTGCGTGTACTTTATGAAGGGAAGATTGTCCCCAATGGCACAAACACCAACGACATTATTCGCAAAGTAGCGCAGGATCTGTTTGGAGAGCAGCGCATTGAGAAAGCCACTCTAAGAGAGCTTAGAAAGCAAGCCAGAAGCGCACAGAGAGCAGAGGTAGATAAAGCTTCAGATTTACTGAAAGAGAAGCGTGATGCAATTCGCGAAGCTCAGGCAGAAATCAGAACTATGCGAGAAGAGCTCCTTGATATTGAAAGAGGCCGCTCAACAAAAACAATTATAGAAACTCGCTTTGATTACGATTTCCAGGTTGAATTGGCCAAAGAAGAATTGTCTGCTCGAAAAGCGGCAGTTCGCGATGCTGCAGAAATTGAAAAGCAAGAGACTCGCCTTGAAAGAATGGTTGAGTCAGACGAGGGAGCCAGGGCGGTTGCAGAAGAAAAGGCTGCAGCAAAAGAATTATCTTCTGAATTGCGTACTCAGCGCGATGTCCGGGAAGTAGATTTAGAACTGGAAAGACTAATTGAGGCTGAAGAGGCTGATGAACTCTTAAAGTCTGAGCGCAAGCAGGCTGCAGAAAAAAAGAAAGCTTTACGCGAAGACACTTCAAAACAAGACGCCATTAAAAAGAAAGCTAAAGACCAGATTACCAAAGAACTGGCTCGTCGCGATGCTGAATTGGCTACAATTCAAAATGAATACAAGGAGGCAGCAGCATCTCTTGAAGAGAAGTCTAAAGTATACAATGACATTATTGATGCAGACTTGCGCACTGCCTACAAAGATTACACTGATGAATTAAAGGCAGCCAAAGAAGACATTGCAGACCAACAGGCACAAGTAGATTTTGATCAAGCTGTAGAAGGGCTTCGCGAAGCCATGACTAAGGGCTTCAATCAAGACTTGTCTACATACCAGAAGGTGGTCACAGGCTTTCGTTACGAGGGATCAAGAGCCCGTGATGTCTTGGAATCGTTTAAGCTTGCGTCAAAATCAGGAGCCAAAGCAGCTAACAATCTTTTTAAAGAGTACGTTGGAGCTGCAGATTCAGCGCATGCTGCATACATGATTGAGCGGAAAGCTGCCGCTAAAGCATCTGAAAAAATAGTAGATGAAATCAATGTAATTAAAGAAGAAGGCATTGCCTCAGCACGCAAGGCTCAAAAGAAAGCCCTAAAGAAGCTGCGCAAAGGTGTCAGCAGTTCCAAAGAGGCCAAAGAATTGTCTCGCGTTGTGCAGAGAGCCACAGATGAGATTGAGAATCTTATTGACGAAACGGCAGATGCAATAGTTGTAGAGACATCTAATTTAAGAAGGGCACAAAGGACATCTTACGAAGATGCTGTGGCGTTGCAAGGAGATATTACTGACGCTTTCATAGGCAACATGAAGTCTGTTGAAGAAGGAGCAGCATTAAAGAGCAACCAGTATTTTACAACGCGCACAGAAGCCTTTCTTCAAGCAACGCAGCAGCGCGTAAAAGTTTATGAGGGCAGAAAAGCATCTGACTTAAAGAGGGCAACGGAAGCAAAGTCTGCGCTGAAAGCAGATATTAAGCGTCGCAGAGACTACATGAAGGGTGTTCGCGATGCAGCAAAGGACGCTGCAAAGAAACGCTCTGAGGAAGCCCAGGCAACAACACGAGCCCAGCGGGATGCTGCTGTGGCAGAAGCAGACGCGGCAACTAAGAAGCGCGTTGAGATGATTGATTCTGAGCTTGGCAAGTTGAAAGATGAACTGGATGTCATGGATGTAGAGAGCAGGCTGTCTACAGAAATTAAGATTGAGGAGTTACGCAAACAAACAGCAGCACAAATTAAGGCTCTTGAAGATGAGATTGATGCCTTGGTGGACGCAGAGGCAGTAGCTGATGTGGAGCGGCGCTTGCAGGCTGAAATTACATTAGATGAAATTCGCGCCAAACAAGCAGAAGACATCGCAAAGTTGGACGCTGATGCAAAGGAAGCAATTGCAGAGTTGCGCGCAGCAAAAGATCTGGAAGTTCAAAGGCTTACAGATGAGCGCAACGCGGCTCTTGATTCTGTTCGCCAAGATGCAAAGTTAGAGATTGAGCTTCTGGACAACGAATTAGAAGATGCGCGTCAATCTGTTCGATCATTGAAACAAAAAGGGTTTGATGAGCCTGTTCCGACAGAAGCACAGATTGACGACATGTCGAGACGCTTAGTAGAAAGTCGTGTAGGGTACTCAATTAGAGACCTTAATGCTCAGTTTATGACGACTGGGGGCGTTGGCATGAAGGGCATTGAAGCAACTTCAGACTCTTTGCGCTTCCAATTGCAGCAGCTGGATGATTCTTTTGCGATGATGCCAAGAGACTTACAGAAAGGTTTGCAGGCCTGGAAGGACCAAGACTTTATTAGTCAAGTAACAAACAAGTTTAATCAAGAAGAGCTTGGCCAACTTGAACGAGTGTTTTCCAGCTTTGTTGATTTTACGCACAAAAGCCGGAGGCAAGTGACATCTGGGCTATTAGGAGGTCCTTTACTTGCGCCAACGATGCGCTTTTTGGGCGTAAACATTGGGACGCTTCCGTTGATGGGTTCAATTACAATACCCGGATTTGGGGCTACAACCATGAGGGCGATTCCTGCGTCTGTGTTTTCTTTGCTGCCTGAAGGTCTTCGGTTAAGCGACACAATTGCTTTAATGAACAAAAGGTCACTGGGAGAAACATCCCGCCGCTTGGCAAAGGCAATGCCTGAGAAGGCAAAAGAAGTTCTTCAGTTTGTCGGTCGCTCTGGTCCTGCTGACTACATGAGGGTTGGGCAAGGCGGCATACAAAAGTTTGCTAACGCTATGCGCACGGTCCGGCCTGGCGCAAGAGACCCTATGTTGTATGGCATTCCAAACAGGTTTGTTACAAGAGATGGCCGCGTGTACTCTAAGGCTGATGTTTTTCAGATGGCTAAAGAGCAAAACTTTGCCAACCAAGTCACTTATGAACTTGGCGACAACATAATTCGGGAGATTCAGTTTGCTGCTGGGCGAGACGCATTGTTCCAGCCTTTAGGTGGAATGGATACTTTGGTTACAGGAACTCTTGGCCGCAATCGGGACTTGCGAAACTATTGGAACTATGGGGGCTTGACTACGGATCGCGCTTTTCGGGAGTCTGTATTTATAGAGGCAATGAAAAGAGGGTACACACCACGAGAAGCAAGGATTATCGGGGACAATGTTGGCTTAGATTATAACGATATTCCCCAGCCTATTCGTCAAGGCCTTGCTCGTAATGCCGTGTTCTTTAGTTTCTTTTACAAGATGTTTACGGAAACAATGACAGCTCCTTTGCGGCCAGGAGGATTACAAAATCTGCATCGCCTTATTCGGCTTTCAAATACTAATGATGAGAAACTGAAAGAGTTTATGTTCCCAGACTATATTAGAACAAGAGCATACGTTTCTAATCCTGAGCAGTTCGGAACACAGGCAATTGCAACAGTTGGCCCATCTGTGCCTCCTTTGGAATCAATTGCTTCTTTGGGCACTTTGGTTGACGTTATTTCTTCTGACGCTGGAGTGGAAGCATTCTTGGAATTGTATGCCCGCAGGTTTACAGGGTATGCTGGTCAACAAGTGTTTGAATTGTTGAAACAAAATTTGCGGATGCGGTCTAATAAAGAAGCCCCCCAAAGTCGTGTTCCGTATCAGTATGTTCAAGCAGCAGGTTTCTGCGCTACGGCTTTTGATTCTGACTGCCTTGGCGGTGTTGCTGACAAGTTTGGATGGGTGCCCATAAGTGGCCTTGAAGCACAAGAAAAGATGATTAACCCCACAACACCAGACGGCTTGCAATATCGTTTCGGCAATGACTTGTCGCGCACCCTCTTTACAACAACATCAGCCATGCTGATGCTTTACCGTTTAGACCGTGCCCTTGCAGATTACAGCACAACATTCCAATCTTATTTGGATCCAGAAAACCTAAGTTCTGAGCGCGCTAAAGCAGTGAATCCTTTGGGTTATTATTTAGGTGTACAGACTCCAGTTACTGGAGTTACGCGCAAGGGCGCTGAGCAGTTGTACCTCAAAGAATCCCAGCGGCAATTACAAGGCCTGAAGAAGCCGTTGCCTGTGGAAAGAGAGTGAGACACTGTGTCGTATAGTATATAGTAATTAGCAACAGTGACTCACCCAGCCAGGAAGGAGAAGTAGAATGGCAAAGGTAGGAAGTTTCCTTCATCAAGTGTCCAGCACCACTGACGTGGCCGCTGTCGGCACTTCTTATAATGCCGCTAAGTACAGCAGTGTAAGGCTCAGAACCACAGCAGACCCTACTCGCGTAGGGGCCATTCTGAGTGGCGTCTATGTCAAGGTTAAGACGATTGCTGGTGGCGCTGCCAAGCTTAGCATCCAGATTAGCACCGATGTTAATGGTGACAGCATCATCATTCCCAGCAGCGAGGCAGATTTATCTACAGGGGTAACCACGGCAACGGTCGGAGCTGCGGTGTATGACCTGGCGATTGATTATGTTTCGAGTTCAGACCAGATCTACATCTGGTACAAGACAGACGCAGGAACTGTGACTGTGGACTCTGTTGAAGTCTCCTGGAGGGAGTGATGCCTAAGCCAGCCAAAGGCAAAGCCAAGGTCAAAGTCTACAGAGACAAGAAGACGGGGCGCAAGCGTCGTGTCAGTTATGGCCAAGCAGGTAAAGCCAAGGGCGGTGGTCCTCGCGTTAAAGCAGGAACGAAGAAGGGCGACTCTTACTGTGCTCGCAGCGCGGGTCAGATGAAGAAGAGCCCAAAGGCAGCCAAGAATCCTAATAGCCCTCTCAGGCTTTCCCGAAAGCGCTGGAAGTGTGCTGGCAAGAAGAGTAGACGCTGATGCCAAAAGACGCATGCTATAAGAAAGCCAAAGCCAGTTATAAGAAGTTTCCTTCAGCTCGCGCATCTCAAGCAATTGCTAAGTGCCGCAAGAAGAAGGGTAACGTTCGAAAGACCAAGAAGGGCGCCAGTTTAAAGCGCTGGAAGGCAGAAGAGTGGAAAGACACTCGCACTGGCAAAGCATGCGGGGCAAAGACCAAACAAAAACAATACTGCCGGCCCACTAAGAAG
>TARA_R100000655_G_scaffold27324_1_pt1 | contig 12499 bp, 22 predicted proteins | sample TARA_R100000655 | Tara Oceans TARA_R100000655 (sample SAMEA2622497) | marine metagenome | biome: marine biome (ENVO:00000447); feature: deep chlorophyll maximum layer (ENVO:xxxxxxxx); material: "saline water (ENVO:00002010), including plankton (ENVO:xxxxxxxx)" | depth 90 m
CTCATCCTCATTCTTTCCGCACATTTCACAAGGTTTGGTATGTGGCTGCATTTTATTCCTTTATCTTCTCAATTAGTTCTGTAATTATTAAAAAGGTAATTCCCATAGCAAGTACCCAAAAGAATACTCCGATACCCAGTATAAGTACATTTGCTACCCATTCAGCTATATCGAACATTATCACGATATTACCTCGTTATAAATATCCATCATTATATCTTTGAGTTCATCTATCTTTTGATTGATGTACCATCTTTGCAAATAATGATATGCGATAATTGATACGATTACGATTGTTACAATGAACACATCAAATGCATTCTCTTGTAGTGATTCTATCCAGTATTTCATGTTGCTCTCCTTATTTAAAATTTTGCCTCACTTGGTGCCAACCATTTCATTACAATCTCTACCTTACGGATTATCGAGCATTGCTTTCATCCTCTTTTGTGAAAACTTTTTCAAGAAATCCATCAAAAAAAGGCTTTGTGAGGCAATCATTTCGGTACACTCCTGTAATTGGTTTGTACTGTATTTGAATTTTTCTTTTGTCGTATATAAGGTGTTTTACAATCTCCGCATCGTAGTACCGGGAACTTATTAGCTGTTGTGAAATATACACTTGAGGTTGTTTCAAGATTATATGATCCGCAGTTTGGGCATACATCATCATCTAATAATACTCCTAGATTTGGATGATTTCTTATATATGGTCTTATCTCAAGATATAATTGCTCTAACCCTATTACATCATGTTTGTTGTAGTCCATCATTTTATTTAATGCTTTGGGATCACCAGCCTCGCAATCAACCCACAACTCAAACTCTGTTTCTAGCTTGTTTTGTAGTTTAAAATATTTAGTAAGAAAGTCTTGCTTGTAAGATGGTGCAAAAAACTCTCTCCTTGATACTTTCAATGTATCTATTACCCGGTATGGAGTTGGCGGCATTAATCCAACAGATTTGAATCGCCAGTTTAATTTCCTTAAATCAAACCTTTCTACATTATGACCAATAACAATTTCAGCCTCATCTAACAACTTCCAGATAGATTTCAATATTCTTTTATCATCTCTTTCAAAAGCCTCTTCAGTTGTAACAATATCACCTTGTACATTTTTATCAAATAACCATTTAGCCGCCCATGATAAACAATATTGATGTTTGGTGATTTGATGGTGTTGTATGTATTGCTTATAGGTTCCCCAACCAACAAAATGATACAGGCTTGTTTCTATATCCATCAAGAGAATCTTTGGTAGGTCTGAATGATGATCCTCTTCTCTTGCACTAAATTGTTTTTTACATTCTTTGCATACATATCTTTGTGATACTGGTTTGTATTTATTATATGATATACCTTTCTTTATTACAACTCCACTTCCGCAATGTGGACAAATCATTAATTACCTCCGCAACTTGGACAAGTTTTTATTTCTTTACCTCTTTTTGGGAAATCCTCATAATATAAATATGAATATACTGGATGCCTTGTATGATGGCTTTGGTGTGCTTTGGTCCTATCTAATTCCCAACATCTACCACAATCCTTGCAATGCTTGATATTCTTATCAGCTTGTTTAGAATCACAGTTAGAATCTACTCTTTTTTTATATTTCTTCTCTTTAATGTTACCCCATTCCCAAACTTCCATAAATCTCCTCCATGTTTTTAACTTCCTCCCTCTTATCAATCTTTGGATCATCCGGAAGTAACTCAACCCCACAACAATCACTTGATTGCCTTAACTGAAATTCATTAGGCAGTAATTTACCACCGCACTTCATACACCAAGCCTTATACAATCCAGATGGTGTTTTTTTAAATATTTTCTTGGATGGCTTTGGTTTTGCTGGTTTCAGATCCTCAATCTCATCATTCCAACATTCTTGATTCAACCATGTAGTAGGATGTTTGATATATGCTTTATCTCGCCCCTCCCATAACTTCTTCTGCTTGGTCAATGCTGACATGATGGTGGTATGATCTGTTTTCTTCATTGCTGACCTATAAGAACTCTCTGCTTTTGAACGACTTACCTTCTTATCATATAGGTTCCAAAATTCTTCAAATTGATCTATATATATATTCTTTATATTCTTAACATTCTTGTTTAGTGTTCGCTTGTTGTTCACTTGTTGTTCAATTACTTGTTCACTTTGTTGGTACTCACCCCAGTTAAGTATTGATATTAAGCGACATCGAGGATTTGTTTGTTGTTCAATTTGTTGTTCGATTTTGAATGTTTTTAAAATTCGTTGTACTTTGCTCTCATTTATTTTTAACTGTTTAGATATAATCTTTCTACCAGTAATTAGTTGCCCCGGTTGAAGTGTTATTCTTTCGCCTTCATATATAGCATCATATTCTTTATGAGTAGCATTAAGCAATAAGTACATCCAAACAGCTAGATGATCATTAGATTTCATCACTACAGGATTATCTAATATTTTACGATGCAGTTTAATGTATCCGTTGCTCATCTTTTAGCATCAACTTTAATTCATTATAAAAATCATCATTTAACATTCGTGATCGTTTTACAATTATATTTCTTCTTTGTGTTAGTTCTCTAAATTTTTTAGGACCTAATCTTTCATAAATAAAATCTAAATGATCTGCTGGATTACTACCCAGAAAGCGATGGCATCCATAACATAGAGCCACCGCATTATCTGGATCAAAGCGTACTGAATATCTACCTCTCCCATAGTAATGTGAACAATGCAATCCCATTCGCTTGTTAGGCTCATCCGGGTTGTAATATTTCTTGCATCTCTGACAAGTCCACTTATCTCTTGTTCTTATATATTCAGAGAATATCTTATCGTATTTAGTACGCTTAATAGCCATCAGAATGGTAGATCGGCATCGCCATTAATGACATAATCAACCCATACACCAATTTCATCCATCGTTTGTTTGTTGAGTTCCTTGCCCATCTTAAACGCCTCTACTGCGAATCCATGTCTAACCTTCCCAGCGGCTATGGCATCCCAATCTGGCTTTTCTGATGTTGGTGTAGATACTGCACCATTTACAGGCTCAACATTGTACATAGATTTTTCGCCCATATCTACATGAGAGATTTTCACTTTTGCACCCTTACTATAATTAACCAATTTATCATTGGCTACTTTAGATGCAAAAAATGATTTCTCTACACCATTATGATTTACACCATAGAGATACCATTCACCATTTGCATTGGTTCCTGTTTTTGGTTGATCAAAAGATAAAGTAACTATCTCACTATTACCTTTTGGTATGACTAGCTTATCATTCATTATAATACGCTCCTTATTAGTTGAAATATAATATTTAAACATAATGCCCAGATTAATATCATTCCATATTTTTCAATATAAAAAAACATTGTTCCAAGCCACAACTCTACTTTGTCAATCATCATAGACTCCATTGTTAAAATCTTCAATAAAAACTTCTGTAATATCTTCCTCATTATATACATCCTCCACATAAATGATTTGAGGGAGACGTTCTTTGACTCTGCGGAGTTCATTGCGAATATCTGTGGCTAATGACAATGGAGAATCACCAGCACAACAGAGCATCCTAAAGGATACCTCTCCCTCATATTGAATTTCAGCATGATACCTCATATCGTGAGGTACATAATTAATCACAGATTCCCGGTTCGGTTGTTTCTGTGATGGCATATTGTTTTTTGACATCTTTTAAATCCTTTAATAATTCTTTGGCATCTACTTTTATTTGTTCATCAGCACATATATTCATAAATACAATAATAGCCTCAATCATAAGATCGTACTCTTCTTTATTAACTGTTATGCGAATATTGTTCATTCATATCTTCCATACAAGTATTGCAATAATATGTTTTATTACTTTCACAACTTATACAAGTTTTATCTATTTTTGAATCTCTTTCAATCAATCTATTCATCTCATCGTAGGTGTAGCCAATTAAATCCTCTATCTTGCTTGATAAAGCCTTTAATTCGCCCAGAATCTCCTCCTTTCCTAGATCATCGAGGTTGAGTTCAGTATGCTGATAAAACGATTGAATTTGAACGTATATGTTTTTGAGAGCCACAGTTTCCTGTGACTCCCAACTCATACCACTAATTAACATTCTAGTTTTAAGGTCTTGCACTACTTACCTCCTTGTAACTCTTCTATGATAACTGCTGAAAATAACCACATATACTGCCTTCCAATAGGTAACTTACTAGCTAGGTCTTTCATAATAGCATTTCGGCAATTTATTTTTTGACTTGTCTTATCAATATCATATAAATCTCTATATATATCCATTCTTTTTTCAATATGGTTGAATATTGTATCTAAACCATCTTTTACATGATTTTGAAATGCTTTTTTTAATTTTGTTTTCATCCTATTTACTCCCTATCGCTACATACTTCATTTTGTCTAAAACTTTTTCAAATTTATTAGCCAAGATTCTATCATCAATGTTTCTATAATCTCGACCTCTTCTATCAAATTTAAACATACAAAGCCTTAATGCTTTCTTAATTAATAAAGTTTCTTCTTTGTTTAATTTCATCTTACTTACCTCCCTGCGATTCATAATAGAAATACCAACCATAAGCGTTACAAATCCATCTAGCTTTTGTTGGAGTAGTGTTACCATAGCCTTTATCAGTTATATCATTATACAAACCAACTAAAAGCATTGGCTTGTTATCAAAATATGCAATCTCCTTTCCAATGTTTTTAGCATTAGGGATTTTATAATAGCATTTATTGTTTTCATACCTTTTTGATTTTTGAGTGTTTTGCATTACTTACCTCCCTTAATAAAGTTATCAACGTATACTTTTTCTTCATCAGTTCTGTTTTCAACATCTTTTACTTTCTCTGCCCAACCAACAGCATCTTCATATAAGTTATTAACATAATACCTTACATTCCTCCATCTTGGTTTATCTAATTTTGATAGTTCACCTAATTTTTCATATTCATATCTTCCAGCAAATATTCCATGTATGAAATATCCTTTATCATAAGCCATGTTTCCCCACTCTTTACAAAGAGTATAATTACCATTTTTATTATGTAAGTGAAAATATACAGTATCTTTTGCAGTCATTCCCTTATCAGTTGTAGCTATATAAAAAACATAATCTGTTCTTTTACGCTCTTTTTTCGCTTGTTTGTAATTCATTTGATTCTCATCCTTCTGACACGAGGGAGCGAATTGGGATGAGACAATTTCGCCCTGATGGGCTGATGCTCCCTCTAATGTGTCATAATGTTTGTTATTTAATTGTCTCATCGTTGTAAGTATAAACAAAAACAATGAGATGTCAAAGAAAAAAAGCCGATAAATATATACCGGCTTTATAGACAGGAATTATGAGAGTTGTTCTCTCAAGGTGAAGGATGCAGAATATCGTTCAAATGCTACTTCAGCAAATTGAATTGGGGAATCCAACCTCACATAGTGAAATGGCCCAGTAGTTCCATCCTCCGAATAGATGAATTTTTTATAAGATTGAACAGATTGCTCAAATGATTGTAGGTTATTTTTAAAGGTTTGTGATATATTGCTAAAGTTCAATGAGAATGTGGATTTAGAACTATGTTTCTTTGTAGCGTATTCCACTCCACCTATGGAAGTTTGTACCTCTGAACCGAATATCTCTGTTTCACCAATCCCTACATCTGGTTGTACTTCAAATGCTAATTTGCTCCCTACAATGATTTCAGTAAGGTTTGCAACATCTCCACTTGTAGATGCTAAATGCCAATCAGTAGAAGATAAAGAACTAAATTCTCCAACTGTCCAACCAGCAGAAAAAGTATCTGTCATATCTTTTACAGAATTGAATGTATTTGTTGCTACCAATCTATATAATGAGATATCGTCTGTTTCTGATGCACTAAAATATAAGGCAATAAAATCAAGAGCAGTAGATGTTGGAAATGTGATTTTTAAAGCATCGGCATTATTAAAATCTGTAACTGCTAATGATAATGATTGATCTACTAATCGGGATTCATTGGTCATACTTGCAGAATCACTCCAACCAGTACCAGAATATGTACCATCATTAATGGTTGCCTCTAATAATCCACCCGAATCATAATATAATGTTTTTGCCATTTAAGCCTCGTGTACTGTGACTCCAAGAGAGCCTAGTTTTCTATTAATATTTGTTACGATAAAATCTTTACCACTAAAAGAACTACCGAATGCGTTTGTTCCTATATCTCCAAATGCTACAAAATCACCTATATCTATATTGTAGAAATCTTGATTGATTATTGAAAATGATACAATCAATTTTTGAGAAAATATACTATCAAAATAGGTATAGTAATCATCATTTACATTGCTTGATGGTGTAGCGGCTGGAGCAGATACCAAAGCATTAAGCCTTACAGTTCTTTTGTTTTCATTACTCCCTATATTATAGGCTGTAACATTAGATGAGTTTGTTGCCTCTACTTTACTTACATATCCTTTATTGCTTACAGGATGTTTTTCATATTCGATATCCATTGAAGTTACCACATCCTCAAATGATGTTAGTTGTATATTCAAATCAATAATATCATTCTTTGTTAGTGTATGGTCTGTTGTAATTGAATCCGGTATATATACATAGGTGTAATCGCCTTGAGCATTGTACCTTCCAATGAATCCACCATTCTGCTGTAATTCAGTTAGGCAATTATTCAACTGCTTTGGTTCAGTTATCCAGTATCTTAATGCCCAATCTTTTACAGTAGATATATTTGTTCCAGAATCCCAGTTGATTGGATCATAAGCAGAATCGTATGGTACATCATTACCATCTTTAAAATTTCCAAATCTTTGCATTAGGTCTCTATGAGCAAATACAATCTTTGTTATTAATGCATCGCCTCCCCAAGAACTAACATCTTTCAAGCCATTAGCACCACAATACAATTCATCTATATCATCCAACACCTTATATGAGTTTGATTTCTTATCTTGATCAGAGTAATCTAGTTTTGATTTCACTTCAATAACTACATCAGCCAATCTTAAATATCCACCAAGTGTACCATCTAGTGAACCAGATTGTTGAACTGCTTTCATCTTCAATTTTATTTCTTCACCCCAACCACTACTGCTAGAATTAAATTCACTATCACTATCATTTTGATTGGTAAAGTATGCAAAAGATGATGTGCTTAATGTACCTCCAGATGTTTGATTGAAAGTTGTTGTTGGAATCTCATTCGTAATAGAATAATACCCAAGTATATCAGATGCTCCAAAAGATTCATCAATAAGCTGTATTCTAATTTCACCACTACCAGATGATGATGATAATGAAACTGAACCAGCAAAAATCAAATGAATACTAATTGTGTCTGCAACTCCTGTTAATTGAGGCATCTTGAATTTTATAGTAGCATTATCATCTGCTGTAAAATTGCCTTGAATCAAGCATTGTGTATAGGATGAGGTATCTACATAGTCACCATTAAAAGCATTATCATTTTCAGACCAAACAAAATTAGTTGATGATCCGGAATCCGTCCTTTCTAATAGCTTTACAAATTGACCTTTTAATAATGATTGATGATGTCTAATTGCATACCCACTTCCAAATGTTTCATTTCCGGCATCAATAGATGACATTGTACTAGCATGGTTTGCAATAGGTATGAATGAATCAACAGATTTTTCATAGAAATGAGGATATGCATTTTGATTAATAGACCTCAAGCCAGTAAGTGAGAAGATAGTATCACCTCTTCTTTGTTCTACCGGGATTGGATATAATGTTTTCCTCTTTCTAAACTCATCAATTCCAGCACTACTACCAAAAGACAATGCAACACTTTGAGAATTGCTTTGACTTGCATTCGCTGTATAGTCACCATAAGCGATTGGAAAGTAGTTGTTTTTATCTGTTTTGATTTGTGGTACTTCAATACCTTTGAATGGATCATGTGAAACTATTTCTAAAGTTATACGATCTTGATTATGACTAAAATTGATTAGCCTACCAGAATATACTTGTAAGCAATTATGGAGATATGGGTTGCCATTTAACTGGATGAATACTTTACAAATGCGATTTATATACTTTCTTGTTCCGCCAAAGATTTCTTCACTAAATGGCTTTCCATTATATGTAAAGTTTGCTATTTCTAAAGATATGTTAGATGTTTTACTTGTAGAATCTTTTAGCGATATTGATTCCCTTACACTAGGTTGGGATAATATTGCACCATAACTCACTCTATCATCAATGGTAGTATCTGCAAATGATATAGGAGTAAAGCTATTATTAAATATCCTTTCAGTTGATGATGATTGTGCTGGTGAATTTTCAATACCATTCAATGACCTTTGAACTGTTAATGTATCAGATGATATACTTGCTACCTTTATCAACTCCCCTGTTGTAAATACTTGAGTACCGATGGTATTCATTCTATAATAATTCCCAGCAGTAAACAAAGAACCATCCTCTACATCTATTTCAGTTTCTGTTGTGTTTACATCTTCATCAAGTTGATTGGATGTGCCAACCATATCAAAAGAATCATCGTACCCAAAACAGAATATCCAATTTTCATTAGTTGATGACCTCTGAAATCCACTATGCCCACTTGGAAATGTTAGGCTCAAGAATACCTCACAGCTTTTTGGATTTCTGGAATTAATGTATCCCTAACAAATTCCCTAGTTCCAAATATATTTCCATTCAGATTGATATTTATACCTTGAGGCCCATTAATATTTGGAGATGATAATGGTGTCACTTGTACTCTTTCTCTTCCACCGGGATTGTCACCTACCATAATCATTTGTGGCCCAGAAGTAACAAAATCACCACCTTCAGCAAATTGTGCGAGGTTTCTATCTATAACACCACCAACCGCCAAACCAGCACCAGCGGCCAATCCAATATTGAATGGGAAAGGAACATTCTTAAAAATAGATGATATATAACCAGCAACAGCCTCCATTGTTTCTGCTCTTATTACTGCTTTCATAGCATCCTTTGCTGATTTTTGAGATAAGGCCGCAGATTTCATATCTAATATCATTTGCTCTTTTTTTTGATTTTGAGCTGTTTTGCTCAATTCAAATGACTCTTCCATTAGATCATTCATTATACCCATATCAATTATGACATCATCTAACATTTCAGCATCATGTGATGATATAGGAACAAATGGAGTTTCAACCATTGGCAAAGCTGTTGTTTTAAATAATTCTAGTGCTTTGGTGTATCCTATCAACGATTGACTTGCTTGGTAACTTGCTTCTGTTGCTGGATTAAATGCCCTACCTTGTAAAAAGAAATTATCCTTTAATTCATTTGCCTGTAAACCTAAATCCCTTAATTGTTCTTGCATTGGTTTGGTTGCATCAACTGTGATACCTAGTTCTTCAGAGAATTTTTTTATAACATTTTCTGCATCTTCTGTTTTTTGAGCAAAGTTATCTAATATTTCATCGCTTTCATCAACACCATCAAGAAACTCAATAAAATCAACAGTATTTTCTGCAAATGATTGCATCGCTTTTGCAATTTTTATTACTGCCGGAGATAATAGTTCTCCTATTGCCTCACCAGCATCACCAACAGCATTCTCCATTTGCATTAGTGTACCAGTTAGAGTATTAGCTTGTACATTTGCTTGACCTTCAAATAACTCACCAAGAACCTTAACAGCATCACCAGATTTCATTTGTTCAGCAGTTAAACCTCTTAATTGTGGTACTAGTTCACCTAATTCTCCAGCTAACCCAGAGAATGTTTTTGCTGTATTTCTTACTGCTGATTCTAATGATATCCCGGTTGCAGATGCTAAATCCATCGCTACTGGAATAATATCTTTTATTTTATCTTCTGAAAATTCAAGAGATGCTAGAAAGGCTTGTTGCTGAATGATAGCCTCATCGCCAAATGTTGATACCTTCTGCAATGCACTTGCTTGATCTAATAATGCCCTAGAGTTACCACCTAAAGCAAAAGTGAGTTTTTTTTCCGCCTCCTCTTGTACACCAGCTAATTCAATCGTCTTACTAAATCCAGCTATTAAACCCTTTGCTCCAAAATAGGCGGCTGATGCTACACCAACGGCTTTTCCCATTTTAGATATAGCACCATTTAATCCAGATAGTTCTTCTTTGCTCTTTTTAGCACCTTTAGTGCTTATGTCTATATTAACTTTTTGAGTTGCCATTCTTCTCTGCTTTGTGTTTTAGTGCTAGTGCCATCTCATTCTTTATGATACTAAACATTGATAGTTTATGAGCATCAGTATCATCAAGAGTTGTACCCAAAGGAATATGGTAATCTGTGATATAATGATATTCATTTATCAATGTATAATACTTATCATCAATGATATAATGAGGATTGGCAAATAAGGGAAGTAAATAATATAATTGCTGACCGATACTATACTTATGATCTGATTTTGCAATTTCATGTACTTCTTCCCAAATGTCATTTATTGTATTAAAGTCTTTAACCTTTTTCGAGATAGGGGATTGAGCCGAATAAGGGAGCGTATATTGGTCATGTGGTTGAATGTCAAACACCCAACACCAGACCGCAAAACTCAATCCCCATCTACTTTTTTTGATTCATCAGATAGTTCCAGATACTCCATCATGGCTTTGGTTAAAATTTTAAGTTCAATATCATAATCGTATTCCTTCAATCCAGATTCAGGATCAGAAAATGCTATTTCAGCCACGCTACCCAAAAGAGAATTAAACTCTTTCTGCTTAACATTATCAGCACCATTACGATATACATCGTGGAACTCGCCTTTTAACTCAAGTTTCTGTTTGTATTTAATATCTCGAACTATCAATTCAAGATCATCAACTTCTATTTTCATGTTACGCTCCCTATTAATTAGCAACCTATTTCAATCAACTCTGTACTTGAACCCTCACCAGCACCTAATGCTTTAACTGAAACATCTAACATCATCAAATTTGCCTCATTGAATGAAACATCTGTAATAACACTACTTGCTATTTTGAAACCAAAATAATCATCTACAATAGATGCTTGATGATTCATCAATGTTGCACCTTGTGATGCTCCAGTTGTCTGGTTGTTGAATGTCTCAAATAGTCCTGTGAAATTATCATCATACAGAACTGTGAAGGATGCTGTCGCACTAGCCTCTCCGGCTCTTGTTGCTTGTTCAAATCCTGTTGATGTTAATCCTACAAATTCAACATCATTAACAAGTTCCAAACTGAAAGATGATAATACAGATTCAGTAACTCCAGCTATCGATCTATGAGTACCAGTTGCCCAAGCACTCATAAAATAGTTTGTTTGTGATATGGCTGTATCAGTTGTGATGGATGTGTTGGTAAGGTCAGCAACAAGCGATCCCGTTTTTATGGTAGCAGAAAATTTGATTCTTCCACCTTCAGTATTCGCATCGCCATTCAATGTTAGATTGGTACAAAAACAATCCTTAAAGGCTAGGTCTTTACCAGATGCCGGGGATTTGTACACAATGCTTAATAACTGTTGTGCAGTTTGATTTACAGTTGCTGATGTTAATGTACTGGTCGATATATTACTTGCCATTGCATATGGAGATGATGCATCTCCGGTTAGGTTTGAAAGTAATAGATCAAGTCCAGCAGTTGTTGCTGTTCCAGATATGCTTATTTCTTTGATTGAGCCTTTGATATCTTGAAAGAAATCAGTTGCTTGTAGAACTCTTGAACCAGAACGAACATCCATGACTTGAGTAACACCCAGAGAAGGTGTACCAATCGAATCCACATCTAAAGCTATATATGGATTGTCTGGTGAGCCACTACTATTCGGATTAAGTGTTCCCCAATCATCTTGCTCTGCAACAAGAAACTGAAACTCTTTAGGATCAAAAGCATTTCCAGCTATTGCCATTATTTATCTCCTTTGGGTTTTTTTACTTCACTAATCAATTCTTTTGCTGATGGATGTATTTTATCCACTTCAACACTTTTACCAGAATTGATTTCATCTATTAAACTTTGGTCATACCCACTATCTCTGAAACAGAGACCTATGGGAACTTTTAATTTTCTATCTTTTAATTTTATCTTCATGCGGCCTCAAATATGGTTACTTTTAAATTAATGTTTGCTCTGAACTTTGCCTCTTCTTCATCTTTTTCATAAGTGATTGATTCTACTCTACCACCGAAATAATCTGTTCCATCTTTTGCATTGTTATCTGGTGCAAATAATCTTTTAATATGTTCAGCAATGTTTGATACTTGTTTAAAATGCTTGGCATTTATCATACCACCAACATTCAATTCATATTCAAGCAATATACCGACATCTCTTTGTTGTCCATTTGCAAATATCTCAACTAGAGTATCCTCAACCGGGATGATTAAAATACTAGATGCACCTTGATGCTTATCCATTACAATTGGAATCTTTAATTCATTACCCAATGTTTTACGAAGGTTGCTGATTACCTTATCATAAATATTATTTGTGTAATCAATAGGCATT
>TARA_R100000655_G_scaffold21137_1_pt1 | contig 12494 bp, 18 predicted proteins | sample TARA_R100000655 | Tara Oceans TARA_R100000655 (sample SAMEA2622497) | marine metagenome | biome: marine biome (ENVO:00000447); feature: deep chlorophyll maximum layer (ENVO:xxxxxxxx); material: "saline water (ENVO:00002010), including plankton (ENVO:xxxxxxxx)" | depth 90 m
ATTACAAGTATTGTAAAAAATACAAGAAAATAAAAATAATTAAAAATAATCCTTTACATTTCTTATGATTATATTATAATGAGTAATATAAACAACAACACAAACAAAAAGAGGACAACAAAATGAACCAAGACAACCTTATTACAAAACTTGAAAAAATGGGCTTTGAATTTTTCGATGAGTGTGACGATGGAGTTTGGGAAATGACAATTTGCAACGGCAAACAGTCATACACCATCAACAGATGCATGGTCTATCAGCACGGAACCGGAATCACAAAAAAGATCGAATGGTACGAAACTGGACTGCAGTGGATTATCGATATGGAAACAATGACAACAACCAAGCCCGCACAAGCGGGCACAACCCCCAACCAATAGGACAACAACAATGTACTACAATGAATACCTGTACAAGAAATTACAAGAAATGCTTGATCAGCTTGACGCTTTGATCGAGCAATCGAACATCGACAACACGCACCAAGATGATCTCAATGAGATCTATACCAAGATCGATCTTCTTCTCGAGAAGATCGAAAACAAGTAACCAACCAAGCCCGCACAAGCGGGCATAACCCACAACCATAGGACAACAACAATGAAAACAATACTTATAGAATGGAAAAGCGGATTGCGCCAAGTACACACCGACACAACAGAGAACCTTCTTGATCTCTTGGTTATGGAGATCGATCACATCGAGGAAGTGGAATACGTTGAACATATCGATAAAAGAAACGAAGTGAAAGTCATCAGAGACAGGCTAGGCCTCACACAACAACAATTTGCTGATAAGATTGGGGTTGCTCGTGAAACGGTTAGCAAGTGGGAAAACCACCATTTTATCATCTCAGAAGAGAACCAACAAAAGATCGAGGAACTGATCAATGCTTGACATACTCGCATCATTCGCACAAAACGAGTTCCGCACATTGCTGCACGTGCTTTGCTCAATACTCGCAACCGGCACATATTATTATTTCTTTTGCATCATCATAGGAGATCCCATGCAACCAAAGCTCAACGAAAGAACAGTACGAAAGCTTATCGCTAGATTTGGCCGTAAAAGTACAGAAAAATATTTACAACAATACGGAAAAACGATAAGCAATTATGAAAGATAATTTTTCCTTGTGCCCGCTCTTCAACTGACTTGCAAGAGCGGGTTTTTTATTTTCTTTGGATATGCAAAATGAGACTAAGGCCTTTTTTTTCGTATTATGGAAGCAAATGGACGATTATTGACAAATACCCGAAACCAAACACGGATACGATCATAGAGCCTTTTGCCGGATCTGCACAATATGCAACAAGATACCCATCAAAAAAAGTAATCTTATACGATCTTGATGAAAACATATATCAGATATGGAAATACTTAATATGTGTAAGTGAAAAAGAAATAATGGGCATGGATTTAAATTTTGACCACATACAAGAATCAAGGCTCACGCAAGAACAAAAAATACTTGTTGGATTTTGGATCGCGCAAGGCGGTGCATCTCCCGCAAAGACAAGAACAAAAAGATCTATTGAAAACGGGATTCTGTGGAAAGAAAGAACATGCTGTCAACTGCAATATATAAGACATTGGGAGATCTACAATACATCTTACGAGCAAATAGAGGATCATCATGCAACATGGTTTATTGATCCCCCATATCAAAACAAAGGGTATTGTTACAAAAAATCAAGTAAGCACATAAACTATCCTCGCCTCTCTCAATGGTGTAAGGAAAGAAAAAAAGAATACATAGTCTGTGAAAATAATGGAGCTGATTGGATGCAATTTAAGGATCTATGTAGCCTTAAAAATATGAGGAATGCACAAACAAGAGAGGTTTATTGCACAAACATAATGGATAGACAATTGTATTTATGGTGATCATTTTCGCTTGAAGAACAGATCCTCACATGTTTCCTTCTTCTCGCCATCAAGATTTTTGCATGCATCTTGTATCTCTTTGGTGTTGGCAAGGTTACTGATTGATTCGCAATCGGTTTGTGAGGTTTGCGAATCGATGCCGCGCGTTTGCATCCGGCAAAACATCTCACGACACAAAAGAGCATCATGCTTCTCGATAAACTCTTTGCCGCATGGCTCAACCAATAGATCAAGATCGATCAGCTGCTTTTGTACTTCCACTTGCTCTTTGGCAACCTGATCGCCACCAACCGCAACAACCTGCACATCGCTCTTGTTGGCGTTTTGCACAACCACTGTGCCACCAATACCAACCGCAATGCCAATGATCGCGGCAACAATAATCTCTATCATTTTCAACCTCTTGAAAGATACGTCAGGCAAAACATCACCGTACACAGAAATATTAAGATTGCAAGATCGCTGTCACTGATGGCAACCGGATCGCGATAGTGTGCCCAATATGGATATTTCATCTCAATCCTCCACAACCGCGATGATTGTACAGCGGCAATTTATATCCTCAGAAGCCTCACCAAATGCGGCGGGGCTTGGACCGGCGGCGCCCGTTGATCTTACAACAAAATCCTCATTGACCCCAACCGTTTGACCGTCAAGTTCCGCATGTGTTTCTCGTACCTTGTCATCACGAGAAGATAACCATTCTTTGCGGATGTTGATACCATTCGCGGCGGCGGTTTGATATGCCTGATCGGTTGCCATGTTCACAGCTTTTGTGCTTTCCGTTCGTGCAATGGTGCGCGATCTCTTGATGCCAAACTTTGCATCACTCTTGATCTTGCCCGCAATCTCATCAACCGAATCACCTTCCAACAACCCATCCTCAACAATCTTTTTGATTTTGTCGGCGGTGGTTTGTGCAATCCTCATGGATGCACTATCGATAGCCTGCACAGCGGCGGTGCGTGAGCCAAAGACAAGATCAAGCGGTTTCGATTCTCCGGCCATCGCATACACATCATCGAGCGCGTCCGTGCCCGATAAAGTCCACACTGATTCCCATGATCGACCCAAAGACCGTTGCAGCTCAAAGACTTCATCCGCAAAACCGATCAATTGTTGCCAATCGGTGACCGCCTTGATGATGTGATTGGATCCGCTTGTTTTGCGCTGCGTTATGTACGCCTCAACGCGTTCCACGTATCTCTTTTGTGCGTCACGTAGATAAGCATATACAGCGCGCTGAATTTGCTGTTCTGCGGGCCTTTGTCTCTTCTCTAACCAATCATTCCAAAGAGCGGTGCGCTGCTCGCTTTTTTGTAGCCTCTTCTTTTCCTCCTCAATCAACTCTTTCATGTGGGTTTGCCCGCGCTCACCAACAACAAACCACTTGATTTGCGCAACCGTTCCCGCCAACCTAAAATCCTGCAAGTGACGTGCGGCCCATGCTTCTCTCTTACGGATCGCCATCTCCTCAGTATCGGTCTTTGGTGTTTTGTCTTGCCTGCTTACGATAGGCTCCAATCGTCGATACTGGTTATTGCCCTCGATGTTTCCGCCTCTTCTCCATATTTGCGGCCAATTTTCTTTCAAGTCTTTTGCATACTCAGCATCAAAAACCCGATACTGTGTATTTGCAAGCGACACCTCTTTATCATCGCCGCGCGTTGGAAAGTTTGTTACGTCGCTGTTTTTCTCTTCGGGTTCCTCCCATGATGCAAGCGGTGCGGCCTCACCAAATCGATCGTACAGTTCTTTGATCTGTTCATACAACCGCTCTTTGTCTCTTTGCGTTGCTCCCGAAAGATTATAATAACCCGTGCCAAACTTAGGCTCACCACGTACAGAAGATCCCGCAGCAATCACGCCACGGAAAACGATCTTGAGTTCACCATTGATCATTTTGGCGATGGGCAAACGATAGGCATTTGGCTCATCGGTTCCACCACGATTGACAAAGAGAAAGGCCTTCTTGTACAGGTCCATATCCTGATCATCACCAAGGATCTTTTGTGCCTCTCTTTTTGTAAAGCCCCAATCTTGATCCTTTGCGGCAAGCGGCAAATCTTTCCAACCATAGATCAGGTGCTTTTGCTCCTTCTCCTCTTCCGCATTGGATAGCGGGTGATCTTTTGGCAAGAGGTCTGTATCATATGGGGATCGTCGATACTTGCCGGTGCGCAATGCATATAAGAGGCCATTGACGCGACCCATACTCCATTGGTTTGCGGATCCTACGCTGGGTCTAACTGAGGCAGGGTTTGAATAGTACGCGGCCAACCCACGATGATACGATGTTGCAAGATAGTTTACGTTTGTCAGTCTCTTCTTTGGGTTGTCGCCGTATTCCTCGTTGTGTTCTTTACCCTTTTTTTTTAAGGATTTTTGGGTTGCCTCACTCAAGGCATCCATTGCCTCTTTTGCGTTGCTCTTCAATCCATAATTTGTTTCCTGCTTTTGGATGGTCTTGAGTAGGATTTGCATGGCGCGCACGTTTTGGCCTTCCTCATCACCAACATCTTGTGCCGGTGTTTCGCGCTCATCTTGTGGAATGATTGGTGCATCTTCCATACCCTCGAACTGATAAGCCTCAGCGGGATCCATGCCATTGAGGATATGCTTGGTGATCCGATCTAGCTGTGCATTGCGTATATCCTGCAACGCCTCAACACCTGAGTAATCAATCTCAACGCGTAGATCCTTATCAAACCGCCTGGCAATCTGTGTGAGGATGTGTCCAATTCTCTTGCCGCGCTTGGTTTGTACTTCCCAATAGTTTTGCGCTTGTTGCCTTGATACCGCAAAGTTTGCACTGTTATCACCAAGTACGGAAGGAGGAACACCAAAGACCGCGCTGATCGCTTGGCGGGTATAGTCTCGCACCGCTTGGAATTCAAGATCGCGCGGGGATACCTGTAAAGGCTCTATTTTTACTTGTCCACTCAGCACCATTGCACCGCCCTCACCACTCATGCCTTTGTACGCATCGAGGATGGCGCGCCTTTGCTCATAATCCCATATATCAGCTTCATCAGCGGGCGATATGAGTATATCTGGCCGGCCTTTCTTTGCGGCATCACTTGCAAGCTTTTGCGCGCTAATATCTGCGCTTATTTCTCTTTGCAATGGTTGGATACCTCCAAGACCATACAACGCATTGACACCATCACCCCACGATGCCAATTGCGTATATACAACACGATCAACGGGATACTCAACAACGTTGCCGGAATCCTCAAACTCAAAGCCTTTGATCCCGATTATTGGATCGGTCACGATCTTGGTTTGCTCTGGATGCAATCGGAAGACCGAAGCGGGCACATCTGTTGATCCGGCAAGAAGTGCATAACATCCACCGGTCAGCATGAGATCGACAACCAATTGCTCGCGAAAAGAGAAGCCATCAACATATGTGCTTGGTTGCTCCATGAGATCAAGAAACGGGTGTTCTTCGATAATTTGCGACCGCTCACCTTTGCCTTTAATAAGCTTGATTGGAAGTGCCGCAAGATCTTGTGATGCTCTTGATACAGCGGCATACACATATGAATGAGAAGCAAACGCAGCCATTGAGATCTTTGCCGGATATGGATTCCTTGCGCCTTGTGCGCGCTCCCAATCCGCACCATGTGCGGGGCGTTCGGGTTTGTCCACTTGCTTTGCAAATGCCTTGGTAATACGTTGCCAAAATGTAAGCGGTTTCGCGGGTAAATCTTTGCTCATTGTGCCACCTCTCGATTGTACTATAGCACGATAACAAAGAGATTGCCCAAATACAACAATGGCCGCATTGCGCGGCCATGTGCGGGCTTGGTTGGTTGTTATCGTGATAGTTGATCTCTGATCATTTGCTTAAAGCCTTGTGGCGTAAGGTCATACCCTTTTCTTTTTAGCTCTTTCTTGATGTGAGGTTGAATGTATCCGGTTTCCTCAACGATTTGCAAAGGAGCAAGGCCGGTGCTTTCTTTTGCAAAGTAATCCTCAGCTGTCCAGTTTTTGCGAAGGTGGGTCATAAATGTTGCGATCGATCCTTTTTGGTACTTGAATCTTGCAACGATCTTTCGATCTGTGTTTTCGCCTTGTTGGAAGATGATAAGATTGCCTTGTCTTGTTAGATTTTGCTTTGTAAATGGTGTCATGTTGACCTCGTTTGTTGTTGGTTACTTAGTTAGTATAGGATGATTATAATATAATGTCAATGGCTCAATCAAAAATAAATAAAAAAAGATTGGTTTTTTACAACCAATCACCGTTTACCTTGCATGCAGTGATGCCAAACCATGCACCGAACAGATCAACAACGTCAAAAATATCGTTGTCAAAGTCCTCATATTCGGGCATGGTAAGAATGAAGTAACAAATATCATCATCATCAAAGAAGGATACTGTGTTCTTTGTTTTGTACTCTTGTTTGTTAAATACTTCCGATTCATTCAGCTCCGATAGGATCGCATCAATGTCGCGATCCTCGAGGATAAAATTTCTTTTGCATTTTATGTTGTTTTTTCTTGTTGTCATGTTGACCTCGATTGTTGTTGGTTACCTTCTTATAATAAATGATTATAATATAATGTGCAAATAAATAAATGATTATTTTTGCTTTTCTTTTTGGATCCTTGCAATCTCACGCTCAAAACCCGATCTATCAAGATCAAAAGCTACAAGTATTTCCTCAATTGGCAATGCATCATCTTGCACCATTGCATACAAAAGATCATCATGCATGGCTTTTGGGTATTCGCTTTTGAACACCATAACCTCATTTCTCAACCGCGCCCGCAATCCCATGATTGTAACTTGTAGCTTGATCAATGCGTTGGTACCTCTATGCAGTAACCTCACAGTATCGAGCATTTGCATTTCAAGGCACTGCGGATCTATTTCGTTATCACTCATCGTCATACCTCAACAAAGGCGGGTTATCAAAAACTGGTAACATGGTGATTGTATTGTAGTATATCCAATCAATTGCACCATAATAACACAAACCCCAATAACCAATCATTGATTGTATGAGCAAATCGATCGAATACACAAGGCGATTCTTGTTGCTGTCATAACCGACGATCGCAGGGTTAAAAACCTCTTGCGGTTCCAAGATTACACAATCATCTTGCAAATCATAACCGCAAATGTTTTTTACTCCCTCCATTTCCATATCTCCTTTTTTTAAATATAGATCGCTTATCTAGGTACCCTTATCGGGAAAAATTGCAATTTTTGCAATTTCTGATCGATTTACCTAGCAAACGAATCAGGAACAAAACTATTGTACTTTGTTATCAAGATCTGTGCTTCTTGAATCTGTACAAAAAAGCAATCTCGTATCGCAACGCATCCAACCCATGATCGTGTTGTTTATCCGGTTTGTCTCTTCCTTTTGTCTTGCTCCATTTGTACTTACGAAACTCTTTGATCAACTCCTTGCATGATTGGAATACCATGAGCGCGGGCACGCCTTCCGCATTGAGCATCAACCGTTCTTTTACAAGATTGATTGTTTCGGATACGCCGTAATGTTTTGGTGCAGGCTTGGTTTGCAATCCCAACTCACGAGCCAACAACAACCGGCCGTCCTTACTCTCTGGATCCGCAACAATCCAACGGAGATCGGGATCCTTTGCGCCAAGCGCAATGATCATGCGGCCATTTTCGAGAGTTGTTTTTTCGGTCTTGTAATACTCTCGATATACATACAAACAATCATTGTCTTGATCGTGTGCTATCCACAATGCCGCAAATGGGTTGCGTACACCAAAATCGATCGCGATGTCACGCGGCCAATGATCAGGAATCACAAACGGTTTGACCACATGCACGGCCCGATCGAACTCTGGATACACCAACCCGCTTTGACTGGTAAACATACCAAAAAGGCGCGCGTTCTGGCTTGCCTCACTGAGGTGTGAAACGGCCCGCTTGAGCTTGTTGCTCGATATGTACGGGTTATCCAATCCACTCAAAGCATAACGATTGAATCCGCTTGGCGGGTTGTCCACAAAAAAGTCATACAAAAAAGACAAACCTTTGAGCGGTGTTGCTGTGATCAAGATCTTGCCTTTGGTATCCACAACGCGTAGCATACACTCTTCAAAAACCTCAACGCTTGGCTCTTCATCAAGCCATACAAATTTCACTGATGCGCCTTGGAATTTTTCGCGGCCTGCTTCCACCGATAGTGATACGATTCGCCCACCATTGGGCAACCTCATTGAGGCACGATCTTGTGCGCGCCATCTTGTATATTTTGTACCGCTTGGTGCGTATTGCTCAAGCTTTGGTCTTCCATACTCGAGTGCATCACCATAAGATAGCGCGGCATACCATACCGTTTGCGGCTTGCGCTGGATAAGATCTTTTGGTAGGTTGTTGATCTGTAACCATTCTTGCACATACCACTCATCACGACCGGCAGCGATCGCAACGGCCAACTGCGCACCAAACTGCGTTTTGCCCGCACGGTTTCCACCGGTACACAAAAAAGCCTCATCGGTTGCAGTAAATCGAATTGCGGCTTCTCTTTGTGAGGTTCTTTTTTCCTCGATACCACATTGATCGCAACGATACACACCCAAACCGACCATATCCATTGCATTCCCACAACCGCGCGCTCTTTCGCTTTCCTTGCCTTTCCCGTCCCATCTATGACAATAAGGCACCCACAACCGCGACACCGCAAGAGGATAACTCTTGACGATGTTGATCAACTGGTTGCGGGCCTTGTATTGCATTACTGTTGCGCTCTTACATATGCGTCTTGTAGCGTAGCAACAACCGGCACACCATGCACAGTGATGTGATCGCACTCGATGGTCTGTACAACCGGCATGCCTTTTTGCTTGATGGTTATTTTGATGGGCATTGCCTTTGTTGCGCTCATGGTGATAAACGTTGCCTCATCACCGGCATGTACAAGTGCAACCGGATCCGAAACACCATAGCCGGATAATGCTTCTTTGATGGGGTCCACAACATGTGCCATGCCGCCCGCATATCGGTTATCTAGCTCACGATCAAGTTTCAGTTTTTGCGCTCTTGCAATGAGTTTGGATAGCTCATCATTGGATAGTTCTTCGATGTTATCGCCAAAAAGAGACGGTTGATCGTTTTGCGTTTGGTACGTTGCGTATTGTGGACGGATCGCAACCTCCACATGATGATCCTTATGCCACAAGACAAAACGATTGCGCTTGTGCAGTTTCTTGAGATACGGGTGTTGCAGCCAATTGTGATACTGCCGATCAGCAAAACCAACCGCACCTTTTTCCGCAAGCGCATATGCCGCGCTGTAATATGCACCGCTTGTACTTTCGTAGTGTTCGAGGATGTCAATCATGGTGACGATCTTATCATTGTTTTGCTTTAGATACTGCAATATTTTTGCTTCTTTTGCCGGTGATGGGTTTGCGCGCAGTGCTAATTTTTCTTTGATTTTCTTTGTGAGCATGTTGTCTCCTTTGGTTGTTGTTAGTCCTCATCAAGATCGATGATTGGTTTTTCGATGATGGGTGCAATCTCTTTTCTGTACTCGCTGATCAGCTGTTGCACGTCAACCGATTCAGCATCAATCGTAATTTGTACGGGTGGCGGGCCGTCTCTCGAATACCCGAATCTTCTTTCAAGTAGCCATGCAGCGGCTTGCCAATTACCCTCACGTGCTTCTTTGTTTATGACCGCAAGAGATCCAACACACGCCATGCTTTCCGCTCTTTTGAATTCGTTCAAAAATGTTCGATATATTCCTTTATTTTGCTCCTCACCTTTGCGCATCCAGTAAAACAATGTTGTCCTTGATATGCCCGCAAAGTTTGCCGCGATCTCATATGTGGATCCCGCCTGTATCGCTTGCAAGATCTTGCGCTGTACTTCCGCATTGAGTTTGGTACGTCTAGCCATCAAGACCATCCCCAACATCATGATTGTTTTCTTTGGCGTATTTGTACCATCTTTTGCGTATTACATCGCAGTAAGATCTCTCTATTTCAAAGCCAATGCATTTTTTCTTTATATGGGCGCAAGCAATTAAAGTTGTTCCACTCCCAAGATAAAAGTCTGCAATTACATTATGTTTTGAAAAATAATCATTGATAATTTGTGCAATCAATCCGACCGGTTTTTGTGTCGGATGAACTCTTTTACCTTCTAATTTTCTATCCCCCTTTTTTAATGCACCCATCCACATGTATCTATATATTTTCAGAGGACAATCATTAATAGTCCATGCTAATTCTGCATCGGAAAAATTATCATCCCAATCTTTTTCTTTCTTATCCCAGACAATCCATCCTTTCGTATCCTTTAGCTTTGAGCTATAGTAATTTGCACCCCATAATATGCTGTTGGGTATTATTTCCAATAGTTCAGTAGGATCAAAAGGCTGATCGTCTTCATAGATTGGTTTATATTTATTTGCTTTAACAATTCCACTACCTCCTATTGATCCATTACCTCCTATTGATCCATTTTTTACTACACTTATACCGTATGGCGGATCATGAATACCTGCCTCTGGATGCAATCTTAAAAAAGCAGATTGTCTTAAAGTTTCGTCTCTCCAATCTCCGCAGACCAGAATATGATTCCCAAGTTCGTACACCTCACCCAATTTGCTTATTGGATCGTCATCGCAAACCTCAATCACCTCATCTTCTTGGCCATCAAATACAGGCTCAAAAAGATTATCGAGGTCTGATGAATTCCAACCAAGATCCTCCATGTCTTCCGCACTCAGTGCAAGATCATTGATAATGCGATCTAGCTCATTATTATCCCAATCCGCAATCTCACCAATCTTATTGTCCGCAAGTGCGAGCATTTTTGCATCAGCGGGATCAAGATCAAGGTATCGCACAGGAACCGCATCAAGTCCCAGTTGTTTTGCCGCTTTAAGGCGCGTGTGGCCAGCAATAACCATCTTGTCCTCTCTTCTTGCTACGATGGGCGCACCAAAACCAAAACGCTTGATACTGTTGGCAACCTTATCCACTGAATGATCATTCAATCTTGGGTTTTGATCCCAAGGCACAAGGTTATCGATGCTTTCCCATACGGCCGCAACCTCTTCTTTTTTCATTTGGCACCCCTTCTCAAATACTGATCACATGCAATACGCACAATCTCACCCGCACTCACACCTTGTGATTTTGCAATCTCGCGAATCATTGCCAGCATATCAGCGGGAAACACAACCGGCAACGCCGGTGATCGTGTGCCTTTGGTGCGTTTAGCATAGCCGCCCGCACTCAGTATCTTCTCATCTTTCATTTGGTAGCTCCTCAAGGGCTGTCATGCCCGTGCCTGTGTAAAATCTCAATGCTCTTGCAACCGCTCTTGTCTCACTCATTCGAATATACGCAGCGGCAACCTTTTTGCCACATGTGATTTGGTCTGCATCACCGTATGCTTGATACTCGCCACGCTCACCAAACACGCGCGCCTTGACAAGGCAAAACCCCGTCTCACGATCATGCTCAATAATCGTTGTCTCAATGCTTTTGAGGCCGTTGCGATGAGCCAACCAAAGCAAACCAGCAAAGAGGATATACTCTTTTCCTTGCAAGTTTGCGATGTGCTTATTGGATCTCAGCATATCAAGATCCGTGATGGGCTCACAAGAATCGCCTTGTGTTGGGATATGGTCTTCACACACAAAGTACGTACGGCCATTGAGTGCAACCTTGTACTCTGCGACGTTTGAGCATTTGCAGCATTTCATTACTCACCTCCTGCAAAGTATGCGGCCATTGCCTCAAGCTCTTGATCACTCATGTCTTGGTTTTGGGCTTGCGCTTGCTCATCAAACTCAATGCCCAAAATAATAAAGCCGTTGTCAATCCATTGTGCGATCGCCTTTGCAAGATATACAGGATCATCGGTGTTGATGCTGTCAGTGATTACCTGATCAGTATTTGTGTTTTGAAATGTTATGTGGATCCAATTTTCCATGTCGTCCTCTTTTTGTTTGGGGTTGTTGTTGTGTATACATACTAATAACATGATTATACTATGATGTCTCACAAAATGGAGACTTTGCTAATTTTTTTTCTTTGCAGTCCTTTGGAGGATCTGATCATAATCTCCTCATGTGTGGAAGTGTTACCGCTTATGACCTTGACAAACCATTTTCCGTTTTGCTTGACCCATCGACCCAAAGGCTGATCCGGCGTTGGTACCTCATATGAGTTTATTGTGATTGTCTCATTGCGGCACTGTGTGCATTTATAAACAAAAATGTTTCTTTCCTCGGTTTGATTGTACCAAAACTCAAAATGGCTTCCACCGCATTTGCATTTATGATTTACAATCGCATCAACACCAACCCATACGCCGTTTTCCTTCTTTGCCGCAACGTATCTTTGTTGGTGTGTATTTGGTCTCATACCCAAGCGCATATAGCGCGCGTATTCTCTGTTATAGCCTTTTTCGGTGTAGGTGCTTTGCAAGTAAACTGTCTTCATTTTTGCTGTCCTTTGTTGTTGGTTACTCTAGTATTATACACATGATTATATTATATTGTCAAAAAAATAATCAAAAATAAATAAAAAAGAGCGGAACACGGGAGAGGACAACATAACAACAACAACCAGATCCCGTGCCCGCAAATTTTT
>TARA_R100000655_G_scaffold106387_3_pt1 | contig 12491 bp, 8 predicted proteins | sample TARA_R100000655 | Tara Oceans TARA_R100000655 (sample SAMEA2622497) | marine metagenome | biome: marine biome (ENVO:00000447); feature: deep chlorophyll maximum layer (ENVO:xxxxxxxx); material: "saline water (ENVO:00002010), including plankton (ENVO:xxxxxxxx)" | depth 90 m
TTAATAATTCTGCATTCAGGATTGCTCCACCGGCAGCACCTCTGATGGTATTATGAGCCATTGCTACGAAACTAATATCAAACACTTCAGATTCACGCAGTCTACCCATATGTAGTTGCATGCCACCTTCCTGATCCGCATGGAGTCTGGGTTGTGGATATCGGTCATCTTCATGAAGTTTGATCACTTCTTCAGGTGATGAAGGGAGATCCAGATCAGTAATTGGGTTTTTCCAGTTTAGAATAGCTTGCTTTACTTCATTTATGGATGAAGGTGTGTTCTTAAATTTTACGGTTGCCGATATCATATGCCCGTTGATGGTAGGAACACGAGTTGCGGTAGCGCTCAGATTAATTTGTGGTTCAGAAAGTTTTCCATCTTTAAGATCAGATAATAGTTTCTGAGTTTCGGGTTTGATCTTAGGCTCTTCTCCTGAAATAAAAGGAACAACATTTCCTAAAATATCGAGACTTGGAACTCCCGGGTACCCCGCTCCGGAAATAGCTTGCAATGTGGTTAATACAACGGTATCAATTCCGAAATTATCATGTAAAGGTTTTAGAGCTAATGACAAGGGAACGGCAACACAGTTGGGATTGGTAACGATCCAACCGGAGCCATCTGCTGTAAATTCCTGAGTTTTGATGAGGTCTATATGATCAGGATTTACTTCCGGAACCAAAAGGGGAACGGTTTCATCCATGCGGAAATTCTTAGCGTTGGAAATTACAGGAATTCCCGCTTTAGCGAACGCTTCTTCGATCTCCCCGGCAACAGATGAATCCAGACCGGAGAATACAAAATCAACGTTTCTGAATTCCTCGGGTTTACAATTAGCAACAGTCATTTCTGCTATTGAAGAGGGGAGATTAACATCTTCGATCCAATTAGCTGCGTCCTTGTATTTTTTACCGGTAGAGCGCTCTGACGCCCCTAAACCTTCAATTTCAAACCAGGGATGATCTCGAAGTAAACGAATAAATTTTTGTCCAACGGCGCCTGTAGCACCTAAAATACCAACTTTCATTAAAGTAATTAGGAATAGGTTAATATGTGAATTAGGAATACAAAATAGATATTCCTAATTCCTAATTCCTAATTAATCATCTAAAAAAGGAATTAATTGGATGATTATATCGATAATGGTAATTGTAAATCGTTATCTTTAAAGCTTATTCAAAATCAAAAAAAATAGTTAGAGCTTAATGTCGAACTTAGATAGCCTGGACAAGATCGTTTCACTGGCAAAAGCACGTGGTTTCATTTTTCAATCTTCAGAAATCTATGGCGGACTCAGCGCTGTATATGATTACGGTCCTTTAGGTGTGGAACTGAAGAACAATATCCGCAATACCTGGTGGAAAGAAATGACGCAGCGACATGATAACATTGTTGGTATTGATGCGGCTATCTTCATGCACCCGAAAGTGTGGGAAGCCAGCGGCCACGTAGGCGGATTTAACGATCCCATGATCGATGACAAGCAGTCCAAGAAACGCTACCGCGCAGATATGTTGATCGAGCAGTATATCGCTAAGCTGGAAAAAGATGGCAAGCAGGATGAGGCTGATAAAATTCAGGAGCAGTTAGATACTACAGGAACTCGCAAAAGTTTAACAGAAGACCTGTATGATATTATCATGGAAAACGAAATTCGTTCTCCCGACTCCGGCGCTTTCGACTGGACCGAAGTTCGTCAGTTTAACTTGATGTTCAAGACCCAGTTTGGTTCTACATCTACAGAAGAAGACGGTGTGTATTTACGTCCTGAGACTGCACAGGGAATTTTTGTGAATTATAAGAATGTACTGGACACAGCCAGAGTTCAGGTTCCTTTTGGAATTGCTCAAACAGGAAAGGCATTCAGAAATGAAGTTGTAGCTCGTCAGTTTGTATTCCGTATGAGAGAATTCGAACAAATGGAGATGCAGTATTTTGTAGAGCCGGGTACAGATGGAGATGCTTATGAAGAATGGTTGGAAAAGAGATTAGCCTGGCATAAAAGCATTGGAATCAGAGAAGAGAATTTAAGAACTGCTCCGCATCCGGAAGATAAGCTTGCTCACTACGCCAGAGCAGCTGCCGACATTCAGTATAAATACCCGATCGGCTGGCAGGAAGTGGAAGGAATCCATAATCGCTCTGATTTCGACCTTACTCAGCATCAGGAATTTTCCGGAAAGAAACTTGAGTATTACGATCAGAAGAATCAAAAACGATATATGCCGTACGTGATCGAAACCTCTGTTGGTCTTGATCGGTTGACGCTTATGGTTCTTTGTGATGCGTACCGTGAAGAGGAAGTAGAAGGAGATTCCAGAACGGTTCTGAAGCTAGATCCGAGATTAGCTCCTGTACAAGTTGGAGTTTTCCCGCTGATCAAAAAGCCTGAATTGCAGGAAATAGCTCATAAAATTGAGAAAGAGCTTCGCGAAGATTATTCTGTTCAATACGATGAATCCGGTTCTATCGGAAAGAGATACCGAAGATTAGACGAAGCAGGAACTCCGTTCTGTATTACTGTAGACTTCGATACGATCGAGAAAGATAATCAGGTTACTATCCGATACAGAGATGATATGAGTCAGGTTCGAATTCCTATTGAGAAAGTTGGAGAGGTAATTCAGAAGGGAATTAAGGATTGGAAGGTTAGTTGATGTTTAAAAAGTTTTCACTAATTATTGTCATTCTTATAATTCTCACTGACATACTTTCTGCGCAGAGGTATGAATTTAAAGAAGCTCTAATTAGATATTCTTTTGAAGATTCAACCTTTAATTATGAGTCAATTGTAGAGGGAAAAATTGGGTTATTTGATTCTGAAAAAGGAGTTCTAGTTTTTGGAATTCCTTTGCAATATGTAATCACAGTGAGTGATTCCTTAGGGATGGTTCATAATTTGAATTCAAATATCATGTTAAATCACCAAGGTCTTTTTTGGGGAGACTACGATATGAATTCTAATGGGCAATATAAGGGGGATACTAGAGGTCTTTTAGGTGTGCAAGGGAATAAGGTAACAAGAGGTTTTGCGTCTCAAACTCTAATATCAGTTGAAGAAGAATTAGACTTTATTGAAACTAAATTAACCTTCAAGTTGGAGTCTGTACCCAGTCTGGAAGTATTTGGTAATGAAAGTTCTTTTCTCAATGAAGAAATTGAAATTTCAGTAACAATTACCAAATTCAATGAATCAAACTAACTGGAAATCCTCCTTCGAAGGAGGTGTCACGCGAAGAGCGTGACGGAGGATGCTGTAAAGCTTAGAAGTTTTAGAGCTTTACAACACCCCTCAGATCAAATCGAGAACTGTCGATTTGATCATCTCCCCTCGAGGGGAGAATTACTCAAATGAAAGTTATCCTTTTGTGTTTTGAGATTTTGTGGCGATTTTTCCTCAGAATTAATAGACTTTTCGAAAACATCCTTACTACGCGGCATCAGAACAGCTGTTCATTTCTTAAATAGCTGCCTGATTAGAAGCTAATCAGGCATACTACCGGGAAGGTCGATAATTACTTTAGTGCCTTTTCCAGGAGTACTTTCTATTTGTAATTTGCCATTCATAATTTCTATGTATTTGGCAGCTGCCTTCAGACCAAACCCGGTTCCTTTTTCATCATTAGTGCCCACGGTGGTTACCCATTCTTTACTAAACAAGATCTTATTCAGCTTCTCCTCATTTATTCCTACTCCATTATCCTCAATCGTTGTAATGGTACGACTTCCTTTTTTTGTCAGATCAATTAAAATGGATCCATTTTCTGGAGTGAATTTTATTGCATTATGGAGAATATTACGTGTGACAAAAGAATAACTTCCCTGGTCTGCATAAATAGGCTGTTCTAAATCGTTTGCAACAAGATTTATATTTTTAGCCTCTATGTTGTGATGATAAAGAGCCAGAACTTGAGTCCATGTTTTTTGAGAATTGAAAAGCTCAGGTTCGATTCTTTTATTTTCGATCTGTGCTTTTGACCAATGTAAAATATCGTCCAAAAAATTAAGAAGGTTATCTACTGTTCCGGATAGGTCATGGATATAGTAGCTTAATTCTTCTTTAGAAAATGTTTCTAATTCGATCAGATCTAATATTCCGTAAACACCTGAAATCGGGCTTTTGATATCATGTGCTATAATTGAAATAAGACGGTTATTTATTTCATTTAATCTCTCCAATTCATTTCTTTGCACCTCAATTTTTTTGTAATACTGAATCAAAAGAGAGGACATGGGGTAAGAAATCACAGCCGGTATTAAAGTAGATAAGGAAAGCCCAAAGGTATTTACTTTAGATCCTGTTAGGATACTTACAATTAGGTAGAATGCTATAGAAATAGTTACAGAAATAACCATCACCTTGAATGGTGATAGCATCAGCTTTGCTAAGGTGTCTCTTTTTGGCATCTAAGAAATTTTTTACCGTGTGAACATAAGTGTTTATAGTGCTTGTACCAACTCAATTTTAGTTAAATGATTTTAGCTTTAGTATTATAAAACTCATTTAAAATCAGCACGTTCTTATTGAGTTTTATTGTTCAAGTGCCGTTCTTCATAAAAAAGTTAAGTTACTTATGGAATCTTTTGTAGAATTTTTTGAGAATATCCCGACTGCATTTAGGGCAGGTTTATTAGTTGGCGGGATATTTCTTTTTTGGATCATTGAAGGAGTATTTCCACTTTTCGAATTCGGATATAAAAAAGTTCGTCATGCCGGAATAAATTTATTTCTGAATGGATTGTTCCTGGCTATCGGACTTGCTTTTGCAGGGTTGCTGGTGTGGTCGTCTGATCTGGTGACGGAAGAAGGTTTCGGAGTCCTGCAATGGATCGAAATGCCGCTATGGGCTCAGGCAATAGTTGGGGTTCTTTTACTCGATTTCTTCGGGGCGTATCTGATCCACTGGATAGAGCACAAAGTGGTTTTTATGTGGAGGTTTCATTTAGTACATCACTCCGATACTACTGTTGATGTAACCACAGGTTTACGTCATCATCCGGGGGAAGCTGTATTCAGAATGGTATTTACGATCTTAGGAGTAATTCTGGTGGGCGCACCGATTTGGATCATTTTTCTATATCAAAGTATTTCGGCACTGTTTGCACATCTTACACATGCTAACATCAATATGCCCAGAAAGATCGATCGGGCGTTATCATGGATTTTTATTACGCCGTTGATGCATAAAGTTCATCATCATTACACTCAGCCTTTGACGGACACCAATTATGGGAATATTTTTTCTATTTGGGATCGCCTGCTCGGAACCTTCGCTCAGGTTGATGAAATGACTGAGTTGAAATATGGAATCGATACTCATATGGATCCCAGTGAAAATGATAATCTTGGGAATTTGTTAAAGATCCCGTTTCAGCAATACCGCCCGCCGGTGGGTTCTAAGTTTGGGAAGGGAGAAAATGATGCCACTAAATCACAAAAACACTAAGGCTATAAATTTTGTGGTTTAGTGTTTCTGTGGCTATACCAAACTCACTCAAATCAGAATAAGTACAATAACAAAAGCCCTAAAAAATATTAAGCTATGTGAGAATGAAAATTGGGGATTCCGTTTCTGAAATACCTCCCGCTGGCAGTATCTAAGTTTGGAGATGAAGTAGGAAGTGATAATATTGGCTGAATTAAAATTATAAAGGGGTATTCATGAAGAAAGTTCTACTGCTGATAACGGCTACTTTTTATCTGTCAAATATTTATGCACAGATAGCTCATTATAATTTTGAAGAAAACATAAGTGATTCGATTTCAGGATTTAATGCTGAATATATAATAAATGGGAATTCAACTTCAGAGTTGCCTAGTTATGTGGACTTTGAATCTGGTAGAGCTATTTCATTGGATTCAATTCAGGCTCTTAAATTTCCATTGTCATTGAATAATGAATTAAAGAAAGAAGAGAGCTTAGAGATAGAACTTAGCTTTATGATGAGAGAGCCTGATTTCGGCGAAGGTTTAAATTATTTATTAGCAATGATAGACGGGGCAGGGATTATCGATGCAGGTGTTTTGTTGACGGCTATAAGAGACGGAGATCAAATAAGTATAGTTCTCTTTTATAGTGATGGAGAAAGTATGAACAACCCCAACCATCCGGGGAGTCTTATAGCAGGATTAGGTTATGTTAATTTTGATGAACCTGTTGATATTTCATTAGTACTGGATTTTGAAAAGGGAGAGTGGACGAGCAATGTGAATGGAAAAAGAACAGCCGATAAATTTTTCTCAGACGAAGTAACGCTGGATATCGAAAAAATTAAAAATGGTGTTTATAATACTCCAATTTATTCAGGCTGGGCTGAAGGTGTACGCCGCGCAATGGATGATGAGCCTGATGTGTTTACATCGACAAGTTTAATTGATCATTTAACTTTTTATTCTCCAAAAAAACCGGGAAATGTTTCAGATCTTATCACAGCGCTTGAGCAGTTAACCGATTATGTAAACGATGAAGTAAGCCTATCAGAATCAGAACGATCAAACTTACTAAGAACTTTATACGATAATTATGAGGGCAATTATCAGAATGCAAAAGATGACATTTTAGGTTTTATTGCAGCATATGAAGCTAATAACTTACCTCTTTTCGAAGACGGATTTGTAAGACCACTAACAGATCTGGATATTGAAACACAAGCCCTCATTTTTCTGCAAAATGAGATTCATAAGAATCAATTTGTTGCCGGGAATTTAGAAAATGTAGAGGGAATAAAGTTTGAAGCTTCGGAAGTATTTCCGGGTAAAGTAGAAGAAACTGCTCCACGCATTAATGAAGCCGCTGTTGAAATAGAGGGAACTCACAGTAATCCAATAGGTTATCTAACCGCATCAAAATTTGATGATGCAAAACGTCCTACCGGTTATTATGCGGCTCCTGGAGAATTGGTAACAATAACAGTCCCTTCCTCTATGATAGATAAAGGATTAAAAGTTTTAGTTGGAGCGCATGTATTCGATCATTCTCAATTTGGTGTACTTGCAAGATCTCCAAATGTGCATAAATATTTTTCTATTGAATCGGAAGAAACAATAGTAGCAAACCCGTTTGGAGGTGCTATTTATATTACCGTACCAAGTGGTTCTGATTTAGGATGGTTTAATGTTTCGATATCAGGTGCAGTTAAGTCACCTTACTTCTCTTCAAGAACCGATAGAAAAACTGAACTTAGAGAATGGCAGACTGATCTCTCTAATGCACATGTAGCTTGGGTTGATATTGAATCAGATCATTATATGTTGACCATACCTACCGTTAGAGCACAGGATTTCCAAGACCCAACGAAGTTGATGGACACTTGGGATGATATGATGGAGGCATTCAATTATTTAGGAGGAAGGCCAATAGAAGAGGTAAATGGTAATTACGCTATTATTGATGTTCTTATCGGCGGGTTTTTCCCCGGATATCCTATGGCTCAATTAGACGCAGCGGCGCCTTATGAGGCAGAATATGAGGATTACTTATCTTCGAATGTATTGAATGATGAATTTTATAAATCCATCTTTTTTATAATTATACACGAAATGGGACATGCAGAAGCCCACCCAACATTAGCGAATGAAAGTGAGACAATAGTAAATCTTCCCGCAGCTTACATTTACGATGAAGTTTTTGATCTTCCGCTAGACTCTGCTTTTAAATATTCTATCCTTGAGTTTTTTACCATGGAAGAAGCTTTAATGGATTGGATGACTTCTTTTAACTTTAGAAATAATAATATTATGGAATGTGATCCTGAATCACCAGAGGATTGCGCAGAACGTCCTTATCAGGCACGAGGACATGCCAGATATGTAGAAATGGCAAGACTATTCGGGTGGGAAGCTGTGCATAAAATGAATAAATATTATTACGAGCAATGGAAGACTGGGAATTTTGAGGAAGCTACTCCCGATGGTTTTATAAGAGCCGCTTCATTAGGAATGAATGTAAATATGGCTCCTTTATTTCATTTTTGGGGAGAGCACCCTTCATCTGAATTGATAAATGAACTTTCTTCTCTTCCGAAAAGCGATGCCATAAAAGAGCGATTTCAATTTTATAAATCTATAATTCCTCAAAGTAAAGCAGAATACGAACCTTGGCATAATAAACTAAAACCCATTAAACATCATGCACATGCAGGAAGGTTTGAACATGCTCTTGCTAATTACGATACAGAAAATTATGCAGGAGCTATGGAAGCTCAGATCGATCTGATCTTAGATATATACTTTTCAAACAATACAGTATCTAATGAAGATGAGATTTCGATTTTGCCTAAGGAATTTTCTTTAGATCAAAATTACCCGAACCCCTTTAATCCAACTACTCAAATTTCATTTAGCTTACCTAGCTCAGAAAAAATAACATTGACTATTTTCGATCTTTTAGGTCGTAAGCAGGTGACATTAATTAATGATACGAAGTACAATTCAGGTACCCATAATTTTACTTTTGATGCATCCGGCTTAGCATCCGGTATGTATATTTATCGATTGAACGCAGGAGCTTATTCTAAGAGTAGAAAATTGATGCTAATAAAATAATAGAAGCTATTCTTCCAGCTGTTCTAACGCGTCTTGATAAACCGTCATCATAAGTTCCTCTTGGCCTGTTAGTTCCCAAAATCGTAATTGGAACTGAACTAAAATACGTTCCAAATTTTTCATGTCATGGGAGTTTGTATCAAAGTAGTAATCCAAAATTTTAGCAATTGTACGATCGGTGAGTACGTCCTGCATCGAGTACACAAGAGTGAGCTTTTGAGTTGTTTCAAAATCAAATTCAGAAACTATACCTGTTGATCTAGCCGATTCCCAGGCAGTATCGATCAATATAGCATCAATTAAGGATTCATTATCAGTAAGAATCCCCAAATTCAGATAGTTAAATTTTAGAAGTTCCATTTTCAAGCTATCACTTTCTCCTTCAAGAATGGATGAAATACGGTCTCTGATTGCAATATGTTTTTCTTTCCAGTTTTTAAGTATGGACTGATTTCTGAGGAGCTCCTGTTCTATACTTTCCAAAGCCGCGACTTTTTTTTGATTAGTTTGATAATCATCAAACAGCTTATTGATAAACAGTGCGAACAAAACGCTGAAGATGATCAGTGTTCCTTCTGCCAGATATTTTTTGTAGTTCGTTTTCACAAAGTAGTTTTACTCAAAATACTAATATATCCTTGGAATAAGACTAATCAGGAATCCAATTAGATCCCTTTTGAAAAATAGCCTTTCGGTTATTCAAGGTATCAGAAAATGTCAATATATTATGATTAATAGAATAAAAAGACGACTCATTTAAAGTTTGAGTTAAGAGGTCATCAAACTCTGGAGCGTCCGTTCCTCTGAATCCCGGAATAAACTCGCCTGCAAAATTACCATTATCAAAAAATAAAGCGGGCCCCGAGTGAAGGACATTCCCGGTTAACAGGCCAAATACTTGATAGCTTGGATCAGATGAGGAATTATTTTCAGAAAAAATCAGATAGGGGACTCTTCGGGTATAACAAGGTGTAAAATTAACTTCATTATTTTCCTGAATACCAACTAAGAACCAGTCACCTTCTAAAACTGGTTGCCGATTTAAATCAACTGAGTAATCAATTTGGCAATACGGTTCTAAATCAAAGATCTGAATGCAATCACTATTGTTATCATTTTGCCTTAAAAATCCGGAAAGTTCAAATCGCTCAAAATTGCCGTTACTTTTTAAATCCCCTTCGCATAATGGATATGAAACCGGATAAAATGATGAGTCACTCTCATCATAATGAAACTGAGCAAAATATTCTGTATAAAAGAAAGCTTTTTTATTTTCATTTATTCCATCAAAAAAAACAATTCCGGATATGTCAGGCTTATCAACCTTATTTCGATTTTGACAAGAAAGTATAGAGTAGAAAAAAATAATGAGCAGGAATGCAGACTTTAAACAAATATTCATGGCATTATAAAGACTTTATAATCAATATAATATACTATCCAAATTCAAAAAATAAAATTGAGTTACTTTTTTCTAAAAACTTGGCTAACAAGTATACCAACCACTACCACCACAAAAGCTCAAGGGCTCTGAAACACAACTAAAAGTTCTAAATTATGTGAGAATAAAATTTTGGAATTGAATCCAGAACAAATTTAATGAGATTCACTTTTAGTTAGAGTAACATTATAGTCTTCAACTATTTCCCCTGAGTTCCATGCTATTTCTATAACATAATAGTCTTGAAAGTTTAACTTGGTCTCATCTTTATTTAAAGGAAACTTATAAACCCAATTTAATGAATCATGATGTTTTCTATACCTCAATTCAATCATAAAATTATTTTTATAAAATCCCTTAGCTTTAGCATAGGCAATAGCTTCATCATTAATTTGATTGCGATTCTTTAATTTGTTTCTATCATCAAAGTGCTCAGTTGGCCAGTTTGAATTCAATATTTGACCGTACTGAACCAGTCTTATCTGGATATAATAGTTTTGAATACCAATAGATTTATCCCGGACAACAAAATTTAGATCATACTTTGGGACTACCCACTTTCGAAGGTAAGTAAGGGAGTCTTGCTCGAACTCTTTTTCAAGATTAACAATCTGACCATGAGAAAATGAAACACTATCTTTTATGTCACCAAGAACTCTATTTAAATAGCCATTCAAGTTTAATTCTATAAGAGGGGGTAATTCTGATAATGTATTAATATGGATCGATTCCGTATAAACAGTGCTCCCGTTATAAGAATCATTCACTATCATAAAATCTTGGCTATTCAATTCATTAGTAAGGAGAATGCAAATAGACAATAGTAGTACAGGCTTATGAAATGAAGACATAAATTCCAGGTTTAATGTTTCCGTGGCCAAACAAAACTAACTCCAATCCCTACCAAAACCACCACAAAAGCACCCAACGGATTCAACCATAAAAACTCAATGGCTTTTGAGTATCCTTCCGGAGTTTGAGTCCAGGGGAAAAAGAATGAATAGTCAGCAGTGGCAGCATTGTAGAACAGTCGATCAAAAGTAAATACCGAAGCCATTCCCGAAAGGAGCCCAATCAATGCTCCGTTTCCATTCGCTTTCTTCACCCAAAGCAGGAGAATAAAAACTCCTAGAATAGAACCGTAGAAGTAGCTTCCTATCTGATTGATCAGTTCAATGATAGAGCGGGTTTCACCGAGAATAAGTGCTGAACCGGTGGCGATGACTCCCCACATTACAGTTACCGATCGTGACGATTTAAGGAAGTGTAATTCCCCGGGATCATCCGGTCTGAGTCGTTTGTACCAATCCACAATGGAAACCGTAGTGAGGGCATTCAATTCTGAATCAATGGAACTCATAGCTGCTGCGAAAATTCCGGCTACGATCAATCCTACTAAACCAATTGGAATGTATTTTAAAATGAAATAAGGGAAGATGTAATTGGTATCATTCACATCCGCCTGTCTAATTTCAGCTTGTAACGCTAATTCCTTTTGTCTGGCGGTATTCAGATCAGCATCAGCTTCCAGAAATGCTTGCTGAGAAATCATGTCTCGATTTTTAGCGGCTTCAACTGCTAATTTCTGTCGATTTTCACGAGCTTCTAAATATTGTTGTTCAATGATCTGCTCTCGATTTAATTGCTCTTCAGTTTGGGCAACCGGTTCAGTAGAGCGGAAAGAGATCGGGGCATCGTTAAAAATGAAGAACACATACAGCATCACGCCAAGAAGAAGAATAAAGAACTGCATGGGTACTTTCGCATAGGCAGAAAGCAAGAGAGATTTCTTGGCTTCTTTAGTATCGGATGTGGTTAAATATCGTTGTACCTGAGTTTGATCCGTTCCGAAATAGGAAAGCATCAGAAACAGAGCCGCAAAAACACCACTCCATACATTGTACTTTTCGCTGAGATCAAAATTAAGATCCAGAGCGGTTAATTTATCCAGGCTTCCGGCGAGGTATAACGCATCACCAAAGCCAACATCTTCCGGAAGATTTGCCATCACCACAAAAAAGCAGAACACAAGGCCGAACATCATCACAGCCATTTGCTTTACATCCGTCTGGATCACTCCGGCAACTCCTCCGTACATAGTGTAAAGAGTGGCGATCAATCCTATAATGAGAATAGTGGCGGTTAACGGAAGTCCTAAAAGCAAAGCCAGTACATAACTAGGAGCTGCAATTACAGCTCCCAAAGCCAATCCGCGGGAAATCAAAAATAATCCACTGGTGGTAAGGCGTGTTTTTAATCCAAATCGTTCTTCTAAAACTTCATAAGCGGTAAAAGCTTTCATCCTGCTAAAAAAAGGAACCAGAAATATACAGATCAGGATCATCGCAAAAGGAATGGCCAGATACACCTGAACAAATCGCATGTCTTCTACATAGGCAATTCCGGTAGTTCCTATAAAAGTTATGGCAGAAGCCTGAGTCGCCATAATGGAGAGCCCGGCAGCCCACCAAGGCATGCTTCTTCCCGCAAGTAAAAATCCTTCGA
>TARA_R100000655_G_scaffold13590_3_pt1 | contig 12482 bp, 16 predicted proteins | sample TARA_R100000655 | Tara Oceans TARA_R100000655 (sample SAMEA2622497) | marine metagenome | biome: marine biome (ENVO:00000447); feature: deep chlorophyll maximum layer (ENVO:xxxxxxxx); material: "saline water (ENVO:00002010), including plankton (ENVO:xxxxxxxx)" | depth 90 m
TTTATTTAACATTATTTATTCCTTCCTTGTTTTTTCTTTTTTATCTATACATTCTATACATAAAAAATCATCAGAACCATATAACTTTGGTGTTATTTCTCCATCTGTAGACTCTTTATCAAATAGATACATGCCACCATAAATTTCATCTGTGTTTTTTATTGTATTACAATCTGTGCAATTAGTTTCATATTCTTTCATTTTATTTATTCCTTCCTAAAGCACACCACATTAATTCAGGTGTGAGTCTTTTTAAATTACCTTCGTTACATCTTCTCGCCATCCTTCGTACAAAACAATTTAATTCGTACTCTATAGAATCCATAGCACCGCCCCCAATTTGTACACCTACATTTTTAAATTCTTTTTTTATTCTTGTTTTTGTCATGATTTACTCCTTGTTATTTTAAAGGTGTGTCAGGTCTTTTATGGAATTAACGCATCCCTGCGAACTGCCGTTTTATCAAGTCAATCTTCAACACCTTATTACTTGCTTATATCTCTTTAACGCAGAACTTCAAAAAAAGTTCCATATTATTTTTACCTACCTAATAAAATATGATGTATCATTTGTTATTTTTGAAAACAATACACCTTTTCTAATGCTTGTTTCCCATTTTTTAGATAAATCTAAATTGTCTATAATCCACCAATAACAATCTGCGTATGTCTCAAACATTTTATAATATCTTTCATCATCTATTTTATTATATATGTAATAAGTTTCATTTTTTAAATTGTTTACATAACTCATATTATATACCCCTCCAAGTTCTTTTATTTTCTTCTCTATCTGCGAGTAATTCCTCGCCCCTAATATAAGTGAACATATTTACCACCGCTTCAGGGTTTGCAAAATCTGTAGTTACTTCCCCGAAATTGTCGTTCTCATATTCTTTTATATAATCTATTACCTTAAAAGCGTTATCACCTAGCCATTTTTCAGCCTTGTAAGTGCCTATTATATAGTAGTCTTCATTAAATAAATGGTAGTGTAAGTCTTCTTTCCATTGACTCGACCAAGTGCCGTTTTCTTTCCATTCTTTTATAGAGTCTTCTATATACTCGCTTATTTCATTGTCTTTAAATGTTAATGTATTCATTTTAACCTCTTGTTTTATTTAGTTCTAATTGCCATTCTTTAAAATTTTCATAACTCATTTTCTTAGTTATACTAGGTGCGTATCTGTAAATAGTTTCCACTATTACAGAATCATTATTCCTAGTATATATATTCAAGCAAGAGTCATTCCAATTCTTTACTTTTTTAGTTTCATTGTTTTTTAATGTCATGTTTTTATTCCTTGTTTTTGTTTATATACCTTATACCCAAAATAGCATAAAAAGTTCCAAAATAATTTAAAAAAGTTTGTAAAAAACTGGCTGGGGTGGGGAAGCTGGTGGGAAAAGTAACCAGCATATATATAATTAAGTATACTTAAATGCGTCTTTTACAATGTTATGTATAATAGCACATACCTATTTAATAGCCTTAAACCCGCTTAAATCGGCTACAACTTACCCGCTTGCATAAAATATATATATATTAGCTTACTTGCTTGCATAGCTTACTTGCTTGCATACATTATAATAATAATAGGCGTGCGTGCGTACTTGCGTGCATAAGATATATATATAAAAAAACTTACCAGCGTTTACCAGCGTGCATACAAGATAATATATATATTAATTGGTGATTAATCAGGAAAAGGGTTAACAACAGTTATATTTATAACCAGCAAATAGAATAAATTTATTCTGTTTGGGTAGTTTATTTTTAAGTTTAAGATATTATGTATAATAGAACTATCTGTATTATACATAATGTTGGAAAGTGGTTAGTAAAATAGGGTTTTAGCTTCATTTTTTGCTGTCACAGGTGAGGTTTCTCCTCGGTTACCCCCTGTTTAATACGGCTGCACTGGAAACTCCAGGACTGGCTGCTTTATTAGCTGCGTGCATACATTATAGTATATATTGATAATTTTGGACACAAAAAAAGGAGAGCCTATTTCTAGACTCTCCTCTTCTTTTATTATTCTCCTTAATATTCAACTGTTTTAGACATTAAATCACCAAATTTATTCCTATACCAAACCGTTTTATATAGTTTTCTTAGATTATGACGATAGTAATAATTAGGATTCATATATTATTCTCCTTTATCTGTTATCCAATTTTTAAAATACTTTCTCATCATAGAATCATTTCCAAAATCAAAAGCAATCCATATAATAGATATAATATCTAAATATGTATAACCTCTTTTTTTAGCATCTTTTGCGATATTTTGCATAGACTCTATAGCTTTATTATGAAAATTCGATTCAGCCATTAAACCTCCAAGTTATGAGGGGAGGTTGCTAGTCTCCCCTCTGTTATTGATTATATCCTCTTAGGACTCCCCGATACTCCATCCATTTGACAAGCTTGGCAATGTCCAACATTCCGTTCCCTCAATGTCATTAATCCACTATAGCAAGTTCTACATTGAGTCCTCTCTATATTATTAGCCTTTTTTGTCTCTTTGCGTTTGTGAGTAATATTTAAATCATCATAATCCTGATAACTATAAACATAAGGATTATAATATTTAACTTTTTTAATCTCACAATAGGATTTATTAGAGTACCAAATGGTGCTTTTCTTATTCCAATGACCTTTATATTCATTGGCAATAGTCCAATTTCCATTTCTATCTAAAAACACTAACTTAGAATTACCAATAGACTCTTCGATTAATGCCATAATAGAATCATTAAACATAAATCCATCAGGCATTCCCCTCAATACATCGTTTCTAAAAACTAGTGTATCAGATTTTTTCTTATGGTCATTGACAAAATCAATAATACCATTATGAGCAAATCCGATTCCATCGTTTATCATATGAGGATGGCAGTTTGTTTTATTCGTTAATCCGTGAGTAGTAATCCTGAAATGGATTATAGCTATAGGATTATTGAACTGTGCCATATCTCTAGAATAACTATTATAGAACTCATTGAAAGTAAAAAACCCTTTTTTGATAGTTAAATTCCCATTCCTAGCGAATAGATAACCTGAGCCGTCAGGATTATTACTAAATGATTTCTCTAGTTGTTTCTTTGATACTTCAGCCTTTTCTTTTTTCAGCATTACGATACACATTATAATATCATTCCTTTCTTATCTAGATTAAAAGAACTTGCCGTCCTAGTGTTACTTAAACCATCTAATAACAACTTTCTACCAACTTTTCTTTTGGCATCTCCAAAAAACTTATTCTTTTTAGAGTCGGATAAATAATTCAATTCTCTATCTAAAAACACACAGAGGTTTGGATACCTCTTTTGGTTTTGAGATAAAAAATCTAAATATCCTATTATCCGCCTAGACTCACTATACTTATTGACAATATCCTTAAAAGAGGTATTTGTGCAATAGTTTAAAAGTGAGTGAATAAATTCAATAGACTTTGATAGAGTCATAATATTTAATGTACCATTAAACATTCTAAATTCTATCGTGTTATCAGGTTGGAGATTAACCGCCGTATATCTATCAGCATACTTTGAGTATTTCCGATTTGATATTCTAGCGACTAATTTTCTCTTGGTTTTAAAGCTCAAATCCAAGTTACCTAATAAACTAGACCATTTTAATGATGCCCATCTATCACTAGTGCGTTGTGCTATAAGATTCATAAGATTAGGACACTCATAGATAAACCATAAAAGTTTATGTAATTGTGTCTTATTTATAGATGCTTTAGAAACATGTATATGCATTCCCGCTCTTTTAGTTTCAGCACTATGGTAGCCACTAGCTAACAATGCCGAAAATAATCCATCATACATATCTCTTCCGAAAGTCTTCCAAAAGTTCCAACTAAATGGATGTGAAACAACTTCTACCCCTTGTTCAGTTAAACTGCTATCAGACTTACTATAAAAAAGGTTACTACCTTTTATAGAGCGTCCAACAATATTAACCAAAGAAGCGAAATTATTCCCTTCTAGAATAATATCCTCACAATACTCATCATCATAATAAGATTCATGTCTATCTACCTCAATTTCTACACCAAAATGTAAAATTGGTAAGTCATACTTTGACAATCCATAATCAGAGATTAAAACAGATTTTTTCTTGTTGTTAACCCTGTGAAATATGGGATTTGGTCTATAAGAATAACTTCTAATAGATTGACAATTCATACAGCGTGAACAGATACCTGATTCCAAATGAAAACTCGCATTGTCACACGAATTACATCTAGGTAAGGTTTTAATACAGTCATGGTGAAACCATCCCTGTAAAGTATCTGAATACATCACATTATCATCTAAGTTAGAATTAATTAGTTTATGACAAACACCACAATTATGTGTGTTCCTCATCTCTTTAAGTTTATTAATACCATTGGTACTAATATTCTTTAAACTATTTAATATTTTACTCATTTTTGTTTATTTCCTTAATTAAGATTTAATAAAATAATAGTATTAATTGAATCAGGATTGGATACCTTGAGTATTACTAGAGTAATTCACATTAATACTATTGTCAAGTTCCTGATATAAAAAGTATATCCCGTTTGATACTTATTATTGCATTTTTGAGGTACTAAGTTCCAAATTAATTTTAAATGCTGATATTGTTACACTTAATCATTGAATTATTGGTATAGGTCTTATGTTACCCTGCATGCTTTGAGGTTCTAACCTGCATATTTTAACGAGCCTGCAATCAAAAGTGATTTTTTCAATTCAAGTATTTCAACTTAAATCGGACTTGGGGGAGTACCCATGCAAATTATAAGAAGAACACGAATACAAATTTAATTTTTTTCAATTTTTTAAAGATTTAGCTTGGGAGGGGTACTATACTATACTATATTACTATATTATACTATACTACTACTATACTATACTACTATTATACTATATTACTATAATACTATAATACTATACTCACTATTGACAGATACTATACTACTATATAGCTATACTAAGTATTGTGGATAACTTTGTGGAAAACTTTATTATCTTTACCATTACCAACACTTTTACTAAATTAACACATGAAAGAAAAACGTGATTTAAAAAAGACTCGCTTTCAAAAGGCATTAACTAGTTCCTATGATGATGTTGATGTTTTTACAAACTTAAATGAAATAAAAAAGCTTGGTGATGACATACAATTACTAGATGTTATGAATCCCACCTCCTCCACTTATGGAAAGATTGCCGAGCTTCTATCAAGAGTAAAAGCAATAAAAGAGTTTGAAATACTCTCAGATGAAATGTTTTTAAACAACCATAATTAAGCATGGCTTATACTAGAAAGATAAAAGGCGTTGATTATACGCTGTATAAGGACGAAAAAGAGTTTAGGCGACATAACCCTAAGCAAACCATTCAATCGGACTGGAGAGGTGCAAATACGGGCGACTGGATTAAAACAGATGATGGACAAGTAACCGTAGTTATTAAAAGAGGTAAAATAAAAACCAAAGATAGAAAAAAGAGTAGAGAAGATGAATACATCAGAACCTTATTGGGTATGGCTAATATTAAAAGAACAATAAACATTGAGGGAGAGCCAGTTCAGGATATATGGCGTTTTGGGAAGAAGAATTGGTATGCTAAAATAAAAGACGGCAATTTATCTGTATCTAAGCGTATATTTGCGAAGTATATAGCTAGTGGTATGAAACCGATTGATGCTTTTATGAAAGCTCATGAGAATACTAAAAGCTTAGATTATGCAAAACAAAAGACAAAAGTTTTATTAAAAAGTAAAAAGGTTAGACAGTTGATAGATAAAGAAATAGAATTGTTATTAAATGAAACTGGGATTACAAAATCTTATTTATTAGAAAAAACAAAAGATATTGTTGACTCAGAGGGTTCAAAAGATTCTGATAAAATGAGAGCCATTGAAACATTGATGAAGCTTTCAGGAATGTTAAGTACGGAAAAGAAAGTAGACTCTGTTTCATTGATACAAGAATTTACAGGGTTTAGTCAGGAAAAGTTAGAAGCTTTTAGAGCTGGAGTTTTACCAGAACCGCAACATCCAAAACTTAATGGAAAAAAAGCATAGTCTATATATACCAGTAAGACTTACTACTCGAAAAGAGTTGTATGAATTAATATGTGGTGTAGATTATTGCCCAGCTTGTGATTGTGAAGTTGTTGGGAATAGAATAATGAATAAATTACCATACATAGATTGCGAAGATAAATTAAGTGGTTGGATATGTGATATTTGTGAAAGTATATTTGATTTAAAAGACAACCTTCTTCAGTTCGGTAGTTTTGATGGTAGTGATTTTTACGAAGCATAATGCCTGTGCCATTTAAAAAAGATTTTAATATAACACCTAGTCCCAATGAAATGAAACAAAGGGACGAGATTCTAAAGAACTCGTATAATAACCTCATTTACTTTGGCAGAGCTTTTTTACCAAACGATTTTTTAAAGAAGTCTGAATCAGCCCCCTTCCACTACCATATTGCTAAAGAAATGATTACAACAAAGCCGGGAGCTAGAATATGTAACATAATACCAAGAGGTCATGGTAAATCTGTAATGGCAAAAGCTGCTATTATGCACAAACTATGTTTTTCTAAAACAGATGAACAGCATTTTATCGCTTGGGTATCAGAAGAACAAGGTCAGGCAATAGACCACCTTAAATACTTACGGAGTCATTTTGAGAACAATAAGATGATAAAGTATTATTTTGGAACAATGGACGGTGGGTCAGTTGGTAAAAGATGGACTGAGAAAGATATTGTTACTGCAAAAGGCGATAGAATGATTGCAAAAGGTACTTCTCAGAGATTGAGGGGTCGTGCAGAAGTTGATGTTCGTTATACTGGTATTGTCCTTGATGACTTTGAATCTGAATTAAATACAAAGACTCCTGAACGTAGAGCTGAAATTAAAAAATGGATTGTATCTACGGTTTATCCGGCACTAGAAGAAACTCCCGGTAACGAAGGGTGGATATGGCTTAGTGGTACGATTGTTCATTTTGACTCTTATCTACAAATGACATACGATGGATGGAAGAAAGCAAAAGAAGATGGTCGTGAATATCCTTGGACAGTAAATTTTTATAGAGCGATTGAAGATGGAACTCCATTATGGGAAGCACAATTTTCAGATAAAAAACTAGAATCTAAAAAACGTGAGTTTATAGAAGCTGGTTTAGTAAATAAATTTGCTCAAGAGTATATGAATGATGCTCGTGATATATCTAATGCTGCTTTTAAAATAGATAGAATACAATACTATAATGGTGCGTTTAAAAAAGAAAATAATATGCCGTACATTATTGAAGGAGAAGATGCTATACCAATTAATGTTTACATTGGTGTTGACCTCGCAGCTACAGCTACGGAAACATCAGATTTTCAAGTAATTATGGTTATGGGTATTGACTCTAATAAAAATAGATATGTTTTAGATTATTTTAGAGAAAGAATACCCACATTTGATGTCCCAGCTGAAATTATAAGATATGCTAAAAAATATTCTCCTGTTAGAAGAGTTACGATTGAAACTGTTGCTGCTCAAGAAATGGTTCGGGATATGGTAACAAGAATGTCTGCTACTGAAAAAAGATTAATGCCGGGACTTTTTAAAGGAGTAAAACCTCCAGCAAGGGTTAAAAAAGAAGATAGACTTGAAACAGCACTAGGTCAAATAGTTAACTCTAAAAAATTACATATACAAAGACATATGACAGAATTAGTAGATGAGTTATTTGAACACCCTAAACCACGAAATGATGACCTTATGGATGGTCTTTATTACGCTGATTATTTTGCTCGCCCACCTAAAACTGAAAAAATGAGTAAAGATAATATTATAGTAAAAAAAGACCAGTTTGATTATTATAAAATAAAAAAAGCATATAACTGGGTTACTGGTTCAAAATTTTAAATATTATTTGTTTTGATATATGATTATTCGTATAATAAGATGAATGCCTAGATACTCTAAAAAATCAAAAGAACGTCTTTCAAGTTGCGACAAGAGACTCCAAGATGTTTTTAATGAAGTAATTAAATACGTTGACTGCTCTATTTTAGAAGGTCATCGTAGTAAAGAAAGGCAAAATAAATTATATGATGAAGGTCGCACAAAAGTTAAGTATCCTAATGGTAGGCATAATTCTAGTCCTTCTAAAGCCGTTGACGTTACCCCTTATCCTGTTAATTGGGAAGATAGGGAAAGACAAACCCTATTCGCTGGTTTTGTTCTTGGGATTGCTAGGGGCATGGGTATTCGTTTAAGGTGGGGCGGAGACTGGGATATGGATTTTCAAGTAATGGACAACCGTTTTGACGATTTTCCCCATTTTGAGGTAAGAGACTAATGCCGGGGACTACTACTGATACTGTACCAACAATGTTAACTCCGGGTGAGTTTGTAATTAAAAGGGAATCAGCTAAGATGTTAGGAAAACCATTTTTAGAAAAATTAAACGCTGTATCAGATAATTCAGCACATTCAAATATTGATGCATTAATATCACAAGCCGCATTAGCACAAATGCAACCTATGATGGGTGGCGGAGTTGTTAATGAGTATATGGGTGGAGGAGATGTTAGTAACTACATGGGTGGTGGTGATGTAATGAATTATAGGTATGGTGGCGGTGTTAAAAAGAAAAAGAAAATGGCTGGTTACCAAGATGGTGGTCAAGCACTATCTCAAGCAGAAATTGAAGCATTAATGCCTGAACAAGATATGAAGGCTAGCATGATTCCAATGGGTCTTAGGGATTATAATATTACAAGATTTTTAGACCCATCTTCACTTTCTGAAATGTTTTCTCAATATGATTCAGGAATGAGTCCTACTCAAGATGATGATGGTATTGAAATATTAGCTAAAATGTTATTAGAAGATGCTAAGAAAAAACAATATTCAGAGCTTTATAATTATCAATTACCCACTATGAAAGCTACAGATTCAAAAAGATATAATGCTATTATGGAGTTATTTGGAGAAATGGGTCATAAAGGAAGAGTGGGGGATTTATTAGGTATGCAAGATGGTGGTGTAGTTAGTGATAACACCGCTACCTCTGCTATGGATGCACTTATTGCTCAAGCTGAAATAGCTCAAGCTCTAAAAAAAAAGCCTCAAAGTCAATATTCAATGGTAGACGCTGATAGAGTTGATGCTGAAAACCAAGAATTAATAGAAATGATAACAAGTATGGCTATGCCGGGTGCTGGTGTAGCTGGTACTGCAAAAAAAGTAACTGGTAAACTACCTAAACTTGCTAAAAAATTTGCATCTATGATGCCAGATAGAGGTAAACAAGCAGTTTTAGATAAAATAGCAAGTACAATGAAAGTTGCTCCCGGTAGGAAAATAAAACAAACCCCAAGAGATTTATACGATTGGAAAGGTTATGAAGTTTTAGAAAACACATTAAATAAACCATTTGATAAAATGGATTTAATAAATCCGGGTTATCTTCAAAAGTTTACAAATGAATTAGTAAAAGTAAGAAATAAACCTCATTTAAAACAAATTGGTGGCAAAAAGAGAGGTGTTAGAATTGGTGATGTAGTTGATGCTATGTATCCTCGTGGATTTTTAAATGAAAACGAATTAAAAAGAATAGGTAAAATAATACCTAAAGAATATAGAGAAAAAGAATTAGAAAAATTATTAAAGTCTTCTAGAGGAAAATTTGGTGATTATCAAGATGGGGGTAATGTTGAAAAATCTCCAAATCCTTTTATGCCTTTTGACCAAAGAGAACCGGGTTCTGCAGCTAGTGGTTATTGGGGTGAGTTTGGTGCTTATGATGAATCTTTAAAGCATTTAATGCATTTAATTGAATTAGATTCTTTACTTAAATCAGGTGAAGTTGAGTCTATTGAAAGAAAACCGGAATTTGGTAATTTTTTATATAATGATTTTGATGAACCAAAAATGTCTCCTGCTGATTCTTCTAATGTTAGAAACTTAATTGAGTATTTTAATAGTCAGCTTATGCAAGGTAGAGATAGTTCTAATATTCAAAAAGGAATTAACTAGGTGGAAAAAGACCAAAGAGCTGAATACAATGACCAGTTGTTTAGACAGTGGAGAGATGCTCGTTCAGATTGGGATACCGAAGCTAGAGAAGATATTGATTTTTATTTAGGTAATCATTTTACAGAGGATGAATCTTCTGAATTAGCATCAAGAAATCAAGCAGATGTTCCAATGGATAGGACTTCTGCTGCAATAGAAAAATTTAAAGCTGTATTAACAGCAAGACCCCCAGCATTCACAATAACCCCTAGAGAAGATTCAGATGTTAAGGTTGCTTCTGTTTGGAGAACTATATTAGGATATGTTTGGCAAATATCTGATGGTGACTCCCAAATGAAGCAGGCAATACATGACTACGCTACAACTGGATTGGGTTATTTATATGCTTATGTTGATAATGAATCAGATTTTGGTAGAGGTGACGTGAAGTTTACATACCTAGACCCCTTTAGAGTATATGTCTCTCCTTCTTCGAGAAACCGTTGGTGTGATGACGCTGATGGAATTATATTGTCTACCGTATTAACCCAAGAACAACTCATTAACCTCTACCCACAATTAGGGGATAGCGAAGACCCTGAAACAGGTGAAACTATTCCCGGATTAATTAATGAAATTTCTGAATATCATGATATTGAAGGTAGTGATTACCCAGCATCTCAAAATAAAAATTCTGTAGTAGCTTTTACTCCGGCTGATGTAAAAGATAAAGACTATATGGATGTTAAAAAGTATCAGGTTTTAGAAAGATTTTATAAGGTTAAAGTTAATTTTTATTATGTAATAAATAATCAAGATTCTTCAGAAATGATTATGTCTGAAGAAGAGTTTTTAAAATTTTCACAAGAAAATCTTGATTTAATAGAAACTGGTGTTCTTACAGTTGCTCCTGTTCAGCAAACAAGAATAAAAGTTTGTGCTTCAGTTGGTGAAATTGTTTTATATGAACAAATATTAAATACAGATATTTATCCTATTGTTCCACTACCAAATGTTTGGACTGGTACACCATATCCAAAATCAGATATATCTAGAGCAAAACCAATGCAAAGACTTTTAAATAAATTATGGTCTCTAGCATTGTCTCATGCTCAAGCTTCTGCTGGATTAAAACTTTTAGTACCTCTTGGTAGTGTTGATGATGTATCGCAGTTAGAACAGGATTGGGCAAACCCAAATGCTGTAATTGAAATAGATTCTTCTCAAGGAGAGCCACATTATCCTCAACCATCTCCATTAGCTGGAGAGTTTTATAAACTTATTCAGCAATCAGAGTTTTATATAGATTTTATATTTGGACTTCCTGAAATGATGCATGGTGTTGCAGATAAAGCACCAGATACTGTTCGTGGAACAGAGAGAATGATAGCACTTGGTAGTGAAAGACCAAAATCAAAGCTAAGAGATATTGAGTTTTCTATAAATAGGCTTGGTAAGGTTTTATATAATTTATCTAAAGGTCATTATAGTTTTAAAAAGATGTTTAGACTTGCTCAACCAAATAATGATTTAACTGAGGTAATGGTAAATGTTTATGATGATGTTTCAAATTCTATTGTTGATATTAAAAAAGAACAATACAATATTGAACAACATGATATAAGAATTGAACCGGGTTCTACAATGCCTACAAATAAATATGCAGAACTTAGTGTATATTTAGAGGCGTTCCAGATGGGAATTATTGATAAAATAGAAGTGTTAAAGAAAAACCCAGAAATATTTGATAAAGAAGGCATCATGAGAAGAACAGATGAAAAACAACAAATGATGCAACAAATCCAGTCCTTACAAGGACAGGTTAAGAATTTGCAGGGTGACTTGCAAACAGCCCAAAGAGAATCTGTACAAGACAGAAAACGAGTTGAAGTTGAGAAGTTCAAAACTAGACTCGGTGAAGTTTCATCAGATTCTAAAGCAGATAGAAGAGTACAACGTAGTAAATTAGAAAATGAGGTGAAGCTCGAAGTTGAGAAATTAGCTAATCGTCTTAATAATGAAGCGAATAAAGCTAGTTCTGCTCAGAAAACATAGAGACATCTCGAAAGGATATATACATGGAAACTTTAGAACAAATTGAGGCTAATGTCGAACAAACAGCTCAAGGTAATGAAAGCCCATTTGAGGATAATATTACTGTAGCACAATCTCCTGATGAGGTTGTCGCTGAAACTAATGAAAACCCGGTTTTAGATGAAGATTCTGAAGCTCGTAAATTTCAATCAATGTATGACCGCTCACAGGCGGAACTCGGAGAATTGAAAAAATACGAACCTTTAGTTGATTTACTAGAGTCGAGACCTGATTTAGTTAAGGTATTGCAAGATAATATTTCTAATCCTTCAGATGAAAATCAATCATCACCAGCTGTTGAAGTTGACGATTTCAACCCTTGGGACGCTTTTGACCCAAAGAAGGATACC